>Ga0114975_10003084_pt1 | contig 11230 bp, 6 predicted proteins | sample S_130626_EF_Meta_FD_87031 | JGI IMG/M metagenome (GOLD analysis project Ga0114975, IMG submission 87031) | Freshwater microbial communities from Lake Simoncouche, Canada to study carbon cycling - S_130626_EF_MetaG | ecosystem: Environmental > Aquatic > Freshwater > Lake | place: Lake...
AAATCGTTTACACGGATTGGGTTTGGCGGCTGAGCTCAAACTGCATCTGTCTCTCTTTCTTCGCTTTCAAATATTTCTCGGTTCTTCTTTTTTGTGCAGCAGGATTCTTTCTGTAATTCATTCGAGCGCGGATTGAACCCGGCTTCATAGAATAGGGTTTGCCGGTTCTTGGATTGATTTCGACGATAATCGGTCCGACATCCTCCTCTTCAGAAGACATCATTGATAATGCTTGTTTCAATTTACTTTCGCTCGCATCGTTCCTTACCCAGGATGATTTCCACGCCTGCCCTTTCTTCGAGCTCGTTGCCATATCAGTAGGGGGGATCTTAAGCGCCGCATCATTTACTACAAGGGAAGCAGCTGCGACAGGAACAGCCGCCACCTCTTCGCTGTTTTGCAAAGAGATGAGATCAAAAATGCGGTCAACCTTGTCTAAGAATCGCTGGAAAACTGCTGGTTCTTGCTCGCCAGATACTCCATAGAACTCGCGCGCTGAATCAATACGATACTCTGCCAAAAGAGAATGTATAGTCTCTTCTGTCCGCTTTACATTTTTTACTTTAACCTCGCACCGTGAAGTAAACCTACCAGGAACATTCGTTCCATTCAGTTCCTTCATACGGCGCTTAGTGGTTGTATTCTTCGTCAAGCCGATTTTAACCATGTTTCTTAAGAATGGGTTTGACGCAGCGTAAATAATGCCAGTGTTAACAGTAGTTGTGTTCATTGTTATGCAGCGATAAAGAGTCTTCGTGTTGTTGGGTTACATCATCATTCACGATAAAAAAGTTATTCAATTTTTTATATAAATGGATGACATCTCTAATCACTTTCAGTGAAGAACATCATTTACACGCTAACATCGACAGATTGGACATCTATCGCATCGATCATTGCAACTACTACAAATCAAGTGACAGCAATCATTTACGACCAATGATTCCGGCAAGATCCCCGAGTAACAGACAGGACAATCTGTCCAGGCTTGTTGTTGCGCGTATTGTTCTCGAATAAACTGTTTTGTTCTTTCTAACTGTTTCTCTAATTTCGCATTCGCCTGTTCGCGCAGTTCACATAATTTCTCTAACTCACTAATATTATGCTCATACTCATTTTGAGCTGCTTCTGTCAGCATTTGAATGCCATTTGCCTCATTCGGCAGAGAAGTTGGAAACGGCAACGGATGTCGATTATGGTAACATACTTCGAAATAAATCTTAATAGTATGATCTTCGCGAGAAATGCCACGTTGATCTCTCTGAATCTCACACCACGTAATGAGTTGGTCTTGCGCATTACATGTAAAGTAGGGTTCGAAAAACTTATCTGATTCTCTGCGAAAGAAATTGTCAGTGAGCCCATTCACGTCTTCGTAAATAACATTTCCTGACACATCGGTATGAGAAATTCTATCCTCAATCGTCAAACGATAGCGCATCTCCTTTTTACCAGACGCCCATAGAGGTAGAGTACGGTATTTGAGCGGCGGTCCATCAGGACAGACCTTTTGACTGATAGCTTCCATGAACAGGCCAATGGAGACTTGCCACTGTTGATCACGGGTTTTCGGCATGATTATTGTTATGTTTTTATTGAATCCTTTTTCTCAATAAAAAGGATTCAATTTTTCGCATGGTTTACGATTCATCCCCAAAATCGTTCTCTCCATGGTTTACGATTCATCACCAAAATCGTTCTCTTCCCTGTCCTCATCATAATACACACCATCATTGAAATTCTCATCTAATCCCGCAAAATTATACATTTCATCTTCCATTTCAGCCTCGTCGCCTTGTTCCGCCAATCGATCTAATTCGTAAATATCCATACGCATCTCACCAACTACATCTATGCCACCATTATCCACATCATTATAGAGTTCTGCCAATAATTCTTGACGTTCTCGATCATACGTTTCCTTATCATATTCAATCAAGCCCGATTGTTGACCTACATTCCAACGACCAAGACGATAGTTTTTGAACATATCCTCAATTTTACGTTCTTCTATACTCATATCACCCAAATATTTGATAATATTCTTTTTCTCTTTTTCTCTAGAACGACGCACGCGCTGTACAACTTGCTCATACGAAAAATCAACCGCAACTTTGTTTTCACGCTCCACATCGATAAACGCGAGCAAGAGTGCACATACACGTTGTTTCAAATCCTCTTTATTGCCGGTAACTACTTCTATTTCCTGCAACTCTTCATCTAGCGGTTCGGCACTTAGCAACTGATTTGATTCATCGAGTCCTTCTTGGATCAATGCACGCCGAGCAAGCTTCAATTCTGTCAAATCCGCACGTAACATATCCGGATCGTCAGCAATCTGAATATACTCATAAAACACAGAGTAAAAACAGTAGCTGAGTAGTTGATATAGCGTAGTCTTATCGAAAAGGGAGTGAAATACAGTAGTGCGTTTTGGTTCATCAGGACCAACATCCATTTCTTTTACAACATCGGTAAAGATAGGAATCGTTTCTATAAATAACAAAAGTTCGTTCAATCGGAGGCTTACCAATTCAAGAAGCTGTAACAATACAGAATCACCCTTAAATTTCTCAATTTCTTTATAATATTTGCCAATAAATTGAGCAATATCATTACGATGATACTCCGATAACCCCCAATGTTTCGGTATATTTTTGAAAAACTCCGCATTATTGAATAGAATAGTAGGGTATACTTTGGTAAAAGACTGGACAGCGTTTTGTATATATTGAGTAGCCGTAGAAAGCCCTTCATCATAAACCGCTGTGCGATTTTTAGAAGGAACATCCATGGACCACTTATTTATTTTTGAAAGGAAATTATGTAATGCAGTGAATTCGGCATTAGACAAATGACCGTAAACGTCAAAGAAATCCATGATTTCTCGATACATCTCATTATTAGCATGGGACAAATAGTTGGACAGATCATCTAATTCTTTGGAAGGAACGTCGACCATTTTTTTCGGTGAATAGGTTTCTATAATACGTTTCAAATGTTCTCGTAGAGGCTCTTCAATTACGGTCGAGTTCATAGAATCAAAAGAATCGATTACTGACTTGAACGCATCTACTTGGGAAAACGGTTCAGCATTTTCAACCGAAACAATATTTTCTCTGCGAATAATTTGCATAAGCTGATGTAAACTATCAATATCTAATCGTTTTCCATTCTTCTTCATATATTCCATCTTCTCTTGAATCGACCAGGTGGTCTTATACTCCGCGGGTTTCTCACTACATACGACTTTCAATGATTCGGGGATAGGTAAGAGACGATCAAAGTTGCAATACCAAAATACAGCTGCATAAATATTTTCTTCTAATTGGCCTGCAGGAATAGTAGGATAACGAATACCTGTAAAAGCAGGATGATACAAAAACGCACCATCTGACATGACAGAACGCATGCGTTCATTCATAGCACAAAGAGAAAGCACTGCCTGTATACGCCCACGAATAGATTCATCTTCCTGAATAAAGTAGCGCAAAGGATTCGTTGTATCAAGATCGCTATGGCAACATGCGTTTTCTAAAAAGGGTATTTGAGTGGAGGTTCTCAATAGCGTTTCTTTTTTACGAACAACGGCATGAATTGTTTCAATCAGCCCGTATCCAAAGAAGAGAATTTTACTGCGCAATGTATTCAACTGAACGTGCTGTTGTGGACTACCCTGTTGCATAGACGCAATCATTTCAGATTCAAAATCACTAGCAACATTCCGTAAGTTACGTAAAATATCTGTGCGAACTAGTGGGGGCATGAATTGCCGCCACAACTCTACACTATGCTCTTCTAGAGTAATCATTTCAGGATGAAGCAAACTATACTCCCGTTTTTGCGAATAGAGCTCTGTCAAGTCAGCGCGTTTCATGACTACATCTTGCAAAATAGTTTTCACGCGTTTCGACAAAACATCTTGTTTGTAAGAGTGAATCGAATTCCATGGCGAAATACTACTTTTGGATTTGAACAATACACAACTTAAGTACTCAATGCCGGTAGTATCTTCAATGCCATCCATAGGGTAACCACTGAAAGATCGTTTACACCCAGGAAATGTACGATTTGTTTTGACGGAGGGAATAGCGGTTTGTATAGCAACCAACAGGACACTTGTAACAATAAAAATAAGAGTTTCGTTCTTGTAGTCTTCGTATGATACTTTGAAGTATTTTCCGGTTTTCTTAAAATTCGCCGCGGACTTTGACTCATATTTTGTTTTACTCAAAATGTCCGTAGTAGCAACTTCGCTAGAAACACGTATTACGAAATCTTGAACGCCATCTACAATAACATCAATATTACCACAAATTGTAGAAAATACATTATAAATCTTCTGCGAAAGTTCGCTTTCAAATACAGGTTTTTCTTTCTTTCCCAAGTTCTCCAAAATCACCGTTCCCAAATCTTTTTCCAATATTTCGTGTGTACTAATGCGGAAACCACTTTCAGTAAACCCTTCTTCCGTATTGAAATCAAGCATCTTTAAAACATAACCACTATGTCTATCTACAATGGATTCACCATCATCACTCAACATGCCAACTTTGTTGCACATGTAATCCAGTTTGGACGTATAGTCACCCCCTGAAATATATTCTAGTGCTAATTCGTAAATAGAAACCGGTAAAAGTTTCGTGTTTGTATCTTTACAATACAGCCAATTCGGGTCTTCCTTCAAACTGTCTTGTAGATCGGTTCGGCAGTACATTTCGACGAATTGGCAAAGATCGCGCTGTTTCTTGACGAAATCGTCTTGCCCCAAAATTAAGTCACGCAACCTTACATACGGTGACTGTAACAGTTCTTCTTTGGAAGACATTGTTCCTAATTCATAAGCTAAATGATTTGCCTTGTATGTTTGCAATTCTTGATACAACCGCACTTTCTTTAACATAGACAAATAATAGGCAATGTTTTTCTCCAACGTCTCTTCAATCTCGTCCACACTAATAGTAATACGTTTATCAAATTCATCCATCATTTTTCTTTTGGCAATTTGCTTCATTCTTAATGCAGTCGCATCAAGAGGTTCGCATTCTTTAGTGCTCTCATTTTTGAGACAATTCTGACTTACATTACAAAAGAGAGTATTGGTATCTATAAATGCCTCGGTATCAATATCATCATCCTTTACCCAATTATTCTTCAAACGGCGATAATATTGCGTTTTCTTTCTTGCATCCCCCTCGATTTCAATAGACGATTTTTCTTCAGAAGTAAGTGTAGATTCATCTACGGAAGCAGGTAATTTCGGTTTCAATTCTAAAATAGCATAATCGCCGTCCTTTACTAACTTCTTCTTAGCAATCAATGTAGTAGCCAACTCTTCAGCGATTTCTGGAGGACAGTCGTGAACATGAATGAGAGTTGAAATCAAGAATTCGGAAAACTCTCCGGGGGACAGTGTTTTCTGTTTCGTTTTGTATTTGTCTAGAATTTGATAAGGAGAATCGTCAAATTCACTATCATAGAACAGTTCGTCTTCATTGTTATGCTTTTGTAATTCAGCAATAGATGAGTATTTTTTCGCTAAGAATCGACGACTGCAATCTTGAGGTTTGATTTTTTCTAGATCAGTAGCGTCATCCAACTGAGGAATATCTAATGCATTCGCAATGTTTCCTGGAGTGATAAGTGAAAACATGATAGAAGCGATGATCGTTGTGTATAAATTACCATAATCCATCACTGTCATGCGAAACAGAATTTCTTGTGACGACAATCTTGTATCCTTTTTATCTTTTTCCAAGAATTTATAGGCTTGAAAGAACGAGTCGGCGAATCCCTCTTTTTCTGTAAGCAGCCGCAGAATTGGCAATGGCTTTTTTGGAACTACATATTTGGCATTTCGAAGAACAACCATATCCCTAAGTCGGTTATCCACTGTTTTGCGTAACTCGGCAATTTGCGCAATAATAAAGAAACGTATTTCTTTGTAATCCCCATATGAAAGATCATCCGAATATATCATAAAAGGCTCTAATTTTTGAGCGACATCTACTAACGTTAGTTGATCCTTTACGTACTTTCGTATCAATCGAACTAAAAAACGAGTATTGGGTATAACTGTTTCTAATAGACCACGGAACTTTTCTTCGGGTTCGAGATAAATATCTTTGTCTAGCAAAAACTCATGCACGCCTGATAAGAATTCGTCTTTCGATTCTTTCTCCATTGCCTCATAATCCAGTTCTTTTGTTACATCATCTAGTACATGGGATACCACATTTGTATTTTTTCGAAAAAACCGAAAAAGCATGAAAAAATTTTCATGTAACTCTGACCGTTCTAACAAGGTTGTTGTAGGGAGAGTAATCGCAGAGAACCGCATAACCGGCGCAGGCAACATCAAGATTGATTTTACACTCATTTTTTCATTCGGCGTGGTATTGATACGATGATATATTTTTTTGCCCGATTTCAATATCTCTTCCTTCAATTGTGAAAGACCCAAATTGTATCGCTGTATTATGTATTGTCGTTTTACAATATTTGAATTGTAATAAATGCTACTGTAAAAGTCTTCCAAGTTATCAACAATGGAATCGAGATCTGTCATCACATTCTTTACAGTAAGTTGTTGCTTAGTGCTAGCAGGCAATTCTACCGGCGAAAACCAAGTTTGAATACGCCTCTGCATGATAGAGTAATCCACATCTGCGCTTTTCGTGGTAGCATTATAGTAATTCTGTTGAGTTGTTTCTATGAAAGTTAGATCGTTTTTCAACATTTCCAATAAAACATCGCGATTGTCTAGTGATGCAGGAACATCGTATAATTTGCGGCGATTTGTTACTACGGGTATAATCCAGCTCAATTTTCGATCGAAATTTTCGATATGATCAACCAATGGTTTGTGCCCTTGTCCATGCAGCTTTACGTCATATACATTGTCATTTTTATCAAATTTGGAGAACTTTACACGTAATTCTTTGAAACGTTCGATCAAAAGATGAATAGTATCCATAACCGATTTCGTGCGCTGACTAAAAGGAATCGTTGACAGTAACTCATCCAACATATCATTTACTTGCACATCAATACTGTATCGCTGTTCACCTTCTGGAACTTCAACTAGCTGAGGTAAGTCTTCTAATCGTTCGCCGAATACGATAGAATTAGCATCAATATACATATCGCTTAATAGGTTGCGCACATTCGCATCGGGTTTTGCGTTCTCTGGAATACTAATAATAGACTCACCAGAATCTGTGAATTCTATACTAGCTTCCTCGGATGGCACGGGCGTTGTCTCTTGTTCTAATCCTTCTTTCAAAAGAGCTAGCGATCCAACATTGCCTAATGATTCAGGGCGCGTTGTAATGACGATTTTTTCGATAGGTATATTCTCGGGAATACCTTGATAATCAAAATTGATGTAAATCGTTGTTAAATCGGGATACGTAGTGACTTCAATCATATCTTCTTCTAAATTACTGATTTCACCAGTAATAGTTGTAGGTAATTCGCCACCAAAATAGATGTTTACCCATGTCTTTGGTAATAGTTTATTCTGTCTAGCATAACCTGGCTCATCGCTTCGACTCAATAAATTGATCTCTGTGATGGATTCATCTGTAAACGTTCCTTCTTCTGAAATATTCAGCTGATAAAACTTTCTTGTAGAAACATCGATTACTTTAATTTTTGCAGGATCAATATAAACAATATATGCTGTCATGCCATTAAGTTCACGATTCTGAGGAGCAATGATCTCAATAATGTCACCTAGTTCGAGTGATACCTGTGGGGTAGTTTCGATTTGTTCCATCTTTTCCTCTACTCCTTGCTCTTCTATTTCTGACATAATTATTTAAAATGCAATTCACTATACTATATGTATCTAAATAATTCAGGTTGAAGCCGCAAAACGGCTTCTGATACGAACCTCTCCCTTTTGTTGAGTATTGTTTTACCTATTATCATGTAAAATATGTACATGATAATCAAATTAGACAAGTCCATTGTATACGATAGACAATTGGCTCAAATTCTGAATATATTTCGCAGAATGTTTCTTATTTACTTCATTCATACTAAGAAGGGGTTCTCGCACTTTATCTATGATGTTCATGATTTCATTAGAATTTTTCAACATAGCTAAATCAGAGCCGTAATCTTTCTCGAAGAAGAACGTCACATCGCCCTTATCAATCACTTCTTTGTATGGCATATATACATGTTTGTACCATGCTTTCAGAATTGCGGTAGGATTTGCCTTCTTAATGGTTTCAAAAGAATTTCTTGCAACTGCTATTTCATTATTGGTAGGAAAAATACTGATAACATCATCTAAAAAGTCGAAAAAATGAGTGTTAAATGCGCGAATAATTGTTGATTTATCAGACATACAATTAAGACAGTTAGACGATTATATAAACAGTTTATTATTTTTTTATATGAATTTTTACTATTCTAAATGGACGATCCAGGCCGACTAATCGTATCAATCAGTGGCGGTTTCGAAATAATTTGATTTATTTCGTCCATGCGTTTCTGCTGCAAGTTATCGACTGTCACATTATTAGACACTTTATCTGGGCGATAACTGTCGGCGGGGGTATTGATAAACTTCATATCATCATTTACAGAAACGTAATTGTATAGTTTGCGGGTTTGTCCTATTCCTTTTGCACTTAGCTCGTCAGGAGTCATGTTGTAGTCTGTAAATCTTTCAGAAACAATATTCGAGGAATAACTACTTTCACTTCCTAAAATATATCCCATAGGTTCTCCTTGAAACATAGTAGCTTTCTCATTTTGTTGTTTCAGTTGTGGGTGGAAATGTTTCATAATATCATCGCCCATGAGAACCCTGTAACTTTGTTTGACTAAAAGAAGGGTCGGGACACTGTGAACATTCGGCGGCATCACTACTTTCGTCCCATTTTCTAAAAGAACAAATGTCTGATTTGTTTTTGGATCGACTACTCGTTTGTCAATGCAAATGAAACTGATCTTGTCGGTCAAATTGCCTTTTGCTAAAGTTTGTACTAGTTTTTGGCAATGTTTACAGTAATTACTATAATATAAAATATCCATTGGCGCTTTATATTATATAGAAAAACCTGTTTTTTTCTAAACAAACTCAGATAAGGAAACCTACAGTTTCCTTAGAATCGCTTCGCGATTCCAGGTTGAAGAAGATTTTACCCTTCCTTTATTTTCGGCACAAAGGGCATTTTCTCAAATACTCTTCCCTTTAATACTCTCGTTCATGTCGGTTACACCATTCGTTCACTGCTTTATTATAAAGCACAATAAGTGGATAACGTGTTTTCCATTTTCGATTCTCAGGATCTTCAAAATATGCATCCTCTATTTCTGGATAAGGAAATGTGACCTGTTCAACAGATTTGTTTCCATAATAGCATCTATCAAAGCATTTCAAACAAATCGAGTGTTCACACTTCGGTAACATTAATCCGCCGACGACTTCTAAACAAAGTGGGCACTCAGATGGCTCAGTTTTTGTTAGAACTTTTCCAAACATCATATCACAGTTCGTACATAAATAACATCCCTTACATTCAAACCACCAACTTGGCAATACTGATTCACAAAGCTCATAATTTTTGCATTTTATAGCGCCATCTTTGTATTGCTCGTCGCAAGCAATGTTTTGTGTTTCATATTCAAGGTCTCTTTCCATGTGTGCTGAGATTGATACAAAAAATATCTTTATATCAATTGTTTATGGGCAATCCAAATGAGGGAAGGGTAGGTTTCCTGAATTATTTGTGTACACACATCGTGTGCAACAGGCGGTTCTGGAAATAGAAAATAGCATAGCCAACAGCAATACCAGAGACAGACGCGTAGTATTCAATGCCCTTGCGCTTTTGGATACCGTAAATAATGCTAGAAAGCAAGAAGAACGCTAAGAGGAAAAATCCTAAAATAGACAAGAAATAGAACCAGATGCAATAGTTCTTGCTAAGAGGGCCGAAGAAGTAATCCATCATATCGTTCATATTATTAGACGATTCTAATATAAACTACCTATAGAAAAAAATGTATATTTCGAGATTTACGAATTGGCTAAAGTTTATCTAAACCAAAGAAACAGGTATAAAATATATTCAGTATTTTATATATTCTATTTTTGTATCTAGTACTATGGATAACGAATCTGTATGGAAGATTATAGACAAATATTTCCAAGACAATCCACAGAGTTTAGTAAGACACCATATTGAATCCTACAACGATTTCTTCAAAAATAGCATTTTCCAGATCTTCAAAGAGAAGAATCCTGTACGTATCGGTTCTCGGTATGACAAAACCATCGATGAATACCGCAGTGAATGTATCATGTACTACGGTGGAAAGAATGGGGATAAGATCTATTTTGGAAAACCCGTCATTTATGATGACAACGAATCCCATTACATGTATCCGAATGAAGCCCGTTTGCGCAACATGACATATGGAATGACAATCCATTACGATATTGAAGTCGAGTTCATTACTATTTTAGAAGATGGTGAAAAACCCACTATTGCTGGATTAGAAGAAGATGACAACGACGATTACGAAGCTAGAGGTGGGGGAAAACCATTAAAACAGAAAACTATGGGCGATATTGCCAAGGAGGAAGAGGCCAAGCTTCATACTCAACAATCGGAAGATGTTCCAAAGCAAACCAACCTATTGAGTGGCGGAGCACCTAAACGAAAAGGAAAACAGAAAAAGCGGCCGGTAGAGCTTTCGCCTGCTGAAACAGCATTGTTCAAAGAAGCAGCCGAAAAATCTATGATCGCACCCAATAAGCAAAAGGAAACTATTACTCTAGAAAAGATATTTTTAGGAAAATTCCCGATTATGTTACAATCTAATTTCTGTATCTTGAGCGGACTACCACGCGAAGTTCGTCATACAATGGGCGAATGTTTGAATGACGTTGGCGGGTATTTTATTATTGATGGTAAGGAGAAAACCATTGTGTCGCAAGAAAAATTCGGAGATAACATGTTGTACATACGCGAATCAGGCGATGAAAAATATTTGTATTCCGCAGAAATACGTTCAGTTTCAGAAAATGTATCGAAACCCATGCGTACTCTCTCCGTTAAAATAGTCGCACCTTCGCCATCATATACTTTCAAAAATATCGTCGTCAATATTCCAAACGTCCGAAAACCAGTACCATTGTTCATCGTATTCCGAGCATTGGGGATCATCAGCGATAAACAGATTATTACTACTTGTTTGCTCGATT
>Ga0114975_10003085_pt1 | contig 11229 bp, 11 predicted proteins | sample S_130626_EF_Meta_FD_87031 | JGI IMG/M metagenome (GOLD analysis project Ga0114975, IMG submission 87031) | Freshwater microbial communities from Lake Simoncouche, Canada to study carbon cycling - S_130626_EF_MetaG | ecosystem: Environmental > Aquatic > Freshwater > Lake | place: Lake...
CAATGGGAACAACAGTGACTCCAACGCTTGCGTCTGCTGGCACGGCAGACAATGTGGTGCCTGCGCTCACAACATGTGCAGTCGACGTACGTGTTGCAGTGCCGAGTGAGAAGCCGCGAGTGGAAGCCGCGTTTGCAGCATTACGTTTGCAACACCCAGAAGCTCGTCTCGTTGTAGGCGGTCAGATTGGTCGGCCACCAATGCACGAATCAGCAGCGGCCGGGCTATTTCCTATTGCGACTGCAGTGGCAACACGCATTGGTATCAGTGCGCTCGACGGTGTTGTTGTTGGCGGCGGCTCAGACGGAAACTTCACAGCTGCAGTTGGCGTTGAAACTCTTGATGGTTTAGGCGCAGTCGGTGGTGGCGCACATGGCGATACAGAACATGTTGTGGTTGCAACTATGCCGCAACGTGCAGCGTTATTGGCTGGTTTGTGTCAGGAATTGTCTTCGATGGCCAAGAGGCCACCGCTTGGCAATGTGCCTGCACCGCGATAAACCTGCAACTTCGCACGACTGTCATCGATATCTAGATTGCGCATGGTGAGTTGACCAATACGGTCAAGCGGGCCAAAGGCTGAATCTTCTACTCGTTCCATGCTGAGACGATCAGGTGCATACGTGAGGTTCGGGCTCGTTGTATCAAGAATGCTGTAGTCATCACCACGACGAAGACGCACGGTGACTTCTCCAGTGATTGCAGTGCCTACCCAGCGCATGAGTGGTTCGCGCAACATCAATGATTGCGGATCAAACCAACGACCTTCGTACAGCAAGCGACCAAGGCGACGTCCCATGGTGCGGTAGTTCTCAAGTGTCGCTTCGTTATGAATGCCGGTGGCAAGACGTTCGTATGCAATGTGAAGCAATGCAAGCCCTGGCGATTCATAAATTCCACGGCTCTTTGCTTCGATGATGCGGTTTTCGATTTGGTCGCTCATGCCAAGACCATGACGGCCACCAATGGCGTTTGCCTCTAAGACAAGATCAACTTGTGACTTGAATTCTTTGCCGTTGATGGCAACGGGGAAACCTTCATGGAATCGAATCGAAACAACTTCGGATGCAATAGCAATGCTCTCGTCCCAATGGGCAACACCCATGATTGGTTCGACAAGTTCCATTCCGTTGTTGAGTTCTTCCAACAATTTCGCTTCGTGTGTTGCGCCCCAAATATTTGAGTCTGTTGAATACGCTTTTTCTTTCGACGCTTTGTACGGCAATTTACGAGCGGTGAGAAACTCGCTCATCTCGGTGCGGCCACCCATCTCGTCAACAAAGGTGGGGTCAAGCCATGGCTTGTAGATACGTAGCGCAGGGTTCACCATGAGGCCATAGCGATAAAAACGCTCGATGTCGTTTCCTTTATACGTGCTGCCGTCGCCCCAGATGTCGACAGAGTCCTGACGCATTGCACGAACAAGCAATGTTCCGGTTACCGCACGACCTAATGGAGTGGTATTGAAATATGTCTTGCCTGCTGTGGTGATATGAAATGCTCCGCACTGCAACGCAATGAGGCCTTCGTGAACAAGTTCTTCGCGGCAATCAACAAGACGCGCAATCTCTGCGCCGTACTCTTTTGCTCGCCCCGGAATGCCGGAAAGGTCTGTTTCGTCTGGTTGTCCGAGGTCTGCTGTGTAGGCACAAGGAATGGCACCTTTTTCGCGCATCCAAGCAACAGCTGCTGATGTATCAAGACCACCAGAAAATGCAATGCCGACGCGTTCGCCTGCGGGGAGGGTGGTAAGTACCTTTGACATTCCCTTAACGGTACTGGCGCATGACCACTACTACAGCGATGGATTCCATCAAGGCAGCGACACCAATGACCACAACAGCAATGGAGATGGCGGGATTTGATGCAAGTTCCACGATTCCTGTTGCGATCAGCGCAAGTGAGCAGATCCAGCTGGCGGTCGTCATTTGGCGTGGAGCGCGAAGTGTGGCTACTAACGGAACTAGGACGATGGCGAGGGGGATTGTGATGAAGAACGGCGATGCAGGTGCTGATGATGGCCCAAGCCACCAAATTGGTCGTCCGATGGTGCGGCTAGAGATGGCAACTGCGAGCAGTGCTGCAAATACGCCAGCCCATGTGATTGTCGAGACGGTTCGCCATCCGTCGCTCGGAAGCACTTCGACTTGTGTGGGGGGAGTTTCGAAATCCATACTTGCCACCGTACTCAGCCTGCCCCCTGTAAGAAGTGACACCTATGGATAGCCTGCATGCGTATGGAAAAGTCGCCATTCAGCAAATTGTCGATCTTTTTTCCGATGTGGAATGAAGAGTCGTATATCGAACGTGCAATTGATGCAGCGCGTGAAGAGTGCGAGGACCTCATGGCACAAGGCGACATTGCTGATTACGAAATGATTGTTATTGATGACGCATCGACTGACAGCACATTTGAAATTGCACAACGTCTCGCTGCACAGGATTCTCGAGTAAAAGTCGTACATCATCCCGAGAACCGCAAACTTGGCGGCTCTATGAAGTCCGGCTACGCAGCTGCTACTGGTGACCTTGTTCTGTACACCGATGCGGACCTACCGTTTGATATGCATGATGTTCATAAGGCAATGCGACTTCTTCGTTACTACAACGCGGATGTAGTTAGTGCGTACAGGTTTGATCGCACTGGCGAAGGTTATGTGCGTACGGTGTATTCGTTCTTCTACAACATCATGGTCCGTGTGCTGTTTGGCGTTCGTATGCGTGACATCAACTTTGCTTTCAAGTTGTGCCGTACTCGTATTTTTGATCATGTTGAATTAAAGAGTGAAGGTTCCTTCATTGATGCCGAACTGGTAGTGAAGGCGCAGAAATTTGGGTATTCAGTGATTCAGTTCGGGGTTGATTACTTTCCCCGTACTCGTGGGGTCTCAACGTTGTCCTCCCCCTCAGTAATTGTGAAGATTTTGAAGGAAGCGCGCCAGCTTCGCCGTGAAATTCGAGGCATTTCGCCCGTTGTTTAGGCCGAAGGCCGTCCCGCCCCTGGCGTTGGTAGCGTTTTGGTGCTGTGTCTGAACCCCTTGAGCCCGAAGTTGTAATGCCCGCTCGCCAGTCTTGGTGGGTGAGATGGCGTCAAGCAATCATTACGTCGGTGCTTTTTGTGTCGATTGGTACTGGGGTAGCGGTAGCGAAAAACAATCAGAGTCCCGCAACGACCACAACAACGTCGGTGACTACACCAGGGTTCTGTCCGACAGATGCCCCAATCACGTGTTACACACTGTCCCGCACAATCAGGGATGGCATGAAAGGCCCAGATGTTCGTCGCTTGCAGCAACGTCTGAAAGATTTGCATTTCGATCCAGGCCGTATTGACGGTGTGTATGGCGGAGACACGATGATGGCGGTGTGGGCTTTCCAGACACTTGTGCAAAAAATGACACGTGACACAATTGTTGATTTTGTGACCCCCGTTCTATGGGAGTCAATGCGTGGAAACGTCACGATTGCTCCACGACGCCAACCGAAGTCACCAACTCATGTCGAGGTGTATTTGCCAGAGCAGGCAATGGCCGTATTTAAGGGATCCCAGCTTTTGCTTGTCACTCATATTTCTACTGGCACCAGTCAGAAATGGTGTGAAGAGGTAACGATTGACCCGGGCGAAGAAGGCAACAAGGGTGCAGAGCCCATCAAAATGGGTGTGTGCGGGGAAGCAATTACACCAGGTGGCATTTATTACTTCTATAACCGCAAACTGGGGCAACGCGAAAGCAAGTTGGGCACCATGTGGAACCCGGTGTATTTCAACTTCGGCATTGCAATTCATGGCGCAATGATGGTGCCTAAGGAACCCGCGTCGCATGGGTGCGTACGCATTCCTATCTTTGTGTCGAATTACTTTCCAGCTTTGGTGCAGTACAACGACCGTGTGTATGTATTTGATGGTGTGAAAGAACCAGAGGATTATGGCTCTGTGACGCCACCATGGGATAAGAAAGATCCGAACTACACCACGACGACATCGTCGACCACGTCGACAACGTCAACAACTGTTCCAAAAACAACAACAGTGCCAGTAGTGACAATGCCGCCCACGACGACCGCTGTACCTAAAACGACAGTACCGAAAACAACGGTTGCGCCGGTAGTGGTCACCACCGTGGTGCCATCTGTTCCTTCTTAGGTAGCCACTGCAACTGTGACGTTGCATTCAAATACGTCTGCAAGAAGAGCTACACGTTGTTGAGTGGCGTACAGGTTTAAATCAAGGTCTTCATTCTTTTCGCTCTTCAGAATGAGATGAAGTGTTTTGCTTTTTTGGTTGACAGAGATTGACGTTGTTCGTCCGTCATGAGTGCGATCTAATCCGATAGCAATACGCAACATCGCTGACAACATACGAACCGTATGTTGATCATCTTCGGAAAGGGCAGCAAACGCTGAATGTTGAAGTTTGGGCTCGCTTTTTCTGTGATATCGAGCAATTTGAGCAATCAACTCAATTTCGTGGTCTGTGAAGCCGACTAGGTCTGCGTTGCGCACGATGTAATAGGTATGCAGATGGTGGCGTGCATGCGAAACCACAAGACCAACGTTTGCGAGTACGGCCGCAGCCTCTAGATACAAACGATGATGTGGGTCTATTTCATACGTGTGTGACAACTCGTCAAACAGCATGCACGAGAGGCGAGAAACGTTGAGGCTGTGGGATGGGTCATCGTCACACCGCTCAGCAAGCTTGCGGGCACTCTGGATAGCGACGTTGTGTAGGTCATTGTTGACATCTGGGTCTAGGCGTTGCGCGGCGTCAAGAAGTACGCCCTCTCGAAGTGCGTAGTCGCAGTACATGAATGATGTGATGGCGAACGATTTTGCCAGAGTGTCGAGAATTAACGCACCAGCCAAAATAATGTCGACTCGGTCTGCGTCAAGACCGTCTAGCTTGGCCCGCTCTTCCATGGTGGAAGACGCAATTTTTGCGGTGACCTTCCGTAGTTCATCAGAAGAAAAAATGACACCGTTCATTGACCGAGGGGTCTCATCGTGTGTCGACATCCAACACATTCGAGCAAGTGTTTCACCGGTTCCTGAAGAGACGATTGCAACTTCGTGACCAAGCTTGAGAACTTCTCGTTTAACGGGTTCGAGCGTTGACGCGATGAATTTTGAACATGAAGGGACGGATGCAGGATGTGAAGAACTGTAAGGAAAAAATCGATTGGAAAGTCGAACAGCACCAATTTTGAAACTTCGGACAAACAGTTCTTCCGTATGGTCAAAAATAACTACTTCGGTTGATCCGCCACCGATGTCAATAAGTAACGAGCGTTTGTCAGACAGGGGAAGGGCTTGCAAAACACCTAAGTGAATTAGGCGAGCTTCTTCAACCCCGGATATCACCTCAATATCAATTCCAGCTTCGTTAGAAGCTCGGTCTACGAAGTCCGAGGAGTTCTTTGCTTCGCGTACCGCACTAGTTGCAACCGCAAAGACACTTGCTCGGTGAGCATCTGCAATTCTGCGCATGTTACGCAGGGCTTCTATTCCGCGTTCAATAGCTTCGGGGCTCAACATTTTCATGTCGCCGCCGCCTTCACCCAGGCGCGTATTGTCCTTTTCGCGGGTAATGACTTCGAAGCCTGAATCGCTTACTTTTGCAACCACCATGTGAATACTGTTGGTGCCGATATCGATTGCAGCAATGATGCGTGGGGCAAAGCTCATAATGTGACAATCGTCCCGAGGGGGATACTTACCTTGAAGAACGTCACGGTAGTAGCGTAACGGGAATGTCAAACGCAGTACCAACCGTTCTTACAGACCTCATTCCGATGCCACGCATCATGGAAAAATCAGTGGTTCGAGATGTCACTCTCGTCGCAGGCGGAGCATTGTTCACCGCTCTATGTGCCCAAATAGTGATTCATCTTGGTTTCACTCCCGTACCGATCACTGGTCAGACATTTGCTGTGTTGGCTGTTGGCGGTGCGCTTGGTTCACGCCGTGCAATTGCTAGCCAGGCGCTCTACTGGCTTCTTGGTGCAATCGGATTGCCCTTCTATGCCGATGCATCTGGCGGCTGGAGCCGTGCAACAGGTTCAACGTTTGGTTACTTCATTGGTTTCGTTGTTGCTGCCGGCATTGTGGGTTGGTACGCCGATCATCGCAATGACCGCAACTTTGTGATGTCGTTATCTGCAATGGCATTGAGCACAGTCGTGATTTACACCTTGGGCGCGCTGTGGTTGGCGCATTCAATTGGTGTTCCGGTTGCCACAGGCGATACAAATGCCATCTCTCTCGGAGTTGCCCCATTCCTTGCTGGTGATGCAGTGAAGTTGGTTCTGGCAGCACTGGTTAGCCCCGTTGGTTGGGCCTTGTACTACTCAAAACCACGCTAAACCTCCAGCGATAATTTTGGGTCATACTTGGCTATGGCTGATCACTCAATGAATAAGACCGCGGTGGTCAGCCGTAAGCGTGGACGCCCTGCTGATACAGATTCGACCGATACTCGTGATCGCATTGTCGTATGCGCTCGTGAACGTTTCGCTGCAGAGGGTTTTGAAGGTACTACCAATCGCGAGATTGCCGAAACAGCCAAAGTGTCTAGCGCGGCGTTGTATCACTACTTTCCCTCGAAGGTAGATATCTACATTGCCGTGTGTGATTCCATCACCGAGATTTTCGTAGATGTTTTTGCTCGAGTGAAAGCTACAGAAACAACTCTTGAGGGTCGGCTCGAAGCGCTCTTTACCGAAGTTGGAACACTCGGGGCGAGCGCCCCCTCCACGGTCGGATTCATCACCGGAATTTCAGCCGTAGTTCGAAAGCATCCGGAAGTGTCAAAAGGTACCGATGTATTCGGCAAGGAATTTGGCCGAAATATTGTTGATCTCATTGCAACGGCAGAAGAGACTGACCGAATCTTGCAGGGAACAACAGTGCAGTCGTTTGCTGATCTTGTGTCGTCAGTTTTGGCCGGATTAGGCAGAATGAGCGCTCGCGGAGACCAATCACGTCACGTTGCAGTGGCCGCTGCCTTCTTAAGACTGATTCACACTGCTGCACAGAAGTAAGTTGGCGTCATGGACGCCGAGGTATTTCAATCTCTGAAGAATCTGTGCCAGGGCGTCGCTCCTCTTGCGGAACTTTTTCAATCAGACCCTTCTCGCAACCAATGGTTGACAGTTGATGCGTGTGGGATTCATGCCGATTTCTCCCGACAGCGCATCAATAAGAGCCTGTATGAAGCGCTTGTCCATTCTGTAGACATTGTTGATGTCCAAGGTTCTTTCAGGAAAATGATGGCCGGTGACATCATGAATGTCACTGAAGACCGTGCGGTGGGGCATATGGCATTGCGCGCACCGGCACAGTCGTCGCCGATGGCACAGCAGGCGTCGGGGCAGTTAGAACGAGGCAAGGCCTTAGCTAACGCAATTCGCTCGGGTGCAGTTTGTGGCGCAACCGGAAAACAGTTTGCGACGGTTATCAATATTGGTATTGGTGGCAGTGACCTAGGCCCAGCGATGGTGACTCGTGCGCTGCGTACATTTGCCAATGGGCCTGTCGTGAAATTCGTTTCCAATATTGACGCAGCAGATCTTGACGAAGCGTTGCATGGTGCGCAACCTGAAACCACCTTGTTTGTTGTCTCGTCAAAAACCTTCACGACTCTTGAAACAATGCACAATGCTGAACGTGCACGACGATGGGTGGGGGCAAGCGTCCCGAATTGGTCACAGCATTTCGTGGCCGCTACATCGCATGCCGAGGCAGCTCTGAATTGGGGCATCCAAAAAGATCACTGTCTGGAATTCTTTGACTGGGTTGGTGGGCGATTTTCGTTGTCGTCCGTAATTGGTTTCCCTGTTATGTGTGCAATTGGGGGAGACCAATTCAGTGAATTTTTGGCCGGTATGTCAGAGATGGATCACCATGTGATGAACGCGCCAACGGCGAGCAATTTTCCAGTGATGCACGCGCTCATTTGGTGGATGAATAGCGCGCTTCATTCGTTTTCGACAGTTGCTGTTATCCCGTATAGCCATGATTTGGCGCGACTACCTGCGTATCTTCAGCAACTCGTTATGGAAAGCAATGGAAAATCTGTTGGAGTTGATGGTCGTTCACTTCTTGGCGGTTCGAGCCCTGTTGTGTGGGGTGAAGCAGGAACTAATGGCCAGCATGCGTTCTTTCAAATGTTGCACCAAGGAACCCAAATTGTCCCGGTCGAGTTTGTAACTACGGGGGCTTCGCTTGGTTCGGATGACGAAGCCCATGACTTGCTGTTCGCCAATGTGATTGCCCAGTCTGAAGCGTTGGCCGCAGGTCGAACGCACAGTGAACCTCATAAGGTGTTCGAAGGAAATCGACCAAGCAGTGTTCTGGTTCTCGATGAACTCTCTCCTCGGAGTCTTGGCTCATTGATTGCGATGTATGAACATTCGACGGCAATTCAAGGTTGGCTGATGGGCGTCAACAGTTTCGACCAGTGGGGCGTGGAATTGGGCAAAATTTTGGCGGTTAATGCGGCAACATCGATTGCATCTGGCGCTCTACAAGATGAACAAACCATGACACACCCCTTGCTGAATTGGTATATATCAATTCGAAAAAAACTGTCACGCAACCAATAACAAAGGGGATAACCTGCCTGCAATGGCAAGTGCATCTTCGAAGCCCATCATCAATTCAGCAGAGCGGATGTTGAATCTCGTTGCGTTACTGACTGAATCCAATCGTCCGTTGACATTGGAAGAAATCGGCAATTACATGGAGAATCAGTATCCGGTGAAATCTGAAGCACGACGTACTGCATTCGAACGCGACAAAAAATCGCTTCGTAAATTGGGCGTGCCCATCACCATGCAAGTGCTTGGTGGAAACGATGCGGGCAAGACTGCGTATTCAATTGACCGTGCAGAATACAAACTAATCAACTTCGATCTCACGGAAGATGAACTGTCAGCACTGCAGCAGGCAGCAGCACTCGTTCAAATTGATACTCAATGGGGAAAGCAAGCTGTTCAATGGCTTGGTGGCGACATTGATGAGTCTCCATCGCGAACCGTGGCGCACGTTGATGCTCGTTCCCAGGAATTGCCTCAGTTGTGGTCAGCTATCGCAAAGAGTTGCCAAATTACGTTTCCGTATCACGGCAGCGTTCGTACGGTGCATCCGTATGGACTTATCTCGCGCAATGGGTTCTGGTACTTAGTTGCTTTTGACACTGAGCGCAAAGCACAAGTCACGTACCGAGTGGATCGGTTTGAAGACGCGGCCACGATTGGCGCGCCAGAATCTTTTGTACGTCCGGCAGATTTCAATCTGGCGACAGCATTCGAACGTGACCCCAAGGCCTTTGCAAGTGCAGACACGGAAGTAGCAGTAGTACGACTTGATAGTCGTATCGCTCCGGGTGTGGTGCGCGAACTTGGCGACGACGCAGTTGTTGCAAAACGCGCCGATGGTTCTGTCGACGTAGAAGTGTCATGCGGTAACCGGGTGGCTTTTCGTTCGTGGTTGTATGCAATGGTTGATAGGGCTGAAGTCATTTCCCCTGAATCTGTCCGCAATGAAATCGTTGCTGACTTGGCGCGACTTGCCGGAGGTGAATCATGAGTGCAAAGCGTGGTCCTCGCTCTTCAGAAGTTCGCGTCAGCGGATTATTGCGCATGTTGCCATGGCTGATGAAACAGGAACGTGTTTCGGTTGCGAAAATGGCAAAGCAGTTTTCGATGTCAGAATCAGATCTCATTGAAGACATTGAAATGGCGTCAATGTGCGGGGTTCCTCCATACACGCCCTTTGAACTCACTGACATCTATATAGACGAGGGATACATTTTTGTCGGCGCCAACAAGCGATTTGAACGCAGTTTGGAATTGACATCGTCAGAGGCCTTTGGCTTAAACCTCATGGCGGCGGCCGCAAAGGAATTGCCCGGTTTTACTCGAGGCAAGGATTTGAAGAGTGCAGTAAAGAAATTGCGCAAAGTCCTTGGCGACGATGTTGTCGATGTCGATATTGAATCGCCGACCTTTTTGCCAATTGTTACCGAGGCTGCATCTTCTGGTCAGCGTTTACGAGTCACGTATTGGACGCCAGCGCGAAATGAAGAATCGGAACGCACAATCACCGTGCGAACCGTTTTTGTAGACCGCGGACATTGGTACATTCGTGCCGATGACGATGCATCGAATGACATTCGACATTTCCGGGTTGATCGCATTCGTTCCGTAACGCCTCTTGATGAGTTTGTTACTGTCTCTGAAGCCACGGCTCAAGTTCCTGCATGGTTTGCAGATGCATCAGGCAGCGAAACTGTTACTGCTGAAGTTGCAGCATCTGCGGCTTGGGTAGTGGAGACGTATCCGTGCACAGTGCGCGAGGAGCGTCCTGACGGTTCGTACCTCATTGACATCGTGTCGAATAGCGAGCATTGGCTCGGACGTTTGCTACTTCGTGCAGGTGGGGCAATCACAGTGGTTGCACCAATTGAAATGGCGTCAGTTCAGACTCGTACAGCCAAGGCTGTGTTGGCGCGTTACGGCACGAACAGTTCAGCTACCTGATCAGGCGTTTCAACACCTAATTCTTTGATGAGGTGCATCAGGAGTTGTGCGGTAGCAGTGGCGTCTGACTTTGCATCATGCACCTTGTCGCGTTCTATGCCGTAGTGCTCACATAAAGCAAAAAGGTTATGTCTACGTGTGGTGTCGTCACCTGTAGTACGCCGTGAAAGTTCCAATGTGTCAACGTGGACGTCGACGTGGCCTTCTAGCCCAACTCGTTTTGATTCGGCATGCAGAAAGCCGAGATCAAAAGCAGCATTATGGGCAGTGAATACATGCCCTGCGTTGATGCTCCAGAGTTGTTCCAAAGCTTGACGTAGAGGCATTCCGCTTGAGACCTGTTCAGCCGATATGCCATGAATATGTTCCGCCCCGTGTTGATATTCAGCCGGGCTCTCGGGTTTTACAATGGTGTCAAACGAATCAACAATGTGACCTTCTCCGTTGACTATGACCGCAGCCAACTGAACAATGCGATCTGTTTCAGGGTTGAGGCCAGTTGTTTCGAAGTCAACCACCGCGAATGAAACATTGCGCATCGTTATTTCTGCAGTTGAATGTTCGTGCGAAGTCATTGATTGCACCTTAGAGCGGGGGTGGGGCAGGGAGACGGAATCATTGCATGACGTCAACCCGCAGGTGGTGTCATCACTTCGATAATGGTCTGCTTATCGAAGTAGTCGCGCCA
>Ga0114975_10003088_pt1 | contig 11217 bp, 10 predicted proteins | sample S_130626_EF_Meta_FD_87031 | JGI IMG/M metagenome (GOLD analysis project Ga0114975, IMG submission 87031) | Freshwater microbial communities from Lake Simoncouche, Canada to study carbon cycling - S_130626_EF_MetaG | ecosystem: Environmental > Aquatic > Freshwater > Lake | place: Lake...
AAGAAGTTCAAGGCATGGGGAGTCTCCTGGATTCAAGAGTTAATGTTCTTAACTCTTTACCAGGAGCACTCCCTATTGCACCTGGCTCAGAATACTTTGATGCCATGGCTATTTATCATGATGACTATGAAGATGTAGAAGATGATTTATCTGAAGGCCTTCAAGATTATGAAAAGGCTGGAAATTATTACGACCCTTATGATTTATCTAAGGGACCTGCTGGAACAAACTTTGCTGATGACCCTCGTGATTACTCCGATGGACCAGCACCATTAAGCATTATTCCAACCTCAACAATGAATTACAAAAGACCTCGCACAGTTGCTGCTGGTTATGATAGAAAACGAGAAGTTTTAACCGTAGTGTTTCGTGACGGTACTTTTTATAACTACCATGATGTTAAGCCAAGCCTATGGTCTTCCTTTAAGGCTGCTTATTCCAAGGGTCGTTTTATACTTCGTTACTTAAATAGCCACCCACACGGCCTTGCAGATATGGGCAGCGTTCCTACTTATGCTCGTGAAACCCTGTATCGTATTGCTCGTACTAACCAAATCTTTTTTGAGTATGACAACCGTGCTACTAAAACTGGTGGCAAGGTAGGTCGTGACAAACAAAAACAAGGGTTAATACCCATGTCAAAAGCAAACAAACAAAAAACAACAGCATTAAAATCCAGCAAAGGCAACAAAAAGAAACGGTAAACAATGCCAAAGGTCTACGACATCGGAACACAGCATTTTGTACAAATCATTCGTCAACCTTTGATTTGGAATAAAAAAATACAGACAAAGGGTTGGACCCAAGAAATCACTGCTCCATACCGTTTTGGAGAACCTCTTATGGTCAGACTCCCTTTTAAATACATTTTAGTTGTAGGCAAATGGCAGGGGTCTAAAAACGAAGAAGATGCACTAAACTCGGCTTTAAAACGGAGGGATGTAACTTATGAGGATTTTACGGAAAAAGCAGGATGGACACCAGCCCCAGACGAAGATACAGAAGCGTATCTCTAACTTACCTACTCCTGAGTTAGTCAGTTGGGCAGAAAACGCTTTATATATTATTGGCAAAGAAATAACAGGATGGCAAAGGTCATCTAATAAAGAGTTATTAATGGATTCAGAATTAGGAGCAGAAGCCTTACTAGAAATTATTAAGGAACTGAAACGTCGATGACTTTTACCGCTATACTTATCTCGTCTTCACTTCTCTCCCTTGAAGAACGCGGGGTGGCCCACTTCGGTGGGCTTCTCTGTTTAAGGACTTAAATGACTATAGATTTTGATGATGAAAAGTTTGAGGAAATTAACCCCGAACTTTACGCAAGTGACGATGAAGAACAACCTAATGAAATTGAAGATGATTTAGACGAACTCTCTCAACAGTTTGTTGAAAAACTTATAGATAAAATCATGGACTTTCTTGTCGTTCTTGTTGGTCACGATTTACACCCGTATCAAAAACCATTAGCACGTCGTGTAATTGAGTCTGTAATTATTAATGATGGTGAAGAAATAACTGCACTAGCAGCACGTCAGTCAGGTAAATCTGAAACTGTTGCAGACACTGTAGCAACTTTGATGATTTTATTACCTCGTCTTGCTAAGTTGTATCCTGACTTGCTTGGTAAGTTTAAAGATGGATTGTGGGTTGGTTTGTTTGCACCAACTGAAGGACAGGCTGAAACATTATTTGGTCGTACAGTAACGCGACTTACCTCTGAACGTGCATTAGAAATTCTTGGTGACCCTGAAATTGATGACTCTGCTGCACGTATTGGTGGAGTTACCAGAATGATTAAACTTAAAAAATCTGGTTCAACAATCACAATGATGACTGCTAACCCTCGTGCAAAGATTGAATCTAAGTCGTTTCATTTGATTGTTATTGACGAGTGTCAAGAAGCAGATGACTTTGTAGTATCTAAATCTATTAGTCCAATGCTTGCTTACTACGCAGGAACTATGGTTAAAACAGGCACACCAACAACTAGTAAGAACAACTTTTATCGAGCCATTCAGTTAAACAAACGTCGTCAAACAACACGTGCAGCAAGACAAAATCATTTTCAATGGGATTACAAAGAAGTATCTAAGTTCAATGAAAACTACCAAAAGTTTATTAAGAAAGAAATGCTACGTATTGGTGAGGACTCAGATGAGTTCCAAATGTCGTATTGTTGCAAATGGTTACTTGAGCGAGGAATGTTTGTTACCTCTGGAGTAATGGATGACTTAGGAGACACTTCTCAAGAACTAGTAAAGGTATGGCATCAAACCCCAGTTGTCGTTGGCATTGACCCTGCTCGTAAATTAGACTCAACAGTAATTACGGTTGTGTGGGTTGATTGGGATAGACCAGACGAGTTTGGGTACTTTGAACATCGTGTTTTAAATTGGTTAGAAATTCAAGGCGATGATTGGGAAGAACAGTATTACCAAATTGTTGCTTTTCTTTCTAACTATGATGTCTTGGCTGTTGGTGTTGACGCTAATGGAGTTGGAGATGCTGTAGCCCAACGTTTGCGATTGTTATTGCCAAGAGCAGAGGTTGCTTCTATAACATCTAGCCCTACAGAACAATCACAACGATTTAAACATTTACAAGCACTCATCCAAAGAAAAATGCTTGGATATCCTGCTCATGCAAAAACACGTCGTTTAAGAACCTGGAAGCGTTTTTATCAACAAATGGTAGATGCGGAAGTTCAGTACAAAGGCCCTAACTTTATGGTGGCTGCCCCTGATGAGTCCTATGCCCATGACGACTACGTAGACTCTTTGGCTATTGCCTGTTCTCTTACAAAAGACCTAGTTATGCCAGAGGTTGTCCTTACAAGCAGCCCTTTTTACAGTAAAAATTAGTAGTGAGTTAATCGGGTTTTATTTTAAAAAATCCGTCAAACTCATACCTGGAATAGGCCATTCCGATTTATTAACCTTATAAGGAGTCATAATGACACTAGCACCAAATCCTATGTTCCCAGAAAAGGGAACAAACGTTTATGAAATGAAGGAATCAGGAAACGCAACACGTCGTGGTCCACTTCGTTTTGAAGAAGGTATCGCAACAGATACAGATGTACCAAATGATTTTGAAAAGGGCATTGCATCAGGTTCAGCAGTTGCTCCAGGTCGTCCAAACCGCAACGCACCTGTATGGCAGAAGTCAGCACAGGAGACCATGGCAGAACGTGCACACGTTGGTTCTGCAGCATGGGTAGAAGCACCAACATTTTTGTCTGAGTTTTCACACGGTTCATACACCGATTACGCAGAGCAGATTGTTGAAGTTGTTGCTCGTTCAGGTGGACGCACACAGCGTCAATCTGCAACAGTTGTAAACGACTAATTAAGTTATAACCCCTTGAACCCCCTAGGATTGTCCTAGGGGGAACAAGCATTCTGTAAAGGATTCACGTGGCTCAGAAACCTGCAAATGAAAAATTATGGGCGATGGTAATTGCTCAAGCAAAGGCAAAGTACTCAACGTACCCAAACCCTGCTGCAAGTCACTGGGTGCACGAAAGATACGTTCAATCAGGTGGAAAGTTTATTGATAGTAACGACCCAGTTGTGCAACGACAAAAATTACAGGAAAAACAATTTAATAAGACACGTAAAGAAAAAACAGAAAACACAAAAAAACCTGTTAAAAAATCCAAAGACAAGCGTAAGAAGTAGTAGGGTAAATACATGAGTTTCGTAGATTTCTCGCCTCCTAGTTATAGGGCTGCGTCATCTGACTTAACCATCTCTATTTCACCTCTTGGTCTTGTAGAACTTGCTGATGAAGAGTTTGAAGTTCATGGCCCTCGACTAAATCGTTACTCACTTAACTGGGCAATGTATCTTGGACATCATTGGGGTTATCGCCGTGAACAAGGCGAAGCACAAATTGCAGTTAACTATTACAGAGCATTTAATGATTATCTAGCACGATTCACATTTGGTAAGGGGATTCACTTCCGTTCCCCCAAAGCAACGGAAGCAATTGTTCCCGACCGTCTACAACGTGTTTGGGAAGTTGATAACGATAAAATGCGTGTGCTGCTTGAAATGGCACAACAAGGTGGAATTACTGGTGACTGTTTTGTAAAGGTTGCTTACGAAGAAGCGTGGACTGATTCAATTGGAAGATTACATTCAGGTCGTGTTCGTATTTTGCCTATGAACTCTGCTTTTGCTTTTCCTGAGTTTCATCCACATGATAGAAACCGCTTACTTAGATTTAAACAGAAGTATCGTTTTTGGGGAACTTCTTTAGAAGGTACACGTCAAGTATTTACATACACAGAGATTCTTACTGACGACATCATTGAAGAATACATTAATGACGAACTCATTGACTCTCGTCCTAATCCACTAGGTGTTATCCCAGTTGTTCATATTGCAAACGTTCCTGTTGCTGGTTCTCCTTGGGGTCTTGCAGATTGTCACGACATCATTACTATCAATCGTTCTTACAACGAAATCTCTACAGACGTAGCAGACATCATTAACTATCACGCTTCTCCTGTGACAGTCATTGTTGGTGCTAAAGCATCTAACTTAGAAAAAGGTGCAAAGAAAGTTTGGGGAGGTTTACCTAAGGATGCTCAAGTGTTTAACCTTGAAGGCGGAGCCTCTGGTATTGATGGTGCACTTAAATACCTAGAACTACTAAAGCGTTCTATGCACGAAATGATGAACATTCCAGAAACTGCATTGGGACAAGTACAGCCCATCTCAAATACATCTGGTGTCGCTCTTTCTATTCAATTCCAACCGTTAATGAACCGTTACTCACAAAAAGTGGCTCAATACGGTATCGGGATAGAAAAAATTAATGAACTAATTCTTTTAAACCTAGCGGTCAAAGAACCAGAAACTTTTGTATACAACCCAGATGAAGACGGCCCTATTAAGCCAGAACAACTTGTTAAGTTAGATATTAATGACCCTTTGACTTATCAGAACCATGTTCAGTTCCCATCACCACTGCCTCTAGATAAACTGATTGTTCTTAACGAAATTCAAACTAAACTTGGCATGGGACTTGAGTCTAAAGAAGGTGCATTAAGAACTTTAGGAGAAGAGTTCCCAGAAGAGAAGTTACAAGAGATTCGTTCAGAACTTCGTGATGACGCTTTGTCTGATGGAGCAATGACTTTATTAAAGACCCAAATTCAGAAAGAAATCCAAGACCTAACAGGAATGATTCCAGGTCCTGGTGGAGAAGGTGCTATACCTCTACAGCCAACCGTACTTGGAGATGGGGATGTATTAGGAGACCAGGTTGATGGTGCTCCAACTCCAGAAAACATTGAAAACCCTGCAAATCAAGAGGGTGCAATGGCTGCAAACATGCAGGAATCAGAACTACGCAATCGTTTAGTAACAGAGGCTTACGGAACCAAAATTCCGCAAAGAAGAGCGGTTGATAGAGATAACTAGAATTTCAGATTAAATATCTGATTTAGCCAGACAAACACTTTAAAAACGTGTGAAATTGGCTTTTAAAAGCGGGACACGCAGGGAAACCTGTATTCGGACAATGATAAAGGAAACGGAATAGTGAATCACTATGGAAAACACTGAAGTAGAAGTTGATGTAGCAACTCCAACTGTTGCTGCTCCCATCATGGAATCTGTAAGTTTAGAGGAGACTGTGCCTAATACTCTTGGTTTTACACAAGACGACATTGTTCGTGCTCGTGAACAAGAGAAGGCAAAGTTATATCCACAACTTGAAAAGTTGAAAGACGAACTTGCAAACCTGAAGAAGGAGCGTGATGACCGTGCAGCGGAAGAAGACCGTTCTCGTCAACAGGCTGTTCTAGAGGAACAGAAAAAATTGGAAGATGAGATGGATGTTCGTTCTCTCTTGGAAAAGAAAGAAAAAGAATTTCAATCTCAACTAGAAGCAGAACGTCTTGAAAGAGAACGTGCATTTGCACTACTTGAACAAGAACGAAATTTTCAGGAACTAAATAATTACCGTCAACAACGCCTTGAACAGGAACGAGATAACATCATTCCTGAACTCATTGATTTGATTGAAGGAAACAATAGCGATGAAATTGAACAGAGCATCGCTAATCTGAAAGACAAGTCTGTTCGTATTCTCGACTCTGCAGCACAGGCTATGACCAGTGCACGTAGAGAAATGGCAGGAGCACGTATTACCGCTCCAGCATCAGGACCTCTCGATAACGACTCGGAACAACGTTCGTACTCACCCGAAGCAATTCGGGATATGTCATTGGCGGATTATGCGAAGCAAAGAGCCAAATTACTTGGCGAAGCAGCAGGTAATCGTGGGCGAGGACTGTTCGGGTAATTTAATTAACCTAACAACAACAACTATAGAAAGGTTGTGGCAATAGATGCCATCAGCGATTACAGGCTCCAGCCAGTTGGCTGCAGCACCTACCGCATACAGCGGTACTAATACAACGCTTAACAATGCAATTCAAACTATCTGGTCAAAGGAAATCCTTTTCCAGGCAATGCCAATTCTTCGTTTCGAACAATTCGCAGTTAAGAAGACTGAACTTGGTGTAGCACCAGGTCTTCGTGTGAACTTCCTTCGTTACAAGAACTTTGCTGTAGACCCATCACCACTTACAGAAGGTGTACGTCTTACAACAAACGCTCTTACAGCAGAGCAGATTGCAATTACAGTTGCAGAGCACGGCTACGCAGTAGCAGTTTCTGAACTACTTCTTAACGCATCATTTGATGACGTTATGGCTTCTGCTTCACGTCTTCTAGGTCGCCACATGGCACAGTACCTAGATGTACAGGCTCGCAACACACTAGGTGCTGCAACATCTGCAGTATTTGGTTATGACCGCTCAGGTCTATCATCATCAACAACCTTCAACACATACGCTGAAGGAACTGTTGGAACAGCAATTTCAGACCTAGATGGAAACCACAAGTTGACACCTGGTTCTATCAAGGATGCAGCATTAACACTTGCATCAAAGAACATCCCTCGCCTTGGTGAGACATACGTTCAGTTCATCCACCCTAAGCAGTCACGTGACATTCGTTCGAACCCAGAGTTCATCGAAGTTACAAAGTACGCTGCTCCAGGAAACTTCATGCTTGGTGAAATCGGTCGTCTATACGACGTAGTGTTCATTGAGACAACACAGATTAAGAAGTTGGCTGCATCAGGAACATTCACAAACACAGGCGATATCGGTGCACCTTCATCTCAGGTGAACGTTCCTGTAAAGGCTAACACAGCCCCAGGTTCAGGTGGAAACCCAGAGTCTGCTGATTACACAGCAGAAAAGGGTTACCTATCATCTGCAACAGGTAACAGTGCTGATGTTTACGAATCAATCATGATTGGTGACAACGCATTTGGTCACGCTATCTCTCTTCCAGTTGAACTACGTGATGGTGGAGTTCTTGACTTCGGTCGTGAACACGCTCTTGCATGGTACGCAATTTGGGGTCTTGGCGTAATCACAGACCAGGCAATTTGCAAGGTCTACACAAACTAGTAGTACCTGTAAAGGGGCCTCATACCCCTTCTTTGAGGCCCCTTTACATTTTTAAACTTTAACCCAAATACAAGGAGAATAAACATCGTGGCAAACACACCAACTAGTCCTTTAGACGCAACAGGCGTTGCAAAGGAAAAAGCACAAAAGGCTAATGCGGAAGAACTCCGTAAGCGTAAAGAAGAAATTTCAATCGCTAACCAGTTAGAAACAGAGTCTTTGGAGCGAGATGTATTCGACCCAAAGAAACCAGACCAACCACTTGTTCTAGATGAAATACAAGAAGTAGGCGTATCACTTTCAAACGATAAAGTAATTATTCGTACAATTACTGATATTGAAGAAATGACCTACGGAGTAGGAAACGTGTACTCCTTTAAAGCAGGAGTTAAGTACTCAGTACCCCGTGAACTTGCTGCTTACTTGGAAACTCTAGGTTACATTTGGCGACCAAACTAAGTCGTCAATAAGTCGGTTCGTCCCTCTGGTTTCCGCCCTCCTCCCAGAGGGACGTACCCCTTTTGTGCGTACTAAATTCATTTAGTTTGCGAGTATTAGCACAAAGACTTTTAGCATGGAGGATAAGTGACCACAGTAGCCAATCTAACCGATTTAGTTCGGTCAGAACTTGGTGACATATCTAAGTCCTTCGTCATGCAATTTGTGGCTGATGGAACTACAAACAGATTTACCCTTCATTACGCTCCTGTAAATGCAGACACTCTGTATGTAAGTTTTGATGGAGTAGATGTATCATCTGCTTGTTCTATAGAAGAAGCAACGGGAGTTTTAGTTAGCAACACCGTGCCACTTGATGGTGTTCAAATCCTTGTGGCTGGAGATTATTTCCGCTATTTCACAACACCAGAGATTCAAAAATTTGTTGATGCTGCTTTTTTACAGCACTCAAATAACCGCACTGATTCACTAGGTAGAGTACAAACAATTACTAACCTACCTCCAGTTGAGGTTTACCCAGTAGCCGTGTTAGCGACAACACACGCTCTTTACACACTTGCTACTGATGCTTCATTTGATATTAATATTTCGGCTCCTGATGGAGTCATGATTCCTCGTGCAGAGCGTTACCGTCAGTTAATGGACATGCTCAATGCACGTAAAGAGCAATACCGTGAACTCTGTGTATTACTTGGTATTGGTATGTTTGGTATTGAAGTATTTACTCTTCGACGTATCTCTAAAACAACAAATCACTACATACCAGCATATCGACCACAGGAGGTTGACGATTACTCATATCCAGAACGAATTGAACTCCAACGACCAACTTACGGAGACAAACCATCAGAGCACCCTTATGACTCTGTGGAACTTACCGCTTATCAGGATGTGGCTTTCACCTACTCCTTACCGTATACGGGTGACCTCACAACTAAGGGCGTTATTGCAAACATCAGATGGAAAGCGGGAGTAGAACAAAGCCATCTTCCATTTACAGTTTCGGTCACATCAACGTCTTCTACCAGTCATACTATTACTTTGAATTTAACACAGGACCAAACAAGAAGACTTGCACAGCGTATGTATTGGGACGTTCAGTTTGTTTATGACTCTGATGGTCACATTGAAACATACAAGGCTGGCAAACTATTTACAGTGCGTGAGGTGACTACATAATGGCTATTAATCCAAACAGCCCTAAGTATCCTGAAATTGACCCCTCACTTCTTCCTGGCGTTTCAGGACAAAGAGGACCTACAGGTTCTACTGGTCCCACAGGACCAACTGGCTATACAGGTCCAGCAGGTAGTGCTTCTGCTACTGGAGCAACAGGTCCTACTGGAGCAACAGGTTCAACAGGTTCAACAGGTTCAACTGGACCAACAGGTCCTCGCGGTTTTTCAGGTCCACAAGGCCCAACTGGTGCTACTGGTGCTGATGGTATTGGTTACACAGGACCGACAGGTTACACAGGACCAACAGGGTATACAGGTCCATCAGTAACGGGAGCAACAGGACCTACAGGACCTACTGGTGCTGCAGGTTTTATTGGTGGTACAGGTCCAACAGGACCTACTGGTCAAGTTGGTGCACAAGGACAAGTAGGTCCGACAGGAGATATTGGACCAACTGGTTACACAGGTCCAACAGGTCCACAAGGAGTAACTGGTCCAACAGGTTATACAGGTCCTACTGGTTATACAGGTGCACAAGGCGTTACTGGTCCAACAGGTTACACAGGTGCTGCAAGCACGGTTACTGGACCAACAGGATATACAGGTCCTACGGGTGCTGCTTCTACAGTTACTGGACCAACAGGATATACAGGACCGACTGGTCCTACAGGTGCTGCGGGTGCAGCAACAACTATTAAAGGTCAATACTCAGATTTAGCAACACTTCAGACAGCACGACCAACAGGTGCATTAGGTGATTCTTACCTTCTTGGAAACGGTGACCTTGCTGTTTGGAATGGAACTGCGTGGCAAAATGTTGGAAACATTAAGGGACCAACAGGTGCACAAGGATTACAAGGAGCCACAGGTGCAACAGGTGCAGCAAGTACCGTAACTGGACCTACGGGTTCACAAGGACCTACTGGTCCAACTGGTGCTGCCTCTACCGTTACTGGTCCAACTGGTGCTGCCTCTACCGTTACTGGTCCAACAGGACCTACAGGAGCCACTGGTGCTGCTTCCACAGTTACAGGCCCTACTGGGCCAACAGGTTACACAGGTCCACAAGGTACTTCTATTACTGTTAAAGGTGCTGTTGCTGCTACGGGAAATCTTCCTGCATCAGGAAACGTTGCTGGTGATGCTTATATTGTTACTGCTAATAGTCATATTTATATTTGGTCAGGTTCTGCTTGGGTAGATGCAGGTCAGTTTACTGGTGATACTGGAGCAACTGGACCAACAGGACCTACTGGTTATACAGGTCCTACTGGTGCACAAGGACCTCGTAATGGAACAACTTTTGTTGTTGTAAACAACGGCGGAAATACTGCATACACAATCACAGGAATTGCTGGAAGTACTCCAACACTTACTCTAGTACGTGGTGAGACTTACTACTTTGATGTAAGCGGTTTAAATATTAACGACCCACTTGCATTGCGTTTAACACAAGGTAATACAGCAACAGTTCCTGGAACAACAAACAACGACCCTGTTGCTGGTAAATATTCTGCCTCTGCAAATACAACTATTACTTATGTTGTTCCATTAGATGCTCCCGCAAATATTGTTTATCAAAGCACAAACGATGCTGCACAAGTTGGTCTTCTTGCAATTTACGATAAAAAGGGTGAGACAGGTCCTACAGGACCTACTGGCCCAACTGGTGCTGTTGGTCCAGCATCTACTGTTACAGGACCAACAGGTTATACAGGACCAACAGGTTACACAGGACCTGTTGGTAGATTTACAGCAACGGGGCCAACTGCACCGAGTACTTCATCTGCACTTGCAGGAGATGGTTGGTTTAACACACAAACCGCAAAAACCTATGTATTCTTTCAGGGTGCGTGGGTAGAAGTTGCTTCAGGTAACGCAGGTCCTACAGGACCACAAGGAACAGTAGGAACGTTAGCAATTTCAACTTCATGGTGGTTAGGTGCATAGTATGAACAAGAAAGGTAAAAACTAATGCCAGGATTTTTAGGCGGTAGTTCATCCAACTCTTCAGGGCAAGTAACAATTTACCCTAACGCTACGCTGCTTGACCCAGTTTCTAAACTGCGTGTGTCT
>Ga0114975_10003089_pt1 | contig 11217 bp, 10 predicted proteins | sample S_130626_EF_Meta_FD_87031 | JGI IMG/M metagenome (GOLD analysis project Ga0114975, IMG submission 87031) | Freshwater microbial communities from Lake Simoncouche, Canada to study carbon cycling - S_130626_EF_MetaG | ecosystem: Environmental > Aquatic > Freshwater > Lake | place: Lake...
CGGAGTAGGCCCTTCCATTGCATCTGGCAACCAAATATGCAAAGGGAACATCGCCGACTTTCCTGCACCACCCATAAATATTAAGGTTAAACCCCAGGTAAGCATACTCGCACCTAAAAAGCTTGCACTAGTAATACTTAAAAATTCAGGGGACTGCGTCGAAATTAATTTTTCAATCAATAATCCAATATCTAAAGTGCCTCCATAAAAGCCCATGATTAAAATACCAATTAAAAAACCTAAATCGGCGAAACGCGTTACAATGAATGCTTTTTTGGAAGCGGCCACTGCAGAAGGTTTGTTAAAGTAATAACCAATTAATAAAAAGCTGGATACTCCCACTAATTCCCAGAACATGTACACCTGAAAAATATTAACGGATAATATTAAACCCAGCATAGAGAAAGTAAATAAAGACAAGAAGGCATAATAAGTAGCAAATCTTTCTTCGCCTTTCATATAGCCCAAGCTAAATACATGGACCATTAAGGAAACCGAAGTCACTACAATCAGCATCATCACTGAAATGGGATCTACAATAATGCCCATATCAATAGATACATTAGGGCTGAATTGCAACCAAGTATATTTTAATGCGATTATTTTTTGATACACCCCGTTTACTTTTCCGTCTACAAAAAAGTATTGCTTAGCAGCCACAAAGGAAAGGATGGTAGCGGTAAGCAAGGAGGCTGTTCCAATAATACCTGCGCTTTTAGCAAAGTACTTGCGTCCGAACAAGCCCAATACCACAAAAGTAGCAAGTGGTAATAATGGAATCCAAAGTATATATAAGTAGTTTGACATAATAATTAAAATTTCATTTCAGTGGCATCGTCTACGTCAATGGATTGGTGACTACGATATAAATTAATGATAATGGCAATGGCCATAGCCGCTTCGGCAGCTGCAATGGTGATGATAAACAAAGAAAAAAACAAACCATCTAATTTAGCAGGGAATAAGTATTTATTAAATGCGACAAAATTAATATTCACGCTATTTAACATGAGCTCAATGGACATGAGCATGGTAATAATATTTCTTCTGGTAAACAAACCATACATACCTATAAAAAATAAGGCTGTGCTTACAAAAAGGATATGGGTTAAGGGTACTTCATTCATGGTATTAATCCTCCTTTTTGTTTAAGTGAACAATATTTGCTTCAGTAGGTTTCATCGCAATAACAATACAGCCCACCATCGCTGCTAATAATAACATACTCACCACTTCAAACGGTAAAATAAATCCATGTGAAGTAGTACTTAGCATTTGCATACCTATTTCATCCACACTTGGATTAAAGGGGGCTGCTGAAATATTATTGAATCCGTAATGATTGATTAAATTATAGGTAAATACAATACCAAATAAAGCAGCGAGTGCAGAAAATATCATTTTACCATTGGCAGGCTTGGCCATTTCCTTTCCTGATTGTTGTGTTAAAAATATCGAGAAGATAATTAACACCACAATACCACCTACATACACCACTATTTGTATAGCAGCAATAAACTCTACCTGCATCCAAAAATAAAGTGCAGCAATACCTACCAATGAAAATAATAACCAGATGGCAGAACGAAATATTTTAAGTGATGTCACTGCTAAAATTGCGGCGCCCAATATGAGTGCGGCAATAGCGTAAAATATAATAGTTGATGTATTCATTATTCTATTCCCTCCCTTATTTTAGATCCTGGTTGATTTAATACTTTGGTTAATTTGGTTCTATCAAATACACTGTGTTCAAAATTGGGCGCCATTTTAATAGCATCACTTGGACAAGCAACAATACATAAATTACACATGGTGCATAATTCAAGACGATAAACTAATGTGTCAATTGCTTTTTTCTTTTTTCCTTCAGGGGAGGTTTCAAACTTGGTCACCACTTTGATGGTGCCATTTGGACAAGCCAACTCACAAGCAGTACAACCCGTACAAGTATGTTCATTGTTGGCATCATGCGGCATTACTACTTCGCCCTTGAATCGGTCCGACAGTAATAAGGTCGCACGATTGTCCGGATATTGCTCAGTTATAATTTCCTTGGGATGTGTAAAGTAATAACCTGTTTTGCGCATGCCTTTTAATAAGGAGGTTACGCCGGTCACTACATCTGTTATATATTCTTTCAAAAACATGTTTCTAATTCATTTAATGTTAAAAATGCCAACCTAAAATAGCAATGACTGCTACTAATAATAGGTTGAACAAACTTATCGGTAATAAATATTTCCATTCTAAATTTAATAATTGATCAACGCGTAATCTTGGGAAGGTCCATCTGAACCACATAATTAAAAAGATAAGAAAAAATGTTTTTCCCATAAACCAGACCGAAGAAGGGATATAATCCATAATGTGATTGAAAGCTTCCCAATTGCCAATATGTAATGGCATCCATCCGCCAAAGAATAAAGTAGCACCAATGGCACAAACAATAAATATGTTAATGTATTCTGCTAAAAAGAACAAGGCGAATCGCATACCTGAATATTCCGTATGAAAACCTGCTGTTAATTCTGATTCAGCTTCCGCTAAATCAAAGGGCGCACGATTGGTTTCGGCAGTAACTGCAATAATGTATAATACAAATGCAATGACTGCAGGAATATGACCTTTAAAAATCCACCAGCCATTTTGTTGTGCATTTACAATTTCAGAAAGTTGCAAGCTGCCTGTTAAAACCACAATGGTTAATACTGCAAATCCTGCAGATAATTCATAACTCACAATTTGAGCGCCGCTGCGCATCGCACCTAATAAAGAATATTTGTTATTACTCGCCCAACCTGCCATTAAAATTCCGATCACAGATAAGGAAGAAACGGAACTAATATAAAGTACCCCAATATTGATATCCCAAATTTGAAAATTTTTCGCAAAAGCAATTGGCGCTAATAATAACATACCCACCATCATTACGACAAATGGAGCGAGGTTAAATAAAAATTTATCTGCCTTGTCGGGCACCAAACCTTCTTTCATGATTAATTTTAAAGTATCTGCCACTGTTTGAAACATACCGCCGGGTCCAACACGATTGGGCCCCAATCTAATTTGTATATGTGCCGCCACTTTTCGCTCCATTAATACCAATACCAAACCTAGTATGGCAAATAGACTAATGGATAATAAAATCACTATCACACATTCAATAGCCAATGCCATTGTGGGATTAAACTTCATCAATAACCAATCTTGAACACTGGTTGTAATTCCTTCTAAACTAAACATGCGTTACTGTTTTTATATAACAAACAATTCTATCTTTCTATTATCTATCAATATCTGGTATCACTAAATCCAAGGTACCCATGCTCGCCATTAAATCACCAATCTTACTTCCAACAGAAATATGATTTAATACGGATAAATTTGAAAACCCAGGCGACCTGAATTTAATTCTGTGTGGGGTGGTTCCTCCCTCACTCACTATGTATACCCCAAATTCACCACGGGCAGTTTCCACCCTTGTATAAAATTCACCCTTCGGTAATTTCAAAACGTTTTTTGTTTTACCTACAAAATCACCTTCTGGAATATTGTCAATTAATTGTTCAATGATGCGAATGGATTGGTTCATTTCTTTTACACGTACCATGTAACGCGCAAAGGAATCACCTGCTGTTTCCAATACTTCGTCAAACTCCACTTTATCATACACTTCGTAAGGATAAATTTTTCGAATATCGCAGCTCACGCCACTTGCGCGTGCTACTGGTCCTGTGCAACCATAGGAAATAGCATCTTCCGCACTTAATATACCCACCCCTTTTGTTCTGCTTTGGAATATGACATTGTTGGTGACTAAATCTTCGTATTCTGTTACCTTGGATTTGAATTGGGTAATAAATGCTTTTACCTTTTTTTGAAAATCAGGATGTAGGTCATACATCAATCCACCTGGAACAATATAATTCATGGTTAATCTTGCGCCGCAAGTATCTTCCATAATATCTGTAATCATTTCTCTCTCTCTAAATGCATAAAAGAAAGGCGTGAAAGCGCCTAAGTCCATCGCCATAGCACCCAACCATAATTCATGAGATGCTATTCGCGTTAATTCACTCAAAATAACACGAATATATTTTGCACGATCTGGAACTTCAATTTGCATACCTTTTTCAACGAGTAATGCACAGCCTAAATTATTAATATGCGATGACAAGTAATCCATTCTACTGGTTACATAAATAAATTGACGATAAGTTAAGCTTTCGCACATTTTTTCAATAGAGCGGTGGATATAACCTAAGTGCGGTTCAATTTTTTTAATGGTTTCCCCATTTAAGGTAACCACCAAATGAAGTACCCCATGCGTAGCAGGATGCTGCGGCCCCATGTTGATGACTAATTCTCCATCCGCACCTAACTCACTGGTATCTTTTATTATTTCAGTTTGATTGTACATGTGCCTATTATAATTTTATCATGTTGATAGGATCTTCAAAATCTTTTCTTAGAGGGTATCCTTTGAAGTCGTCCTCCAATATTAATTTTCGTAAATCAGGATGATTGGTAAAATGCACGCCAAACATTTCAAATACTTCACGCTCTAAAAATTCAGCGGTTCTCCAAATATCACAAACGGTTTCAATCACTGGTTGTTCGCGATTCAAATTTGCTTTTATCACCATGCTTTGACGGTGTGTTGTAGCAGATAAATGATACACCATGGTCAAATGTGTTTTAAAATCAACACAGGTTAAACAAAACAAATAATTCATTTGCATTTTGCCATTGCGCAATGCAGACATCAAAGGTTTTAATTCTTCAGCAGATACCATTACATTTAACCATTCGCCTGTTTCATCAAATGTGGCAGCAGGTGCAAGGGTAGGGATGTATTCTTTTATTTCTTCGTTCGTCATTGTTATAAATTAATTGCTGTTTAAAACTTAGCTACATTGTAGGGGGAGCATTTTTTATCATCTTTCAAAGGGGCATGCTATTTCTTTATCCTTTAAATTCTCCTCGAATTTGTTCACGCGTCATGCCTAATTTAATTTTCTCTTGTAAAGAAATTAAAGAGTGCAATAATGCTTCGGGGCGCGGAGGACATCCAGGAATGTAAACATCCACAGGAATAATATGATCTGCCCCTTTTACTACTGAATAAGTATTGTAAAAAAATGGACCACCACTAATGGCACATGCACCCATTGCAATTACATATTTGGGATCGGCCATTTGATCATATAATCTTTTTAATACTGGCGCCATCTTATTTACAATAGTACCGGCAATAATGATTACATCGGCTTGACGCGGTGAAGCCCTGGCTACTTCAAAACCAAAGCGCGAAAAGTCGTATTTGGCAGAAGCGGTGGACATCATTTCAATACCGCAACAGCTTGTTGCAAAAGATAATGGCCAGAGGGAATTGGAGCGTGCCCAATTGATAATACTATCAAAAGTACTTACCACAATGCCACCACCTGGTGTGTCATGAACGATACCAGGGAAAGGTTCGTTGCCAGCAATTTTTTCTTTTAACTCCATTTTAATGCTCCTTTTTTATGGGCGTATAAAAAGCCCATGAATAAAATAAATATGAAAACAATGATCTCAATTAAAGCAACCATTCCTACTTTTTTTACGACCACTGCCCATGGGTATAAAAAGACTAATTCAACATCAAAAATTAAAAATAACAATGCGAATAAATAATAGCCCACATTGAATTGGTGCCATGGAGAAGAGTCAGTTGGGATACCACATTCGTAGGCCTGCCCTTTTTGCGCATTTTTACTTCCCTTCACAAAAATTTTTCCAATGATAATACCGCCGGCAGAAAACGCTATTGCAGCTATAAGTAAAGCAATCAATGATATCGCACCCATAGAATATGAATTATTAATGGTTGGAAAATTACGACTAAATTCCAATAAAATGGGGTGTAAACAGGTGTCGATTGCCAGTTATTAGCAAGCTTTTTAAATATGTTTATAAGTACTGCTTAATTCTTAATAAATTTATTTTTTTAATAATAGGGTAACCCATTTTATGAGTATAAAAAGAAGTTTGTGTTGCCTTTTTTTCAAAAAAAATGGAAAGCGCTATAGCAAAAAAGGGGAGTAATTTTTTAGAAATATTTAACATTACAAGGCTGTCACATGTTTAATTTTGTCGAAAAAAACTGTTCATTCTTTGACAAAAATTGGGAATAACTTAATTGGCAACACCCTGGAATCAATCAATAAATAGCAGAGCTATTGCCAAAATGAGGTGAAAAAAAATTACGTAAAATATTATATTAATAATTAATGTATAAATAATTGATAAACAATAAAAATTACTTCTAAGGTTATAGAATTATAATTTTTTTAGAATATTTTCTTAACGATTTGTTAATACTAATCAGATTTAGTTATACATTCATAACGTCGTATTAATTAATAAATTAAAAAAATCTGATTATGAGAAAACTACTATACACATTCGTTGTGTTTTTTTCCATGAGTTTAGCTGCTAATGCGCAGGTCAAAACGCTAAAAGGAAAAGTAGATGACCAAAATGGTTCACCCTTACAAGGTGTTACGGTGAGAGTTCAAGGAAAAGCCGAAAAAGCTTCAATTTCAAACGAAAAAGGAGAGTATGAGATTAAAGCCTCAACAGGCGATTTCATTCTTTTTTCATATGTTGGTTATAGAACTGAAAGGTTAAAGGTTGCTTCTTCTTTAACATTAAATGTGAATTTATTTGAGCAAGTTAACAATATGGATGAAGTAGTTGTTACTGCGGGTGGTATTCAAGCAAAAAGAAAAGAACTAGGTTCGGCTAGTACTACTATTAAAGCTGCAACTTTAGTCGCGGGTAAATCAACTAGTATCGCTGGGGGTTTACAAGGAAAAGTTGCAGGATTGCAAGTGAGTAACACTTCAGGTGGTATCAATCCTAACTTCCGTTTAATATTAAGAGGACAAAGATCTTTAACTGGAAATAATGAGGCTTTATTGGTTTTGGATAACGTTATCGTTCCTTCAACTATGTTAGGTAACTTAAATCCAGAAGATGTTGAAGATATTCAAGTTTTAAATGGTGCAGGTGCCGCTGCGGTATATGGTTCTCAAGCATCCAATGGTGCGTTGATTGTTACCACTAAAAAAGGTAAAAATGGCGTAACGCAAGTAGGCTTTTCACATACCACATCTATTGAACAAGTTGCTTTCTTTCCAAAAATGCAAGATCAATTTGGTGCGGGTGGAAGTGGTTATGGTGTTGACCTATTTGGGTATGGTAATTTCTCTTATTTGGAAAACCAATCCTATGGACCTCGTTTTGATGGTACAATGCGAGCTTTAGGACCTCCATTAGCAGATGGTTCTAATGATTCAAGTCGCTATCAAGCTTATCCAGGACATAATGATTTCTGGAACAAAGGACTTATTAATCAAACCGATTTCAACATTTCAAATGGTGATGCAAACTCAACGCAGTATTTTTCAGCACAACATGTTGATCAAACTGGAACAACACCCGGTGATAAATATAACCGTACCAACGTACGTTTAAATGGTACAAGAAAAATCGGTAAGACCATTAATATTAATTACAGTACTTCATATACGCAAAACAGATACGATATTACAACGGCTACAGGTAGCATGTATGATCAAATGTTAAACATGCCAATGAATATTGATGTTACACGTTATAAAGATTGGCAAAACGACAAGTTTGCTAATCCAAACGGTTATTATAACCCTTGGTATCAAAACCCTTATTGGACTGCAGCTAATTACAGACAAACGAATAGAAACGATTATTTAACAGCTAACGTAGAAGTAAAATTCACACCTGTAAAAGGTTTAGATTTTGTTTTCCGTCAAGGTATTTCTACGCGTAACCAATCCAACAAAAATTCAAATACCGGATTTACTTACACAGATTATGCAAAACATACTGATGCAAGTTCTAAATCCGATATTCCTTATAGCGTATCAGATGGAATGTCCTATTCTACCAATTTATTAACAGACTTCTTTACACAATACAAAAGATCCATTAAAGACTTTAGTTTGAATATCATCCTTGGTAGTCAATGGAATCAAAACCAATCTAAAAATATTGGAGTAAGTGGAAATGGACTAGTAATACCAGGTTTATTTAACGTAAGTAATGGCGTAGGTACGCCAGGTGCTTCAGAATCAAACTTTATGTCTCGCACAATGGGTTCATACGCAAAAACCACATTTGGATATAAAAATTATTTATACTTAACTGTTTCAGCTCGTAATGACTGGGTTTCAGTTCTTGCTCCAGAAAACAGATCTTTCTTTTATCCAGCTGCTGAAATGTCACTCATTGCATCTGATGCCTTTGATTTCTTAAAAAATAGCAACACTATTAGTTACTTGAAATTTAGAGGTGGTTGGTCTAAAGTAGGTCAAGTTAACTTAGGACCATATTCATTATTACCAACATTTGGCCAAGCAAATGGATTTCCATTTGGCAGCAATGCTGGATTTACCGTTGGTAATACTTTAGTATCCAAAGATTTAAAGCCAGAGATGACATCAGGTTATGAAGCTGGTTTCGATTTAAATTTATTTAATGATCGTTTTACTTCAAATTTGACTTGGTTCCATACCAATACGACTAATCAAACAGTAAGTACAGGGGTATCTGGAACAACTGGTTTTACAAGCTTACGTACAAATACAGGTGAAACAATGAGTGAAGGTTTAGAAGTTACTGCACATGTAACTCCAATACAAACTAAAGATTTGAGTGTAACAATTGGCGGAAATTATGCTTATCTTACAAATACAGTACTTAGTATTAGTGCCGATATACCTCGATTGGGCTTAGGAGGTGCATCTTATGCGGTTGCAGGTCAGCCATTCCCAATCATTATGGGCTTTGATTACAAGCGTTCTCCAGATGGCCGTGTAATTGTTGATGCAGCAACAGGTATACCACAACAAAGTGATACCATTTCAAATTTAGGAAATGCAACTGCTGCACATAAATTAAGCCTTGATGGTACTATTAAATACAAAAAATTTACGCTAGCATTCTTATTTGAATATAGAGGTGGATATAATATTTATAGCTCAATGGGTTCAAGTATCGATTGGTCAGGTACAAGTTGGAGAACTGCGCAATATGATCGTATGCGCTTTGTTTTTCCTAATTCAGTTATTGCTGATCCAGCTAATCCTGGTAAGTATATTACCAATACAAATATTTCTGTTCCCAATGGTAATGGTAATAATGGATTTTGGAGTGATAATATAAACAGAAGCGTAACTTCAAACTATACTCATTCTGGTGATTTCTGGAAGTTAAGAGAATTAGCGGTTTCTTATGACCTACCTTCTAAACTTTTAGCAAAATCTAAATTTATCAAAGGCTGTACTTTAAGTGTACAAGGACGTAACTTACTTGTTTGGATGGCTCCAGATAATTACTACACTGATCCTGAGTATGGTGCTTCTGGTGGTTCTGGTGGTAATGGTGTAGGTATTAGTGGTTTACAAACGCCTCCGTCAAGATATTATGGTGCAACAGTATCATTTAAATTTTAATTGTAAACCCTAAACAAATCAAATTTTTTTTAATTGATTATTCAACTAAAAGCGAAATGAAAAATATGAAAAATATGAAAAATATAACCCTAATAATTCTCTCAGGAATGCTTCTTGTAAGCACTTCTTGTAATAAGTATTTGGATGTAAATAAAGATCCAAATACTGCGACTTCTGCTTCAGTAGAATTAATTTTACCACAAGCATTAGCTTATACTGCAGGTGCTGTGAATAGCTTAAACACTATGGGTCAGCAAATAGGTGGTTATGCAGCTAATGCAGGTGGTTATGGTGGTTTTGGTACCTCCATTACTTATAATTATTCAAGTTCTGAATGGTCAGGTGTATTTAGTACCTCTTATGATATATTAAATGATTATCAAACCATCATCAATAAAACAAGAAATCTACCAAACTATAATTATTTTAATGCTGTTGCTCAAATTATGAAAGCAATGCATTATCAACATTTAGTAGATGCTTATAATGATGTCCCTTATTTAGATGCATTAAAAGGATCTGAAGTGTTAAATCCTACTTATACAGCTGGTCCAGTGATTTACAAAAGTATTGCTGACTCATTAGATGCTGCAATTGCTAAAATAAATACTGGGTTAGCAAATTCAAATGTGGTTGCATTAGGTGTTGCTGATGTAATGTTTGGAGGTGATGTAGTTAGCTGGAAAAAATTGGCCAACACCATTAAATTAAGAATCTTAGTTCGAGGTAGGGGTAAAGTGACTTTCTCTAATAGTACCTTTAGCAGTGATGGATTTTTAACTTCAGATGCGCTGGTAAATCCTGGTTATACACGTGATAATGGCAAACAAAATCCTAAGTGGAGCAATTGGGGATGGAGTTATACAGGTACTTCTGGAACCAAATCATGGATGCCAACTTTTTTCGCTTATGGCTTCTATACAGGACAGAAATTAGTGGACCCTTCTCGTGGCGCAGCACTTTACTATAATTATCCTGCAGTAACGAGTTGCAATCAATTAGGTAATGAAAGTTTAGGTGTGGCATCATCACCCGATGGTTCATTTTGGTTCCCTGCTCCAGCTGGACCTTTAAGAGTTGGAACTTCTGCTGGAAATTCAATTGGTGTTTTAAAAGGCCCAGATGCAGGATTTCCATTAATTACTGCTAGTGAAAGTTATTTTATTCAGGCAGAAGCCGCTTTATATGGCATTATTTCTTCTATAACAGCGCAAGCTGCATTCGATAATGGTATTAATCATTCATTTAATTATTTGTATTCATTACCAAACAAAACGCTTGTTGGCAATCCATCAGCGCTTGCAGCAACTTATAAACTTGATAATGCTAGCAGTCCTTTGGTAAATTTTAATTTAGCACTTACAACTGAACAAAAATTAGAAGCAATCATTACCCAAAAGTGGATTGCTTTAAATATGGTCAATTGCGACCAATCATGGAATGATTATCGTCGTACTTTGTATCCTAAATTAAATAATGCAGCTGGTGCAACAAAATATGAGACATTTGCTTCATTAAAGTCTGAAAGTACAAGACCTGATAAATTACCAACACGTATTTTATATCCTTCAGCAGAAGGAACTTATAATACAGCAAACGTACCTAAAGGATTATCACCATTTACTTCACTTATATTTTGGGCAAAATAAAATTTAAATATTAAAATTATGAA
>Ga0114975_10003093_pt1 | contig 11206 bp, 11 predicted proteins | sample S_130626_EF_Meta_FD_87031 | JGI IMG/M metagenome (GOLD analysis project Ga0114975, IMG submission 87031) | Freshwater microbial communities from Lake Simoncouche, Canada to study carbon cycling - S_130626_EF_MetaG | ecosystem: Environmental > Aquatic > Freshwater > Lake | place: Lake...
AATCCCATCAATGCGCTGAATGAAAGACGGTTGAACGCAAAACTCATGATGAGCACCATACCGATAGGGGCTAGCATTACTCCCCAAAGCAAAAGGGAAGAACCCTGGAGAAGGGCAAGGATGTTTCCGCTTGCGGCAAACCAATAGGCTGCAACACCGGTTATCACAAGCGCGAGGGTCATGTAAGAAAATACGTTGGCCACAAATGAGCGCGATACAGCGCTGCTGTCAATGTTGATTGACTGATCGTTGTAGTTGTTGATGTTATTCATAGAAAGTGAATTTATGGAAGCGAATATAGTTTGAGCGGTAGGAGTGGAGTAGTTAAATAGTTGTATAGTTATGGATTGCTCAGTTGTTGATTTATCCCATCTGTTTACGGGAATTGAATCTTTTCTGATTAATAATAAGCCGGGCCCTGTTGCAGGTAGTTGGTCACATAATCGTGCACGCCTTCCTCGAGCGAGTGAAAGGGTTTGTTATAGCCAATGGAAGCCAGCTTATGCATATTGGCTTCTGTGAAATACTGGTATTTGTCGCGTATGTCGGCCGGTGTGTCCACGAATTCGATTGACGGCTCTTTTTCCATGGCCTTGAAGGTGGCATGTGCAAGGTCGTTGAACGAGCGCGCTTGTCCTGATCCAAGGTTGTATATGCCGCTGTTCTTGCGATGATGCATGAGGAACATGCACACTTCAACAACATCCTTTACGTAAACAAAGTCGCGCATTTGCCCGCCATCGGCAAAATCGGGTCGATGCGAACGAAATAGTTTCATCGAGCCTTTTTCAGCAATTTGATTGTAGGCATGAAAAATTACAGAAGCCATGCGCCCCTTGTGATATTCGTTCGGCCCATACACGTTAAAGAACTTCAAGCCGGCCCAAAAGAAGGGCGACGACTCTTGTTGCAATGCCCAGATGTCGAAGTCGTTTTTCGATTCTCCATAAGGGTTCAACGGTTTTAATTGAGGAATAATCGCGTGGTCATCGTTGTAGCCCAATTCGCCGCCACCGTAAGTAGCAGCTGAAGATGCGTAAACCATTGGAATGGCATACTCTGCGCAAATTTTCCAGAGTTCTTTGGTGTAGTTTAGGTTCAACGAGTCGAACACATTGCTGTCGAACTCGGTGGTGTCGGTGCGTGCTCCAATGTGAAACACGAAGTCAACCTGGTCTTCGTTCGCACGCAACCATTCGTGAAAAACAGATCGGTCAACTTTTGTTACAATCTGCTTGTCGCGCAAATTGATGCCGGTGCGCTCATGCGAAGGATGAGTAGACAACCCGTTGAAGTCATCCACTGCAACAACATCGTTAAATCGATCCTTATTGAGTCGGCCTACCAGGCAACTGCCGATGAAACCTGAAGCACCAGTTACAACAATCATAGTATTGGAATTAGTAGAGACATTTCGATGCTCGCGGTCAGCGCTGCAATGAACCAATCTCACTGTGCAATGTTACTACGAAATAGAAGTGGTTTGAAGTCCAAACCTATCTTTGAACACATAACCCAAGGCCATGAAAACGGTATACGTCACGCGCAGAGAGCGATTCAATGCTGCCCACAAACTATGGAATCCCAAGTGGGATGAAGCCACCAACTTGAAAACGTTTGGTAAATGTGCCAATCCGAATTGGCATGGACACAACTACGATCTGTTTGTTACTGTGAAGGGAGAGCCACATGAGGATACCGGCTATTGCATCGACCTCAAGTTCATGAGTGATATCATCGAGGAGCATGTGCTTTCAAAAATGGATCATCGAAATCTGAACCTGGATGTGCCCTTTCTGGAAGGTAAAATGACATCCTGTGAAGTCGTGGTGATTGCCATCTGGGACCAGTTAAATCCGTATCTCACCAATTCCGTGCATCAATTGCACAGCATTAAGTTGTATGAAACGGAAAACAACATCGTAGAATACTTTGGAGGTCACTAGCAACTTGCTGCGATTGGTCAATCTGTGTTTTAGATTGCCGAACGTTGTTACTTTTGCTGAACCATTTGTGCGCGCTTTTGTTCTACTAAAAAATCGCACGTAATGAATTACATGATTATGGATCCGGAAACTCCGAAAGAGTTGAGCCCCTCAGAAAAGAAAGTAGCAGAAAGTGTCTACACTATCCTCGAAAATATTGGGGAGGATCCTTCGCGTCAAGGGTTATTGAAAACACCTGAACGTGTTGCGAAAGCATATTCATTCATTACTCAGGGTTATGAGCAAGATGCCCGTAGAATATTGCGCAGTGCAATGTTCGACGAAGAGTACAGCGAGATGGTACTCGTAAAGGATATCGAGTTTTACAGCCTCTGTGAGCATCACATGTTGCCTTTCTTCGGCAAAGCACACATTGCTTACATCCCGAATGGTCGAATAGTAGGATTGAGCAAGATTCCGCGTATCGTAGATGTGTTTGCTCGCCGACTGCAAGTGCAGGAACGCATAACAATCGAAATTCGCGACGCTATCCAAGAAACATTGGAACCTATCGGTGTAGCGGTTGTAATGGAAGCTCATCACTTGTGCATGCAAATGCGTGGCGTGAGCAAACAAAACTCAGTAACTGCTACCAGCGCATTCAGCGGTGCATTTTTGGAAGATGTCAAAACCCGTAAGGAGTTTATTTCACTCATCGGTTCCAAGCTTTCTTAGTATCAGCATAGTTTGCTTATCGGGACTTTCCGACAACAGGTGTATCTCTTCGTCTTGAGTTGGTAAGATCTCTTTTGACAAATTCTGACACAGTGCCTATTTTTGTGGACTGTGAAAAAGATTGCTGTCATCGACTGTGGTACCAACACCTTTAACCTGCTCATTGCGGAGGTTACTAAGGAGGGTTGGTCAGTGTTGTTTCATAACAAAGTAGCCGTTAAACTGGGAGAAGGGGGCTTTGATGAAAATGTGATTCATCCCCACCGTTTTGCCCGTGGTCTCGATGCCCTTTTGGTGCACAAATCCGCTATCGACAACCTCGAGTGCGATCAAACATTTGCTTTTGCTACCTCGGCGCTTCGGGAGGCTTCCAATGGACAGGCTTTTATTACTCAGGCTAAGGCTCTCTTCGGAATCGACATTGAATTGATTAGCGGTGATCGTGAAGCAGAATTAATTTGCGAAGGAGTTCGCAAATCGATGGAGTTGGGCGATGAGCCGGTATGCATCATGGATATCGGTGGAGGAAGTACCGAGTTTATCATTGCCAATGCAACAGAAGTGTTCTGGAAGAGGAGCTACCTGCTGGGTGTAAGTCGCCTTACCGATCGCATACAACCTTCCGACCGAATTGAAACGTCTCAGCTGCGAGAACTGGAGAGTATTCTGCATCATGAACTAGCCGATTTGCGCGAGGCGTTGAAGTCGTTTAACGTTACCAGACTCGTAGGTTCTTCCGGTTCATTTGATACCATCAAGGCCATGCATTACCGCGATTCAATCGGTGAAACAATAACGGACTTGCATACCGACATACCACTTTCGGGTTTTCAAACGATTTATCAGTGGCTTCTGAAAAGCTCATTGGCCGATCGCGCAAAGCATCCTGCTATACCAAGCATACGGGCTCAATACATGCCGCTTGCTGCTCACTTAGTCTATTTTGTGTTGGGCATTCATCCGTTCAAACGCCTGACACACTCTGCTTACAGCTTGAAGGAAGGCGCTATACATTCCATCATGGGAAGTTTGGAATGGCCTGCTGAAACCGCAGAGGCATAGTGTAGCTTGCATCTGCCTTCATTACTTTCGCTGTATGACTCGTTTCCTGTTTTGTAGTCTATTAATGGCTTTTACATCCTTGGCGCTTGCCCAGGGAACAGTGCGCGACACTTCGTTGTTCGACCCGCATGTCACCATGAGCTATGCAAACCAAATACCCGGAGGCGATTTGGCCAATCGGTTTGGCAATAACAGCAATCTCTCGTTGGGTTTTCATATAAAGGCTCATTCTCAATGGTATTATGGAGTGCAGGGGCAATTTCTATTCGGAAGTAAGGTCATTCAGGAGGAGGGGTTTCTGCAGAATTTAATGGTAGATGGCAGTTACGTGCTCGACAATGACGGGTATCCGGCAACGTTGGTTATTCAGCAACGAGGATTTGCACTCTCAGCGGATGTGGGGCGTCTATTTCCTGTGATAGGGCCTAATATCAATTCAGGTGTTTTGGTGAAGGCAGGAGCAGGTTTTCTGCAGCATAAAATTCGAATAGAGCACCAGGAAACCTATATAGCACAGCTGGAAGACGAATATCTGAAGGGCTATGACCGTATGGCCAATGGTCCGGCTGTTACCGGGTTTGTGGGGTACTATCACATGAGCAACAACCGCTTAATCAATTTCACCATTGGTGTGGAAGGTTGGAAAGCATTTGCAGAACCCAGAAGGCCCATGAATTACGATACGCAAGTGCGAGAATCAGGCACGCGCAACGATATCTTACTCGGAATTAGGGCAGGCTGGACGTTGCATTTGTATAAGCGCATGTCAAACAACTTTTACTATTACTAAACTCGATTCAGTTTGCGACTGTTTTACTCCTTGCTCTTATCCATAGCCGGCATCCTCATGCAGGTAATTGCTTTGGTGCATGGGAAGTCACGGTTGTGGGTGGCGGGCCGACGCAAATGGCAGTCGCGTTTGCGTGAATGGAGGTCGCATAATCCGGGCGACTTGTATTGGTTTCATTGTGCCAGTTTGGGTGAGTTTGAACAAGGACGGCCCGTTATAGAGCGATTGCGAAAAGAGATGCCTCAAGCGGTTATTCTTCTCACCTTTTTCTCGCCTTCAGGATACGAGGTTCGAAAGTCTTATGCAACCGTAAATGGTGTGTTCTATCTCCCGCTTGATACACTTTCGAATGCAAGTTCTTTTTTGGATATCGCGAAGCCGAAGCAGGCCTGCTTTGTGAAGTATGAGTATTGGCCGAACTATTTTCTGGGCTGTAAAAAACGAGGTATTCCCCTTATTCTCATTTCAGCCATACTTCGACCCGGTCAGCGGTTTTTTGGTTTTTGGTCGTTCTTCTGGAAGCCGGTAATGCAATCCGTGACGCACTATTTTGTACAAGATGATTCTACAGCCGGCTTGCTTTCCGGATTAGGCATCGAGCGCTGCACCGTCACAGGCGATACACGCTTTGATCGTGTGCTCGACGTGGCAGCGAATGCGCCTGAATTGACCGATGCCGCGAATTGGGCGAGGAACTCGAAGGTGCTCATAGGTGGCAGCACTTGGCCTGCCGATGAGCGTGTATTGCATTCCTGGTGGCAACAGGCACCGACACATTGGAAGTTGTTGCTCGTTCCGCACGAAGTTGGGCACGCCCATATTCAAGCGATGCTGCGCATGTGGCCCAATGCCACGCTTTGGTCTAAACGAAGCGAACAGTCCGTAGTGGATGCGCGAGTGTTGATTGTGGATGAAGTAGGCGTACTGTCAACGCTGTATCGATATGCTCATCTCGCATGGATCGGAGGAGGATTCGGCGCCGGCATACACAACACCTTGGAACCGGCCGCATGGAAGATTCCAATTGCATTCGGTCCCAAGCACGCGAAGTTTACAGAAGCACTGGGGTTGATTGCCTGCGGTGCGGCATCAACGAGCGATAATGAGGCAAAAAGTGCAGAGTTATTGGTTCGTTTGACAGCCAATGAAGGCGATTTGGACAGAATGGGAGAGGCAGCAGGCCATTTTGTATCCTCCGGTCGAGGTGCTACTAATAAGATAATGAGCTTCTTACGAGAAGAATGAAATTTTTTTCGGAAAATCTTATGAAAGTATTTGCCTTAACGCATTGCTTGCATAAATTTGCGGCCCTCAAGTTCTTTATTCAAGCGGGAGTAGCTCAGTTGGTAGAGCATAACCTTGCCAAGGTTAGGGTCGCGAGTTCGAGTCTCGTCTCCCGCTCAAATCCCGATCTGATTGTCAGGTCGGGATTTTTTTTGTTTAGTGTTTTAATCCGCCCGGGTGGCGGAACTGGTAGACGCACAGGACTTAAAATCCTGCGATCAGTAATGATTGTACGGGTTCGATTCCCGTCCCGGGTACAAACCGGACCGTTCGGGATGAATGGTCCGGTTTTTTTTGGGCCACGAATTCACGAATTAATTGCCACGAATGCACGAATAGATTGCCACGAATTCACGAATTAATTGCCACGAATGCACGAATAGATTGCCGCGAATTCACGAATTAATTGCCACGAATGCACGAATGGGAGCGCATGTTCAATTGGCAGGATTTCTCCATTCCCCATTCTCCATTCTCCATTCTCCTTTGACTTCAGGATGCAGAAAGAGGATCAGAAAGAGAAACAGAATGAGTAGACTAAACAGAATGAATTTTCACCTCACTCCCAGAAGTGCCTCGCACGCCATTCGCGTTGTTGCACGGGATTCAGGAGAGTCCAAGCTAGTATACGGCTGCTTTTTTGGCCTTGTGACATGTGTATCACTTTAACATCGGTGGCCTTTACCTTTTGCAAGGTGCGGTGCAGCTGGTGCATGTGTTCCTGTTTTGATACGAGCGTAGTGAACCAATAGCATTTGCGGGCAAAGAAGAAGCTCTCTTCAATCATCTTGCGAATGAATTGCAACTCTCCGCCTTCGCAATACAGCTCGTTGGTGTGCCCTCCGAAATTACGCTTACTCCCCATGGCTTTGTCTTTCCCCAAATTCTTCCATTTGCGACTTGCTGCTTCCGATGCTTCGGCTTCGTTGGAGTAGAAGGGAGGATTGCACACAACTAGATCGAACTCGTCTTCGTTGCCTACAATGCCTTTGAAAAAGTGTGATGCGTTTTTTTGCAGCTTCAAGCTAACGTGCTCTTGCAGCAGTTCGTTGCCTTGTATAATGGCGCCTGCAGCTTGAAGCGCTTGCTCATCGATGTCACTGCCAGTAAACGACCATCCATATGACTTCCGACCTACGATAGGGTAGATGGCATTTGCTCCCACGCCAATGTCCAGAACGCGTGTGCTGATACCCTCAGGTATCGATCCGCGGTTGGATGCAGCCAATAAATCGGCGGCGTGGTGCATGTAGTCTGCACGTCCGGGAACCGGTGGACATAGATAGCCTTCCGGTAAGTTCCAACCTTCAATACCATAATGGTGAAGGAGTATGGCCTGGTTCAAGGTCAATACAGCTTGCTGGTCAGTAAAGTTGACAGTTGGGGTGCCTGTCTGACTCATTACAATGTGTTCGCTCAATGCCGGAAACGCAGTGCTGAGTGCGACCATATCATAACCATCGCGATGGATATTGCGTTCGTGCATCGACGATTTGCGCGTATTATCTGCCATGGTCTGTGGGTCTATTATAGGTTGATGGTTGGAGTGCGCTTTTGCGTGCTCCGGTAAACGTAAGAACCGGCAATGTGCCTGCGCACAAAGCGCGCATACGCTTCGGAGTTCACCATCTTGATATAAATGTTGCGAGGCACACCGTAATACTCATAGATACTTCCGTCCATGAAATGAACCGTGAGAATCTGCTTGTCGTAATTGAAGTCAACAATGCCGCATGAGGCCAATGTTTGCTGATAATCGGCTTCTACTTCGGCCAAGGTCTCCGGCGCAATACTCACCAAAAAGTGATATGCTTCAATGATTTCTTTGCTGCGCTCTTCCTCGCGTGTGCGCAACTCCTCGTTGTCCGGAAATTTGTCGGGGTGACACTCTTTCATCATGTTGCGATACACGGTTTTAAGTTCCTTTAAACCGGCATCGGGACCTACGCCCAGAAGTTTGCGATATGCTGTGATGCGTTTCATCGTTTTTCAATTGTGCCGCAAAAGTAATCCTTCTATTGTCTTTATCATGTATGTGGCACTTGTTTCACACTTGTTCAGGTGAGTAGTGTCAGCAAACAATGCGGCATCGCTCAATTTACAGGCTGAGAGGAAGAGGTACTTATGTGGAAAATAAATCTCTTCACAATGGAATACATTAAAACCTTTCACGAGGTGGGTTTGAACGATGTGCCTTTGGTAGGCGGCAAAAATGCTTCAATCGGTGAGCTCTGCCAAAACCTTGGGCAACTGGATATTAAAGTGCCTTGTGGCTTTGCGATTACGGTCGCAGGTTTTGATGCCTTCATGCGCGTGGGTTCCATTCGTGAGCAACTGAATACCCTTATTAGCACAATCAATTATCAAACCTTCAGCAATCTGCAGCAGGTTTCTGAGGAAGCCAAGCGGCTCATCCTCGATGTGGCTTTGCCTGTAGAATTGGTAAATGAAATTCATGCGGCATTTGCCGAAATGACCAATAAATACGGCCCCGATACGCATGTTGCTGTGCGGAGCAGCGCCACGGCGGAAGACCTGGCCGACGCCAGTTTCGCAGGGCAGTATGAATCTTATTTGAACGTGCATGGAAAGGAAGAGCTTATTAGCTCGGTGAAAAAATGCTACGCCTCGCTTTTCAATGCGCGCGCGCTCAAGTACCGAATCGATAGAGGGTTTACGCTCGAAGATGCTCAATTGTCGGTGGGGGTGCAGGTTATGATTCGAGCCGATTTGGCATCGTCGGGCGTTTGTTTTACGGTCGATCCCGACACCGGATTCCGAGATGTGGTCGTTATTACAGGCGCGTGGGGCTTGGGCGATAACATCGTGCAGGGAAAAGTGGAACCCGACGAATTTCATGTCTTCAAGCCGTCTATTCTGATTGGCAAGAAGGGCATCATTCATAAGAAATTGGGAGCGAAAGCACTTACCCTTGGCTATGCCTATGTGGGTGTGGGCGTAGAAAATCGACCGACGCCTCTTTCCAAACAGAAGGCGTGGGTACTCACCGATGAGGAAGTTGAAACGCTGGCAACCTGGTGTATGCGCATTGAGCAACATTATGGAAGGGCCATGGATATTGAGTGGGCAAAGGATGGATATACCAACGAACTCTACATTGTTCAGGCGCGCCCGGAAACGGTGCACGCGAAAAAGAACCTACTTGAGTTGCATGAGTATGAGTTGCATCCTGATTGTCATGCCTTGGTAGAGGGAGAAGCTGTGGGCATGCATGTGGCAGTCGGAAAAGCCCGTGTGTTGCATTCACTGAGTGAAGCCGGTAGAATCGAGGAGGGCGATATTCTCGTTGCCGAAACAACCAATCCGGATTGGGATGTGGTGATGAAGAAAGCCTCCGGAATAGTGACCAATCACGGCGGTCGCACAAGTCATGCGGCTATTGTTGCTCGTGAGCTGGGTGTAGCTGCTATTGTAGGCGCTGAGCGTGCTACCGAGTTAATCAGCGATGGCGATTGGGTAACGGTCGATTGCTCGAAGGGCAAGATTGGTCGGGTATACAGCGGTCAGGTCCCGTTCAAGGAAATCGTTCATAAGCTGGATAAGATTCCGACAACGAAGACGGCACCCATGCTCGTGCTTTCCGATCCTGCAAAAGCCTATGAGTGGTCGTTTTACCCCAACCTAGGAGTGGGGTTAATGCGCTTGGAGTTCTTGATCGCTGATGTTATTCGGATTCATCCCATGGCTTGTGTTCACTTCGAAGAATTGGGAAATCCGGTGGATCGCGCGCTTATAAACGCTCTTACGGAAGGTTACCCCGACAAGGCTTCCTATTTTATGGATCGTTTGTCACAAGGCATCGCTACCATGGCAGCTGCTTTCTATCCCAAAGATGTTATCGTGCGTTTTAGTGACTTTAAGACAAACGAATATGGCTCTTTGTTGGGAGGTAGTGCGTTTGAAGACCATGAGGAAAATCCGATGATTGGTTTTCGTGGTGCTTCCCGCTATTATCATGAGCGATACAGAGACGGATTTGCCCTGGAGTGCAAAGCCATCGACAAGGTGAGGCGAAGCATGGGGCTTACCAATGTGAAAGTGATGATCCCGTTTTGCAGAACCGTTCATGAACTGGAGTTGGTATTAAAGGAAATGGCGAAGTATGATTTAATGCGCGGAGAGTATGGGCTTCATGTCTACATGATGGTGGAACTGCCAAGCAACGTTATCGAGGCTGAATCGTTTGCCGCTTTGGTCGATGGATTTTCAATTGGCTCCAATGACCTTACACAACTCACCTTGGGTATTGATCGCGATTCTTCCACAATAGCTCCCCTGTTTGATGAGTCAAATGCTGCGGTGAAGTGGATGATTGCGCACACCATAGAAGCAGCACATAGCGCAGGTATTAAAGTTGGCTTGTGTGGGCAGGCGCCAAGCGATAACCCTGCTTTTGCATCCTTTCTCGTTGAATGCGGAATTGATAGCATATCGTTCAACCCGGATGCGCTTATTCACGGTATTGAAAGCATTCACAATGCTGAAGTGGAAGTCAAATTAACTAAAATACAATTAGCATGAGGAAATTGGAAAATAGAATTGCAGTAGTATCAGGCGCATCATCGGGAATCGGAAAGTCCATTGCGTTTGCATTTGCAAGAGAGGGAGCAACGGTAGTTGTGCTGGACGTTAATAACGCCGGTATATCGGAAGTGGTTGAGGCTATCGTGTCAGAGGGAAATCTGGCATGGGGTGAGGTGTGCGATGTTGGTCAAGCCTTCGAAGTAAAGCAGGTTGTCGCGAGGATTTTGGCTGAAGTGGGCGGCATTGATATCCTGGTGAATAATGCCGGCATCATGGACGATTTTATTCCTGCTGCGGAGCTGGAAATTCAACAATGGCATCATGTGCTGAACGTCAATCTGCATGGTACGTTTTATCTGTGTCATGAAATACTGCCCGGAATGATTGAACGAGGTAAGGGGGTCGTATTGAATATCTCATCTGTAGGAGGTGTTCAAGGAGCGCGAGCAGGAGCTGCTTACACGACGTCTAAGCACGGCGTTGTTGGGCTCACGAAAAACATTGCCTTTATGTATGCCAACACGGGCATTCGTTGCAATGCAATAGCGCCCGGTGGGGTGAAGACCAACATCGGTGCACACATGCGTCCGAATGCGCTCGGCTACGAACGAATGATGACCGGCGCAGGCTCCATGCCGCAAATGGCCGATCCCGATGAAATTGCTGCTGCAGCACTTTTCCTGGTAAGCGACGATGCTTCGTTCGTCAACGGTGAAGTGCTGGTGGCGGATGGGGGGTGGACTGCTTATTAAATGACGAATGACGAGTGACGAATGACTAATTTGTTAGGGCTGCTTTTTTTAAGTCGAAGCGTTCATATTGGTCACTCGTCACTCGTCACCAGTCATTCGTCACTAGTCACTAG
>Ga0114975_10003094_pt1 | contig 11203 bp, 10 predicted proteins | sample S_130626_EF_Meta_FD_87031 | JGI IMG/M metagenome (GOLD analysis project Ga0114975, IMG submission 87031) | Freshwater microbial communities from Lake Simoncouche, Canada to study carbon cycling - S_130626_EF_MetaG | ecosystem: Environmental > Aquatic > Freshwater > Lake | place: Lake...
ATGCCGTCTACAGCGGTGAAATCCCCGAAAATCTTGGTCAACCCACGTACAGATATGAGTGGTTTGGACATTCTTCTATTCTACCTGAGTATTGTTTGCCTACGTGCGATTCATAAATGAACCTACCCACGACCTGACATATGACGATGTTTTCATGGTGCCAAGTCGATCTGAACTCTCATCCAGAATGGATGTTGATCTTTCATCAATAGATGCAACAGGAACAACGATTCCGTTAGTTGTTGCAAACATGACAGCTATTGCTGGGCGACGTATGGCAGAAACAATGGCACGTCGTGGTGGTTTAACAGTTATTCCGCAAGATATTCCACACGCAGTTGTTGATTCAGTTATCACATGGGTGAAAGAACGTCACCCTTTCTTTGATACTCCAATTACTCTGTCGCCGCAATCGACAGTTGCAGACGCAGTTAGTTTGTTACACAAACGAGCACATGGCGCAGTAGTTGTTGTTGAAGGCGGAAAACCTGTAGGAATCATCACTGAAGATGATTGCAAGAGCGTTGATCGCTTTACACAATTACATCAGGTCATGAGTAAAGATCTAACAACCATGCCAGACACACTTGGTGCTCGCGAAGCATTTGAATTCTTAAATCAACATCGTCACAAATTGGCACCAGTTGTTGCGAGCAATGGAGATCTTGTCGGAATCATGACAAGACTTGGTGCATTGCGTGGAACTTTGTATTCACCAGCACTAGATGCTCAAGGACGATTACGAATTGCAGCAGCAGTTGGAATCAATGGCGATGTTGCAGCAAAGGCAGCAGCTCTTATTGAATCTGGAGCAGATGTGTTAGTTGTAGATACGGCGCATGGGCATCAAAAGAAAATGCTTGAAGCGTTAGCTGCAATTAGATCAATCAACCCACAAATTCCAATCGTTGCTGGAAATGTTGTCACCGCACAGGGTGCTCATGATTTAGTGCAAGCGGGTGCAAACATTGTAAAAGTTGGCGTTGGCCCTGGTGCGATGTGTACTACTCGCATGCAAACAGGTGTAGGACGCCCACAATTTTCTGCTGTTTTGGAGTGCGCAACAGAGACCAAAAAGCTTGGTGCGCATGTGTGGGCTGATGGTGGAGTTCGCCATCCGCGCGATGTCGCGTTGGCACTAGCCGCAGGTGCATCACAGGTAATGATTGGGTCGTGGTTTGCAGGGACATATGAATCTCCTGGAGATCTCCAAAGCGATGCAAATGGTCGCTTGTATAAGGAATCCTTCGGAATGGCATCTGCTCGCGCAGTTGCAGCTAGAACATCACAGGAAGATGCCTTTGATCGCGCTCGCAAAGCGCTCTTCGAAGAAGGAATCTCAACTTCTCGCATGTACTTAAACCCAGCACGACCAGGCGTTGAAGATTTATTGGATGAAATTATTGCTGGAGTACGTTCCTCATTTACTTATGCCGGAGCAAAAAACATCGAAGAGTTTGCTGAGAAAGCAACAGTTGGCGTTCAATCATCTGCAGGTTACGCTGAGGGACGACCACTACATTCATCTTGGAGTAATTAGTACATATGGAAAAACCAACAATCATCCTTGCGACAAGCAATGGAGTTGGAATGGGGCACTTAGCTCGTGCAAGTGCGGTTGCCCTTGCTCTTAAAGAGGTAGCAAACCCAATTATTGTTTCAATGGCTGGTGGTATTGCTGAAGTTCCCGCCTTCATGGGAATTCGTTGCGAATATATTCCAGGTCGCGATCGCATGTGGATGAGCCGCGAAAAGTGGGATGTGTATTTGCGCGATCGATTATTAGCTTTAGTTGAAGAAACCGGCGCAAAGGTTTTGTCATTTGATGGCGTTGTTCCTTATCCAGGAGTAATTGCGGCAAAGAACGCTAACCCACGATTGAAATTAGTGTGGGTGCGCCGTGGTCTGTGGCAAAAAAAGCCACAACGTTTTATTTTAGGTTTGCAATCAAAGATGATGGACACAATCATTGAACCTGGTGACATTGCGCGTTCTTATGATTTTGGGCCGACTTCCAGCCGAAAAGACTCGGTTTTAACTTCACCTGTTTCACTTTTCCGCAAAGAGGATGCAATGACGCGCGATGATGCACGTCGGGCACTTGGTTTAGATCTGAATCGCCCAACTGCACTTGTTCAGCTAGGTACAGGTGACAGCGATGTTAATGAAAAGATGACCGCTGCATTATCTGGATTACTTAGTTGGAAAGATTTGCAGGTTGTATTAACTAAAGCTCCAGTTGATAAAGATGGAAACTCGCTTGCTCCAGAAGGTTTAGATCTCAAGGTAGTTCGTTACTTCCCCCTTGCCAAGGTATTGCACGCATTTGATGCTGGAATTTGTGCCACCGGTTATAACGGTGTTCACGAGCTATTGCCCGCACAAGTTGCGACTGTTTTTGTTTCTAATATTCGCGGAACAGATGATCAAGAAGCCCGAGCACAGTGGTGCAATGACTTTGGCTATGCCTTGCGTGCTGATCAAGCAGATTTGGTTGACATCACCGAAAAGGTCAAGATGTTGCAAGACCCAGCTGTTCGTAAGCGCTTATCAGACAAGTGCGCAGAGTTACCCAACACAACTGGGGGACAAGAGATCGCTGCAATGTTGTATCAATTAGCAGTTGAACAGAAGCCAGTTCGATCAAAAACATTTACTTTCGCCCGTCTTATGGCACAGGATCACATCAATCGTGGATTACGCCATGTTGCAAATCTAGGGTTGCGACGAGTTGCACTGGTGTATAGATTCCTAAATCCACACATCACAGTGCAGGAAATTGATCAAGCACCACCCGTATTTGGTAGTCACACTACTGCTGCAGAGCTACACCCATTGATTAAATCAGCAACCAGATACGAGCACATGATTGAAGGCGCATCGGATATGTATCGAAAGCGTCGCGAGGAGATAGCATTTGCAGCCTACGGAAAAGAAATGATTGTGACTAAGACAAAATGAATTTTCGCTCGTGGATTAAAAAGACCCAAATCGGCCGCATAGTCTGGCGCGTAATTATTGGGGTTATTGGTGGCGGAATAACAGTTGCTGGTGCGGTCGCCTTGATTGGTCCGGGCCCAGGAATCCTTATTCTCTTAGCTGGACTCGGAATTTTGGCAACTGAATTTGCATGGGCTGGCAGAGTAATGATGCATACAAAACGAATTGCAGCTAAAGCAGCCGAACGAACAGGTATGAAGCCATGGGTTAAATACTTTTTGATTTCAGGCGGCGCAGTAGTTTCAATCATTGCAATTTTCATTTATCACAGTCGGTAGTTAGAAACTAGATCGGATCTCCCAAAGATCTGGGAATGTTGGATTAAACAAGGTGCTACTTAAGTAAGCCACACCACTTGATCCACCTGTACCCATTTTGTGCCCAATAGTTCTTTCCACCATTTTTACGTGACGATAACGCCATTCCTGCATACCTTCATCAATATCTACCAAGCGTTCACATACCATCGCAGATTCTGGATCATTGCGGTGCACTTGTAGTAGTACTTCTTGCACTGCAGTGTTTGCAACGTATGCAGTTGATTTATCTCGGTTCAGGATGTCGGCCGGGACTGCATGTCCTCGCTTAGCGATATAAACAAGCGCTGAATCCCACACGCTATTGCGCGCCGTGATTTCCTTGATCTGCTCTTGAATATCTAACGGTAAATGTCCAGCCATTTTGCTATCGCGACGACCTAACAAAGCTTCAACCATTCTGAACTGCGCGGATTGGAAACCACTAGATGATGAAAGATAAGAACGGAAGGCATTGAACTGCAGCGGTGTCATCGTTTCTAAGATGTCTATCTGCGTGACACAGACTTTAAGAATTGTTCTGATACGTCCCAAGATTGCTAGCGAATAATGCGAATCACCAGATTCCATAGCAACTTGTGCTTGCTTGAATTCATGAATTAATTGTTTGAACCACAGCTCGTATGTTTGGTGGATGATAATAAACAGCATCTCATCATGTTCTGGGCCAGTAGATAGTGGACGTTGTAGTTTTAGTAGCTCGTCAACAGCTAAGTACGATGTGTATGTAAGTGCAGAATCAAAGTTTTCGCTCATGTGACGCGAGACCCACCTTCTTGAACCTCTTTATAGCGGCCAGATGCCACTAAATCCCGCATACGTTCTAACCCATCCCAGATTTCAACGTATGACGTTGGTAGCGGGGATATTGCTAATCGAATTGAATTAGGTGTTCTGTAATCAGGAATTACATTCGAAATCGTGCGCAGTGCTACGCAGATTTGCGCAGCATCTGGATGAACAAGTGAAATGTGACCACCACGTTCTTTAGCATCACGTGAAGTATTTAGCTCGATGCCAAGCGGTGCTAACCACGCGTCATAGAGCTCGATCATCATCTGAGTTCCGACTGCAGCTTTATGTGCGATTGCATCAATCCCAGCTTCTTTAATCATTGAAAAAGCCGTTTGTACGCAACGGATTCCCATCAACGACGGACTAGCGATCTGAAATCCACGAATTGTTTGTGAACGCTCAAAAACTGGTCCCATTTCAAACTGTGCATCTTGTGCGAACCAACCTTGGATTGGAACCTGTAATTCACTTTGCACACGCTTTGAAACGTACAACCATGCAGGCGCACCAGGTCCAGAGTTGCCGTACTTGTATGTGCAGCCAACACAAAGATCCACACCATTTGCATCAAGATTTAATTCAATGGCACCAACTGCGTGGCTTGCATCCCACACAACTAATGCACCAATAGCACGTACCTGATCTGTAATTGATTTTAAATCCGTACGGGCACCTGATCGATATTGAATAACCTCGAGAGTCACCAATGCCACATCGTCATTGAGATATGGAGCAAGCACTTCGGTTGTAATTCTCTCGTGCTGTGAAATGTTCGGATCTTCGTTGTCAATAATGACAAGTTTTAAACCAAACTGCTTCGCAATTCCATCAAGAATGTATCGATCAGTTGGAAAATTTGCTGCATCCGTAATGATTGTTTTACGACCAGGGCGTGCATGAATTGCTGCAAGACATAGTTGATAAAAATTCACTGAAGTTGTGTCACAGACCAGCACCTGACCTGCTGCTGCGCCAAGTGCTGCTGCACCTAACAAGTCACCAGTTGGTTGAGCCTCATCAACCCAATGGCTCCATCCAGTAACAACTTCAGGACCCCATTCCTTGGTCATGAAATCATTAATTGCTGTAACTGTGGCCTTTGGTAAACGTCCCAAAGAATTGCCGTCCAAATAACACATGGTTGGGTCTGAAATCACGAATTGCGATTTGAAATGTGCCAGTGGATCATTTTTATCAAGCTCTAGCGCGTATTCGCGGTCAGTTACCTTCATGTGGGAAAGGTACGCTCTCCTACCGTGGCGCGCAATGTTGTAAACATCGAAGATGTCTCTAAAGCCTTTGATATCAAAGAGCTCTTAGTAGGCGTCTCACTTGGCGTATCTGAAGGCGACCGAATCGGAATCGTTGGTCGAAATGGTTCAGGCAAAAGCACGTTAATGAAAGTCATGGCCGGAATCGAACCACCTGATCGGGGCCGCGTTACAAAATCTAACTCAGCAAAGATTGGTTTGCTATCCCAAGTTGATTTAGCAAATCCTGAAAGCACAGTCGGTGAAGTTGTTTTAGGAAATACTGAAAAACATGAGTGGGCTAGCGACCCAAATATTCGCGAAGTCTTTACTGGGCTATTTGGAAGCTTTGATGATCACATCTTTGATCGCAAGTTTGGACAATTATCAGGTGGAGAACGCAGACGAGTTGGTTTAGCAAAATTGCTCATTAACGAACTTGATTTGATTTTGCTTGATGAACCAACAAACCATCTAGATGTCGAAGGCGTTGCCTGGCTTGCTACTTACATAAATAATCGTCGTGGTTTAGCAGTTGTCGTTGTAACTCACGATCGTTGGTTCTTAGATGCGGTTACAGAGCGCACCTGGGAAGTTGTCGAAGGTAAAGTCGAAGAATACGACGGCGGATATAGCGCATTTGTTTTGTCCAAAGCGGAGCGATCCCGTCAAGCATCCGTTATGGATCAGCGCCGTAATATGTTGATTAAGAAAGAGCTTGCGTGGCTGCGTCGTGGAGCACCCGCTAGAACATCAAAGCCAAAGTTTCGAATCGATGCTGCAAATGTTTTGATTGCCGATGAACCCGCACCACGTGATCAAGGCGAACTTTTAAAGTTTGCACTAAATCGTTTAGGAAAAACTGTTTACGAAGCCCACCATGTTCAGGTGAAGCTTGGCGATAACGAGCTAATTGACGATCTGTATTGGAATGTTGGTCCAGGTGATCGAATTGGAATCGTTGGTATAAACGGTGCGGGCAAAACAACTTTGATGCGCACCCTTACTGGTGAGATTCAACCAACTGCCGGAAAATTAGTAACGGGTGTAACTATTAAAGCTGCTTTCTTAACCCAGCATTTAGATGAATTAGATCCAACCTGGCGCGTTCTAGAAGCTGTTGAGAAAATTGCCAACCGTGTTGAATTGGGTGGCGGCCGCGAACTTTCTGCATCGCAACTATGCGAGCGATTAGGTTTTGATCGAGAATCTCAGTGGACCCCTGTTGGTGATTTATCAGGTGGTGAAAAACGACGCCTACAGCTAACTCGCTTATTAATGGATAGCCCCAATGTTTTACTTCTCGATGAGCCTACAAATGATTTTGATATCGAAACCTTGACCGAGTTAGAAGATCTTTTAGATAGCTACGGAGGGACGTTAATCGTTATTTCTCACGATCGATACTTCTTGGAGCGCGTGTGCGATCGATTTGTTGGCTTGCTGGGTGACAAAAAAGTCCGTGACTTGCCGCGCGGGGTCGATGAATATCTCGAGCAACGCATGGACGCTTTGAATTCTGTTACTGCGGTGGTGAAAGAAAAGAAAACATCTAACGCTGCAGAACAACGACAGCTAAAGAAGGATTTGACACGACTTGAACGCCAGATTGAAAAGTGCAACACGGCAATCGCATCCCTAACTGCTGAGCAAGAGACCTCAGCTTTTGATGCTGAACGTCTAGTTGCAATCGCTTCAGAGTTGTTGGTTCTGAGCGCAGAGGCGGCAAAACTTGAAGAGGATTGGCTGCAAGTCACGCTTTCATTAGAGGGTTGAGATAAAATTTACCCATGAGCAAACTGTCACATGGTGTTGAAGTAATTCTCTTCCGATCCCGCTTTCTACTTGCCCCACTGTATTTGGGGTTAGTCGGTGCGTTAGTCCTTCTCTCTTTTCGATTTGTCATTGAGTTCTATCACTTAGCCCTTCATATCGGAGAAGCAACCCCACAAAGTTTCACCTTGGATCTTTTAGCATTACTAGATCTAACACTTCTGGCCAATTTAATTTTGATGGTTATTTTTGCCGGATACGAGAACTTTGTTTCTCGAATTGATGTTGCAACAGAGTCAAAAGATCGTCCACATTGGATGGGAACAATTGATTTCAGTGGACTAAAAATCAAATTAATTGGTTCACTTGTGGCTATTTCGGTAATTGAACTTTTGAAAGACTTTATCGAACTAGCTGGCCAAGACCATGTTGGTGGCGGTACAAAGTGGCGAATTGTTATTCACTTAACTTTTGTTGCCTCTGGCGTTCTTTTTGCACTGATGGATTGGATCGCAGATAAGCGCGAGTTCCACGGCACTCACACTTAAAAATTCACCCTAGGTTTACCAAAGGTTTCCTCGGCATCCCCTAAGCGTTTGGGGAGCGTAAAGAACAATTATCCCAAACCTCCACATAGGAAATGGGAAAAATGAAACCAACTAAGCCAATTTTGGCTGGCGCAGCAGTTTTTACAGCTGTTGCATTTGCAGCCTCAGCTTTTGCTTTGGGCGCAAAGCCAGTTTATGTTCTTTCAAAGAACGCAGCAGTTGATATTAAAGCGATTGCAACTGTAGGCGACGCAGTCACAGGAACAATGATTCGCGGTATTCCAGATGGAATGGGTGCATACGACAATGGTCGTGGTGGAATTTCACTTCTATCTGTTCACGAAGTTTCCACAAGTGCCGCACTTGCTCTTAAGAGCAAGTCTTCTACAGAACCATGGGCAACTTCAATCACAAAATTCACAGTAAGTAAGAGCACCAAGGCTGTAACTAAAGTTGAAAACTTTATGCAGAAGGTTAACTTCTACAACTACACAACTGGTGCTTACCAGGAGACTCCAGCTGGATCAGCTCCAGCAGGTGCCACACCAGGATTCTTTGACTGGGGCATTAGTCGTTTCTGTTCAGCAACATGGGCTGCAGCTGGAACATTTATCCATAACGGAATTGGTTATGCAGGTGGATTATTCTTGTCTGGCGAAGAAACAGGTGATGAGTCTCGCGGATTTGCATTTGATGAAGATGGAACTGGATACCAACTTCCACGCATGGGAATGCTTTCATTTGAAAACCTAATGCCATCACTGAAGCCAGGCCCAAACACTGTTGTAATTGCATCAGAAGACGGCGCTGCAACAGATAGCCAGCTATATGTTTACGCAGGAAAGAAACAGTCAACAGGTTCTGCTATCGATAAAGCAGGTCTGACAAACGGTGATCTTCATGTAATGAATATCCCAACAATCAAGAGCGACAACTTATTCCGCACAACAGTCGGCAAGAACAAGAAGATGCCTGCTGAGTTTGTAAAGGTTGACTGGAACACAACAACTTCAGCATTTGCTAAGGAAGCCCGTGAAAAGGGAACAACAATGGCACGTGTTGAAGATGGTCACTGGGATCCAAGCAATCCAAATGTGTTTTACTTTGTAACAACAGAGTCAAACAAGGATCCAGTTGCAACAGCACCAAACCCAGCTACACCGACTGTTTCTCGTGATGGTGGCGCGCTATGGCGCTTAACATTCAAGGACTCACAGAATCCAGCTGCTGGTGCAGAGCTTGAAATGCTTCTAAATGGTGGAGAGTCTTTGTACTTGTCCAAGCCAGACAACCTAACAGTTACTGAAAACGGTAAGTACCTATTAATCCAAGAAGATCCAGGTAACAACGCAGCACTTGCTCGCATCATTGCTTACCGAGTATCTGATGGAAAGATAGCTGTGGTTGCACAGTTTGATGCAAATAAGTTCGTCAAGGGTGGATCAGAGTTCATGACTGAAGATGAAGAGTCATCTGGAATTATCGATGCGACTAAGTTCTTCGCCAAGCCAGGAGATACAAACTCTTACTTCTTCTTCAATGCACAGATTCACACCACGGGTGCAATCGCGGCTCGTCCAGACCTAAATGGTCGTAGCAAGTCAACAAAGGCTGCAATTGATACCAAAACAATCGAAGGCGGTCAGTACTACGTAATGACAATCTCTAACTGGGACACAGTCTTTAACGGATAAAGTCTCAAACAAGTAGATAAAAAAGCTAAAGCCGGGCGGGCTACGAGGGTCCCGCCCGGCTTTTGCTTTTCTTGATAACCTCGCACAATGCGTTTAGATCTATTAGCAGCTCTATCTGGGGCGATGATTGCCCTGCAGGCGCGCGCAAATGGGGAGCTTTCGCATCGTTTAGATAATGGATTACAAGCTGCTCTCGTTTCCTTTAGCTCAGGCCTGCTGATAATTCTGCTAATTACCCCTTTCAGCCCACACATAAAACAGGGTGTTAAAAACTTACGGACCGCAGTTGCTAATAAAGAGATAGCGTGGTGGAAGTTACTTGCAGGCGCACTAGGCGGCAGTTTTGTTGCTATTCAAACTCAGATTGTTCCTCTGATTGGCGTTGCAATCTATTCAGTGGCATCTATCGCTGGTCAAACTGCAATGTCATTAGTTGTTGATCGAATCGGCCTGACTGGTGGAGGGAAAAAACTGATTTCACCTCGTCGCGTCATTGCAGCAGTGTTAACAGTAATTGCAGTGCTTGTGTCGGTATGGGATCGCATCGATGCAAATAACATGTCGATGATTGCAGTTACCGCTGGTTGCATAGCAGGTGCCGTAGTCGGTGTGCAGCGCGCATTAAATGGACAAATCAATGAGTATTCGCATCAAAGTTTCACAACATCACTACTTAATTTCATCACTGGAACAACTTTCCTAGTGATCCTAATTCTTGTAGGAGTTGTAATTGGGAAAAACGATTTGTCACCACTACCGGCAGGGCCATGGTGGATCTATACCGGTGGCGTAATTGGTGTTATCTATATTGCTTTCACATCAACAATTGTTCAGCACCTAGGTGTATTAACATTTACATTGTTCAGTGTTGGCGGACAGTTAGCCGGATCCCTACTTATTGATTTACTGTCACCGACAGACGGGGTCAGTGTTAGTGCCTATTTGATAACTGGCCTGGCAATGACTTACGTGGGCGTTATCGCCGGTGGCGTAAGTAGCCTACGAGTGAAGAAACCACAGAGGCAGTAATAAAGAAAGCAGCAATCGCGTAAGAAGAACTCTTTACCCACGGCAATGTTGCTGCGTAATAACCGGCCAATGTAATCCCAACACCCCACAGCAATGCACCTAATGCATTTGCTGATAAAAACTTGTAGTAATTCATTTTTGAAGCACCAGCAATAGGCGGTACAAAAGTGCGAATCCACGGGAAGAAGCGCGCCGCAACCACGGCCCACCAACCAGTTTGCTCATAGAAACGTTCTGAGCGCTCAATCAACTTCTGAATCCTTGGACCGTTGTGCTTATCTAAATATGGACGTCCAATTGTTCGGCCAAGCACAAACCCAACCTGATCACCAAAGAATGCCGCCAAGAAAATTACAGAGATCAAAATTACGATGTTCACTTCGCCATGGGCTGCCGCAACTAAGCCAGCACTAAAGAGAATTGAATCTCCTGGTAAGAAAAAGCCCAGAAGAATGCCTGTTTCAACAAAAACAATTGTTCCAATGAGTAAATACAGGAAGAACGGTGGAATCGACTCAAACTGGGAATCAAACGATGCAGCTACTTCAATCACACTGACTTCTTAACCGCCGCTGCAACAGCCTTTACAACATTGGGATCAAAAACGCTCGGCACAATAAATGATGTGTTGAGTTGTTCAGGTGAAACACACTCTGAAATTGCAGCAGCAGCTGCAAGCAGCATCTGGTCAGAAATTTTGTGAGCATTTGCATCTAGTAACCCACGGAAGATTCCGGGGAAGGCCAAAACGTTATTGATTTGATTTGGCTGATCGCTACGTCCTGTTGCAACAACGG
>Ga0114975_10003098_pt1 | contig 11185 bp, 9 predicted proteins | sample S_130626_EF_Meta_FD_87031 | JGI IMG/M metagenome (GOLD analysis project Ga0114975, IMG submission 87031) | Freshwater microbial communities from Lake Simoncouche, Canada to study carbon cycling - S_130626_EF_MetaG | ecosystem: Environmental > Aquatic > Freshwater > Lake | place: Lake...
AGGCGACCCGCGACTGCAAGCGGCGAACCATCTGCTCCAGTGCGACTTCGGCAGACCCGATACTGCGCATGCAGTGGTGGATACGGCCGGGGCCCAGCCTGCCTTGGGCAATCTCGAAGCCCCGTCCTTCACCCAGCAAGAGGTTTGAGACCGGAACGCGAACATCCTTGAGCAGGACTTCTGCGTGTCCATGGGGTGCATCGTCAAAGCCGAACACCGGCAACATCCGTTCAATGTGAATCCCCGGACTGTCCAGAGGCACCAGAATCTGCGACTGCTGCGAATGCACGGGGGCCTCTGGGTCGGTTTTGCCCATGAGGATCGCCAGTTTGCAGCGTGGGTCACCCACGCCCGAGGACCACCACTTGCGCCCATTGATTACGTAATGGTCGCCGTCTCGAACGATCGAAGTCTGGATGTTGGTGGCATCGGAGGAGGCAACATCCGGTTCGGTCATCAAAAAGGCTGAACGGATTTCACCAGCCAGCAAGGGTTTGAGCCAGCGCTCCTGATGCTCGGGCGAGCCATAGCGCGCGAGCACTTCCATATTGCCGGTGTCGGGCGCAGAACAGTTGAAGACTTCACTGGCGAAACCGACCTTGCCCATCTCTTCCGCACAGACCGCGTATTCGAGGTTGGTCAAGCCCGCGCCCCGCCAGGGGCTATCGGGTGGCAAGGAGTCATGGGGCAAGAAGAGGTTCCAGAGCCCCGCGGGCTTGGCTTTCGCCTTCAGGTTTTCGACAATGGGAACGACCTTCCAGCGATCAGATCCGAACGCTTTCATCTCAGCATCAAAAATCGGGACCGCCGGATAGACGTGTTCCTGCATGAATGCGATGACGCGATCGCGCCAGTGGACCTGGCGGTCGGACAGAGTGAAGTTCATGGCTATCCCGTGGTCGTGACGATGGGAGCGGACTGCCGGTAGGCAATATCGGGGAGATGGTGCGCCCTCCGGTCACCCGGTGGCCATACTGGTAACCCCCTAGAGACCTGAGGCGTTCAGGTTGTTGGCGCATCCTCAAAATGGGTCATTCGATCCCGGGACCAACAAATCCAGAAAGATGATATGAAGTATTTTCAGGCTGAACGGCTGAACCATCGGCGATGGTTTTTTTTAAGTTAAGAGTCTCGTATGAAATCCTACTGCACCAAGTTCCTGTCGGCGCTTGCCCTGAGCCTTGCGTTTGGTCCCATCACGCAAGTGCATGCGCAGACTTACCCGAGTCGACCCATCAAGCTACTGGTGCCACTGGCTGCCGGTAGCACAGCAGATATCGTGTCGCGTCTTGTTGGTACTGAACTCGCGAAGGCGTTGGGACAGCCGGTTGTTGTGGAGAACAAAGCCGGAGCGGGCGGGACGATTGCGATGGCCGAACTGGCGCGCGCCACGGCGGATGGCTACACGATCGCCTATGCCTCGCAAGGCACGTTGGTGTTCAATCAGGCGCTGTACCAGCGACCGGGCTATGACTCAGTCAAGGATTTTGCCCCGATCTATCTGGTGGGGGGCGTTTCCAACGTCATGGTGGTGCCGCCGAGCAGCGCGGCAAACACGGTCCTCGACGTTGTTGCTGCTGCCAAGGCCAAGCCGGGGCAAGTGACGTTTTCGTCGGGTGGCAGCGGTACAAGCCATCACTTGTCGGGTGTTTTGTTTTCGCAGATGACGGGAACTGAAATGCTGCATGTCCCCTACAGGGGCGCGCCGCAGGGCATCCTGGCCGTGATGAGCGGCGAAGTAAGCGTGGGGTTCTTCAACATGCCGACGGTGATCAGCCAGATCAAGAGTGGCAAGCTCAAGGCGCTCGGAGTGACCAGTGTGGACCGGTCCGCCTTGATGCCTCAGGTACCCACGGTCGATGCCAGCGGCGTCAAGGGTTATGAGGTCAATACCTGGTTTGGCTTCATGGCGCCCGCGGGTACCCCGCCCGATGTCGTGACCCGGCTACACACCCAGATCGGGAAGATTCTGTCCCAGCCCGCCATCAAGGAAAACCTGGCGGCACAGGGATTTGATTTGGCGCCGCTGCAGCCACCCTCGGCTCTTGCAACCTTGATACGGGAGGACTTGGCGAAGTGGCCATCCATCATTAAGGCGTCCGGTGCCACGGTGGACTGAGGTCGTTCAATCATCAGGGCCGCGGGTGGGCTGGTCCAGGGGGGGCTAGTCCAGGCTGACTTGGGCGTCCTTGATCACTCGGCTCCACTTTTCGGTGTCACGCCTGACCAGCTCAATCACGTCCTCTGGGGACGACCCGATCAGCTCGACGCCGTGCGGTTCGATTTTTGCCTCGGTGGCTGGATCACTCAGAATCTTGCGCAAGACGAGATTGATGCGTTCTACGGTGCCAGCGCCGGTGCCAACCGGGGTGTAGATGGCGTACCAGGTGGTGTATCCGAATCCTGGCAAGGTCGCAGAAATCAGCGGCAGATTTTTTGTGGCCACCGAGGTACTGGGGGCCGTGGCACCGATCACCCGCACCAGGCCCTTGTCGGCCAGCCCCTGCAGCGATGGCAGGCTCGAAAACATCGCGCTGACTTGCCCCGATATCAGGTCATTGACGGCGCCCGAGCTGCCCTTGTAGGGAACATGAATCACGTCGGTTTTTGACAGGGATTTGAACATTTCCATCCCCAGATGCGCAGTGCCCCCGGTACCCGCCGATGCGAAGGTCACCGCACCCGGATTGGCGCGCGCGTAGTCGATGAGCTCGCGCACGGATTTAACCGGCAGTTTTGCTGAGACGACCAGTACATGGGCGCTCGTGGAAATCAGGCTGACGGGTTTCAGCCTGGCCACTAATTCGGCACCGCCGGTTTTACTGAGGAGGGGTTGGAGCACCACATTGCCAAGCGCTGGCATGAGCAGGGTGTGACCGTCAGGCTCTGCTCTTGCAACTGCGCTGAGCGCCGGTATCCCGAGCCCACCGCCCTGATTGTCGATTAGGACGGGTTGTTTGACCTCCAGGGCGATTTTCTGGGCAAGTTCGCGGGCCACCAGATCCGCCGGCCCACCGACAGCGTAGGGCACAATGAGCTTGATCGGTCGGCTGGGCCAGGTCACGGCAGTCTGGGCGAAAGCCATTCCGGGCGCAATCGCCAGCGCTGTCAGCAGTCCGGCAATCCGCTGCCGCCCCGCAGTTAGCGTCCTCCGGGGGGACTCCGGGCTCCATGCTCGAAACATCGTCCAGGGTCGGACTGTGACGTGATTTGCGTGGGGCATGGTGGTATCGCGCATTGACGGCTAAGTGGGCTTTGGGTTCGCGGAGGCTGAGGAGCCCATTACCGTAAAACCGGTCTCAAGCGACTGACTTCCCGCTCTGTTAGTCCGCACGTACGTCGAGCTCTTTGACCATCCGAGCGTATTTCGCTAACTCTGCCTTGATGAACGCGTCGAACTCGTCGGGCGTGCGTGCACCGCCAAATTGAACGCCTTGTGACTCCAATTTCGGTCGAATCGTGGGGTCCTGCATGACCTTCTGGAGCGCGGTATCCATCTGGGCGACGATATCGCGCGACAACCCTTTTGGACCCATGATCGCGTACCAGTTGGTGACGTCAAAACCAACAATACCTTTTTCAATAAAGGTCGGAACCCCGGGCAACTGCGCCAGCCGTTGCGGTGTCGACACTGCCAGCGCGACCAGCTTGCCATTGCGCACATGTTCAACAATTGGCGGCATCGTATCGAAGTTAAGATTGACTTGGCCGCCCAACAGGTCCGTGATGGCCTGACCACTGCCCTTGTAGGGAACGTGGGTCATCTGCGTACCGGTGATTCGACTGAATAACGCGCCTGCCAGATGCTGAGTGCTACCCACGCCCGAAGAAGCGTAGGTGTAAAAATTGGGCTGGCGTCTGGCGAGCGCGATCAATTCTTCGACGCTTCGTGCGGACACCTGCGGATTGACGACAAGCACATTGGGTACGTAGCCGATGTAAGTGATCGGACTGAAATCGCGAGCCGCATCGTACGGAACTTTTGAAAGAACGAAGGGCGCTATCGCATTAGAGTTCGAGTGGCCCACCAGAAAAGTCAGACCATCTGGGGCAGATTTTGCTACCAGATCAGCCGCGATCGTGCCCGAAGCCCCGGCCCGATTTTCGACCACGATACTGGTCCCCAGGATCCGTCCGACCTCTGGCGCAAGCGCTCGGGCGACAATATCGGTGCCTCCTCCCGGTGCGAAACCCACGATCCAGCGGATCGGCTTGCCTGCGGGCCAGGGCGCCTGTGCGGATACGGATGGACTGTTACCGAGCAGGACGACGCCGATAATGAAGCCAACAATGGTGGAAATCGTGCAGCCTAGAGACTCTCCGACCTTTGACCGTTGTGCCGCTCTCCGGTTTCTACTTACGCTGATGTTGATGCTGAACTTCGGCACTGGCTTGCTCACTGCTGGGGTTTTTAAATCGGCCCGGGTAACATGGAGGCGGGATGGCTTGAAGTTGGCCTCTGTGCGGGGTCGCTTGAAGAACTGACGGTCATAGTTTGCCTCAGGTTCTGCCAGAGGCATATGCCTGAGGGTTCCAATCCGGCGTTGGTTGTTAGAAAACTCGCGCGGATCGCAGGGCGGTCAGACAGAGATGAGTTCAGGGAGGGGTTGCTGGCTAGACCGGCTATCGACCGGTTACAGGCCGATCACACCTCCATCATCTTTGGTGATGACGATGGTCGCTGACCGTGGACGACCGGCTGGGCCATAGGCTGGACCAACGCCTGGCCACTGGCTTTGGAAGTTAAAGGTCGTCGCGGTACCCAACTTGGGCGTCAACTCGCCTGGATGCTGGATGTTGACGAAGAGCGTTTTGCCGTCGGGCGTTTCGGTCAGTCCCGTGACTTCAGAGCCCTTGGGCGCCACCAGGAACCGACGCAGATTGACCTCACCGAGCACCGCGCCGATAAAGGTTTCCTTGCTTGCCGTGACTGCGGCGCCCGCGACTGTCATGGTGTTGGTGACCGTTATTTTCTGACCATCACCAACGGTGCCAGGGACAGCAGCCAGCAACATGCAGTTGGTCTCGTCCGTGAATGCGCCGTCATCGGTTTCGATCCAGCAGATTCCAGTCGCCTTGCTGAACCAGAGTCCATCTGGTGAGGAGAACGAGTTCTTCGCCGTCAGGCCCGACAGGTTGACGTCGGCAGAGTGATCTTCTTCTGATCCAAACAAGAAGATATCCCAGCGGAATGAAGTCGCGGTCGATGCGCTGTTGGTTTCCTTAAAGCGAATGATATGACCGTTAGGGTTGCCGGATCCTTTGTTCCCGTCCGGATCGACATAAGCACGCGGATTGGCCGAATTGGCGGTCGTTGGTGTACGGTTGGTCGCGTTGTTGTTGGTCAGGGCGAAATAGATTTCGCCGGTCTTGTAGTTGAGCGCGCCCCATTCCGGACGGTCCATTTTGGTGGCACCGAGGGCATCGGCCGCATGTCGGGCGTTGACGAGGACGTCCGCCTGGTTGGCGAATGCATACGTCGCGTAACCCGAGATGGTGGGGTTGCTGAACGTCAATTCGAGCCAGGAGCCCGATCCGTCATCGTTAAACTTCGCGACGTAGAGTTTGCCTTCGTTGAGGTACTTGTCGCCGGCCGCCATGCCGCCGCCGATATCTGCAGTGTCCCAGGTCGCGGTCGAGACAAATTTGTAGATGTACTCGTTGCGCGAGTCGCAGCCCATGTAGAAGGCCAGAGGGCTGCCCACCTTCGGTACACCACAGACAGCTGCCTCATGCGCGAAACGGCCCATCGCGACGCGCTTTGCAGGCGTGGAGGCGGGGTTGAGCGGATCAATTTCAACGTTGAAGCCAAACGTGTAGGGCTCGTTGCGGAAATCATCTGCGGCGGTCGCGCCGACGGCGGATACGTTCCAACGCGAGAACTTGTCGGCATCAGCCGCATTGGCGGGGGCAACGGTGTGCCAACCCTGGGACGCTGAGACGCTGGCTGTTGCGGCCAACGGAGCCCTTGCAATGCCATAACGGGCACGTGAAGCTGCCGTCTTGGTGTCGACGGCATTTGAGCCCTTGGGCATCGCAAAGTAAACAGCCCAGTTTTCTTCGCACGCCAGATACGTTCCCCATGGGGTCTTGCCATGACCGCAGTTGTTCAGAGTGCCTCGTGATTTCGCGCCGGTTGGATCCCACTTGGTGACCATGTACGACTTGATCGCGGCCAAGTGAGCAGCTGGGCCGGTGATATTGACCACTGTATTTGGGTTCACGCGACGGTTGAACGACGAATCCAACTTGTAACCCCAGGTTGTCCCCGATTTACTCAACTCGACGATGGAAACACCGTGGTGGTTGATCTCCTTGATGGCTTCACGCTCAGGGCGATCTCCGAGATTCCAGGTCCCAAACTGGTCAAATTTTTCACCAATCACGCCCGCTGAGGTCTGACCGGTCGGGTGCAAGAAGTGCGCGTCTGCCGAGCTCTCGTGATTCACAGCCAGCACGACCGTACTGGTCTCGGTAGCGCTATATTTGCCCGCTGCGTTGACGTAATAGATATCCATGCCGTCATGGTGGTCACCAATACGATGAGACCAGTCATCCGCTTCTGCGCCAGTGTTGGAGTAGGGCGCAACCGTAGCTTTGAGTCGGTCTCCCGTGGCATGTAAGACTTTGTAGCTATAGCCAGGTGGCAGGACGACGTTATCGAGCAGACTCTTTTCCACTGCGGGGAATCCGAGGGCCAATTTCGTTTCCGCTGCCGAGCTCTCGGAGCTCAGGCTCGCCCCCAGCATCGGCATCGCGGTGAGGGCCGTCAGACCAAAGCCACCGCGCAACAACGTACGACGCGCTGGGCTTTCGAGCGAACGATTCAAAATCTCTTGAAAGTGCTCATTCGCTGAATGGTTATGGGACTCGTCAGGATGGTGAGACATGGGGGTGCAACCTCATGGATTGGGGGGGATAAGGCTGCAAGTGAAATGTTACAGAGTCGTGATGGCTAATCGTTTTGATGACGGGCACCGCACAGCGTCGCCAGTACGGGGGCTGCTATGGCTTTCCAGGGCGTGGCGGGCGAGGATTTTCGGCCACTTGGAGCCCCACCAACCGACGCCAGCAAGCCCAAAAAGCTCCGCGCGCGGCGCAACAATCTAGACAGGTCGGACGTTCATCGTTTCGTAACAATTACGCTTCAGTATGCCGGGGCTTTGTTTAGTCCTTGAGTGGAGTGCACGTCGTGATCAATTCTGCCGTCCATATGCGATTGTCTGCTGCGGTTGTCGCCTTGTTCACCCTCGGCATTGCCGGCTGCGGGGGTAGTGACGAGTCCGTTGGATTGAACACGCCAACGCTCAGCTTTATCGACCCACAAAACACCTTTGAGCTCGCCAACTACACTCAGTCGGGCCGCTATCCTTTGCCGGTCGGAACGGGCACCAACCTGCTCGCCGAAGAAGCATCTGGGGTGACCTACAACAAGGACACCGGGACCTTGTTTGTGGTGGGCGATGGCGGCACGGCAGTTGCGCAGGTCAGTACCAAAGGGGTTCTCATCAACTCGATGACCTTGGCAGCCGACGCAACCAAACCGCAGGGCACGTACTTCTACGACCCAGAAGGAATTACGTACCTGGGCAATGGGAAATTTGCTTTCGTCGAGGAACGCGATCGCAGGATCAATGAATTCACGTATGCCGCTGGTACGACCCTGGGTGCCAGTGGCGTGCGTTCAGTCAAGATTGGTACGACGATTGGTAACATCGGCATCGAGGGCTTGAGTTTTGACCCATCCAGCAACGGATTCGTTATGGTCAAAGAGTCGGGGCCTTCCGGCGTTTTCCAGACGACGCTGGACTTCGCTGCTGGCACCGCATCCAATGGGTCTCCCATGACGGACAACTCGGTCAATCTCTTCGATCCAACCAAGACCGGTCTCTCCGCGCTGAATGACGTCTTTGCGCTATCCAACGTGGTCGCGTCGACTGCGCCTGACTACAGTCATCTGATGATCCTGAGTGCGCCCAACGGTAAGGTCGTCAAGGTCGACCGCGCCGGTAACATCAAGGGAACTCTGGTCGTTGATGCTCTGGCACAGAACGAGGGGATGACGATGGACCCCAGCGGCAACATCTATCTGGTCAGTGAAATTGGAGGCGGCGCCGGATTTCCAGAGCTTGCCGTCTATTCCCCCACCATCAGCAAGAGCGCAGTGGGCGTAGGAAGCAATCTCTACCTGACTTTCAACATCCCGGTTAGCGCCGGGAGCGGCGCGATCGTTCTGAGTAATGGTGCGGGCGATACCCGATCAATTTCGGTCGCGGATACGACGCAGGTGAGCTTTAATGGCAAAGTCGTCACCATTGATCCTTCGGTGAATCTGATCCCGGGGACCAACTACAGCATTACGTACGCTGCCGGTGTCTTCAAAGACGCCAGCGGCAAGGCCGGTCCAGCCGTTGTCAGCACAACCGAACTCGGGTTCACCGCCGCTGGTTCGGTGGATGCGACGGCGCCCTCCCTCCTTAGTAGCTCCCCAGCGACCGGCACGACGGGCGTGACGAGCAGTCGGATCGTTCTGACGTTCAGCGAGCCAGTCGTGGCCGGCAATGGCAACATTGTCATCAGCAACGGCAGTGGCGATACCCGTACGATCTCGGTCAAGGATACGAACCAGGTCACGTTCAGCGGAAGCACGGCCAACATCAACCCCAGCGCGGACCTGTTGCGCGGCTTTACCTATAACGTCCAAGTTCCGCTCGGTGCGATCCGCGATACGTCGGGTAATTCGTTTGCCGGTATCACCAACGCGACGACGCTCACCCTGACGACGGCAGCGGCCCCGCCAACGACGCTGAACCCCGGCGATATCGTGTTCATGGCGATCAACGCGGACGCGGTCGATGCATTCGCCTTCGCACTGCTGAAACCGATCGGGGCTGGAACGGTGATCGGATTCTCGGATCGTGACTACACGATCGCAGCGGGGATGCCAGCGACTGGCGAAGCGGCTTATGTCTGGACGGCCGACCTAGCCTATCCGGCAGGGACGATCATCACGATCCAGACCGATCAGACGACGCCTGTCGCCAGCAAGGGTTCCGTCGTGGGCAAAGGTGGTGGTCTCAGTACCAGTGCCGAGACGGTGTACGCCTTCCAGGGGACCGTCGCGGACCTCGCGCCCGGTGCAGCAGGTGCCGTCACGGTCAGTCGATTCCTTGCGGCCATTAACCTGGGCGCGGCTGCAGGCGACATTCCTCCGGAACTCTTGGCGGCAAGCGCTTACCAGACGTTCCCGCTCGACAACGTCAAGTACAACGGGTCACTCGACCGCGCTGACCTCGCTGTGTTTGCTAGCCGTGTCAGAACTGTGGCGAACTGGATCAGCGATGATGTCAATGCCTACCCCTTGACCAATAACAGTCTCTTCGCGGGGGAATAAGGGGATCGACGACTTGGCGGCAATGCGTAATCTCGATTGCTTACGCTCGAAGGCAAGCACCTAGGCGATATTTACCTTGTAAGCCAAGAGCGATTCGCCAAGGGGTCAAAGTGCTGGAACAACAGCCAGGTGTCGGGCGGCCGGTCGAAGACATGGACGACGAGTTCCGAGACTGGATGATCGATTTTGGTGACAGCGGCTATGTTGCCCGCTACCGTCTGGACCCGCAATTCGTCACCGTTCTGGCTGTGCGCCACCAGAAAGAGGTATGACTCGGGATCTCTGGTCGGAATACCCGCCTCATTGGGGCTTGCCGTCTGCCCAATCCGTTTGGCAAACAAAAACCCCCCGAGGCCTACGACCTGGGGGCTTCTGTGCGAGGTTTTCTCTGGCTCCTCGAGTCGGGCTCGAAGCAACAACCTACAGGGCCTTCAGGACTTTTCTCTCGTTCCGTCTTGCCTTCACATTGACAGAGCCAACCAGTCCTCGACCCGCAATTCGGGTACGCGTGCGAACTCGCGGCCATTGTGGGTCACCAGCGTCAGACCGCGCGAGCGCGCATGCGCCGCGATGAAGAGGTCGTGGCTGCCAATGGGCGTACCGGCTCGCTCCAGCGTGGCGCGGATATCCGCGTAATGCTCGTCAGCCGGCTGATCCAGCGGCAAGACTGTCAGCGTGTTCAGTAGGTCATCTACTCGTTGCGTCAATAGCTGCGAGCCTTTGCGCTGCGCACCGAAGCGCAACTCACAGGCGACCACGATGCTTGTGCATACAGCGTTTGGGTCGGTGGCGCGCAAGCGCTCCACCAGCTCACCTCGTGGGTTATGAATCAGATCTGAAAGAATGTTGGTGTCCAGCATCCAAACAGGCCGAGCCCTCACAGATCGTCCCTGATCTGCGGCGGGAGGTCCTCAACATCGGGCATGCCGTCATTCAACGGTTCCCATGATGCCAAGAGGTCAAGCAGGCGATTCTTACCGATGGGCGTGAGGATAAGGCAATCGCCTTCCTTTCGGATCAGAACCTCGGTGCCATTGATCTCGAACTCGCGTGGAATTCTGACGGCTTGATTGCGGCCGTTGCGGAACAACGATGCGTGGCGTTCAGTCACGATGGACTCCGGAAAGTTCGCTGGCATATGCCTGAGTATAGGCCGGCTTGGTTGTCCCGACAAACAAAAAAGCCCCGAGGCCTAAGACCTGGGGGCTTCTGTGCGAGGATTTCTCTGGCTCCTCGACCTGGGCTCGAACCAACCGCTGAGTGGGAAAGCCTACCGCTTGCGCGCGACCAGAGTGAAACATAGCGGTAGTTGTGGCTCTCGCCGCTCGTATTGGTCGTATTCCACCTCACGGTTGGAGTGCGGATGTTCTGTTAGCCGCTCCAGCATCAACCCAGCGCCAGCACCCGCCGTCAATATGTCGCCCATGGTGTGAACAAACCAATACGATGCCGGGGTTATCCCCCCATTGGTTCTGTCGTAGGTGATGGCCGCTTCCGAAACAACTGGTTCTTTCGTGAGATAGGATGTGGCCGGTGTAAACGCTTGAGCAGCGTTGGGGTCAAGCATTTCCAAGAATGGATGGGTTTCGTAGATCACCAGTTTGTACTGCCGACTTGCCATGCACATCCAGCTCTATTAGCGTCTGGGCCAGGCAGTCATCAAGTGCCGAAAAATCAGGCTTTGCCGCGGCCTCAAGTAGAGCTTCCCAGCTGGCGCCACCTCCGTGCAACGGAGCAGAGGCATCCCAAGCGGCTCGATTTGCCTCGGTGTAGAAGCGGGTGATTTTCATC
>Ga0114975_10003101_pt1 | contig 11172 bp, 10 predicted proteins | sample S_130626_EF_Meta_FD_87031 | JGI IMG/M metagenome (GOLD analysis project Ga0114975, IMG submission 87031) | Freshwater microbial communities from Lake Simoncouche, Canada to study carbon cycling - S_130626_EF_MetaG | ecosystem: Environmental > Aquatic > Freshwater > Lake | place: Lake...
CAACCTTGGACTTGGTCTTCGCATTCGCAACTTGCAGATAGACTATGCTCTTTCAGACATTGGCAACGTGAGCGACGTGCTCTACAGCAACGTATTCTCGTTGCGCATCGACATCGTCGGTAAGAAAAAATAGACTAGGCTCTTTTAAACTGAATGCGCATTGCCGTGTAAAAAACGAGCGCAAAGCAGAGCACTCCGAGCAACAAGTGCACGGGTTGCATGGGCGCGGGCATGTCGAGGTAGGACAGCACAACGCCTACCAACAACTCCATCAACAGCACCAGCATTGCCCAGTTGAATTGAACTAGGCGCGAAGTTTCTTTTGCCTTGAAATAAATCCATCCTGCCAGTAGCAATATGAGAATTGAAAAGCTTCGGTGGATGTAAAAAATCGCAGGCAAAGAGTCAATCCAGGTGCTTCGATCATCCGTAACCTTCGCTACCACATCAACCTCTTCACGCACCTGAGTGCCCATCAATATCTGAACAAACAGCAGCACTGCAAGCGACCACATTGCCATTCGAAATATGCGTTTCGTTTGAAACACTTCATCTTCTTTACTCAACCGGAATACAATGATGGATAACAACGCGACAAGCGCAATGCTTCCGACCATGTGGTAGGTGATGGAATTTTCAACCAAGTTTCCGTCGACCACCAACTTACCTAGCCAAGCCTCGAAACCAACCATGACGTCGGTTAGAAAAGCGAGTAAGAAGATGGTCCAGTTTCTTTCACGAATCAGCAAAATCAAACTGAATAACGAGAGCAGAAAAACCGGAATCCCATAGACTACTGTTGCCAATCGGTTGATGTACTCAACCCATGTATGCAACACGTTGAAGATGGCATAGTCATGCTTTGGATATTTATGCCAGTTGGAATGATTGAAATTCTCTTCAGAAATAAAGGACGTGTTCGCTACCCACAGCGTATCGTTTCGCACAATCATTTGTCCTTCTTCGTAAGCATGCGAGGTACTGTATAGCAGCGCCGATTCATCGGTCGGAGGCACGAGGTAACCGAAACACTTCGGCCAGTCGGGACAGCCCATGCCGCTTCCCGTCATGCGCACTATACTACCCGCGATGATTACGACAAACGTGAGCACAAGTGAAACCTGCGCCAACAATCGAACGATGTTGCGAATACTCATGATTTATACAGCCGCTCCGTTGCTCGCGGCCTTGTTCTGTAACCCGTGGTAATGCAATACCTCCACCTTTGAAACGGTGTATTTACCGTCCGCAATTTTGCTCACGCATTCGATGAGTTTGTTCTCATCGGTAACCGCCGGATCAAATTCAACCTTCACTGTATTTTCCGGACTGTTCTCCGTAAACTCCAATTCGGTTCCAACCACACCGGGCAACGCGCGCAAATCCTGTTGAATTTTCCCTCCGCATCCATCCGCGCACATCATACCGCCTATCGACATTTTCGCAACGGTTTTAATTACTTCAGAATCGAGATCGCGATGCTCAATAACCGTTTGCGGTTTAGCCGCCGGAGCTACTTCACCACACGAGGCGAAAGCGAAAGCTGAAATGAGGAGTACTAGATATTTCTGCATAACAAACGTATTTCACGGCAAATGTAATGGCTCGGTTTACTCCACGGAGCGGTAACTTCGCACCCCATGCTCAAACAATCACCACGCTCACTCCACCTGGCAGCCATTGCGCTGTTGGCCCTCACCTGGGGGAGTTCGTTTATTCTGATGAAGCATGCACTCAAAGACGACCTCAACCAACCGGTATTGGCACCTGAGCAAGTTGCTGCCTTGCGCATGGGCATTGCTTCCGCTTTGCTGCTCCCCGTTTCGCTCAGTGCATTCAGGAAAATAAAAATCAGCGAATGGAAATACCTTGCTGTTGTGGGTCTTATGGGAAGCGGCATTCCGGCAGTACTTTTCACCACCGCGCAGCAGCATCTCGATAGCAGTCTTGCAGGTATTCTCAATACACTGACACCTCTTTTTACGTTGCTCATTGGCATTGCATTCTTCCAAAAAGAGTTTAAGAAGCTTCAGGTTGTTGGCGTTTTCATTGGGCTGGCCGGTGCCATAAGCCTCATTGTGCTTCAAGGAATGGGAACCACACAAAACCCATTGTTTGCCACTCTCATTATTGTTGCTACTCTCTTTTACGGTGTAAGTGTCAATACCATTTCAGCCAAAATACCCCACATTCACCCTCTCCACATTACTGCACTCTCGCTGTTGCTGGCAGGAGTTCCGTGGACAATCTATCTTGCACAAACCAACATCACTGAAATCGTTACAACGCATCCGCACGGATGGCAGTCGGTTGGCTACGTGGCGGTGCTGGCCGTTTTTGGGACGTGCCTGGCCAACATGCTCTACTTCTGGCTGACCCAACAAACGTCGCCACTCTTTGCCTCCTCAGTAACCTACATTATGCCCATGGTGGCCATTGGATGGGGGCTCGACGATGGTGAATCGTTTGGGCTTCTTCACCTCGGATGCGCTTTGATAGTGCTTACAGGAGTATGGCTGGCCAACAAAAAATAAGTTTTTCGCGTTTTTGCGCCCTTTACGTTTGGTGCATTGCGCTTTGGGTCACTATATTTGCCACCCTCTAAAAATAATTTTAGAGGTAAATCATTAAAAATCAATACCATGTACGCTATCGTAGAAATAGCCGGGCATCAGTACAAAGTACAAAAAGATCAACAGATCTTCGTTAACCGTCTTCAAAGCGAAGAAGGTTCGAAAGTGTCGTTCGACAAGGTTCTCCTGGTCGACAACGGCGGAAAGATCACTGTTGGCGCCCCAGCTGTAGAAGGTATGAAGGTGACCGCTCACGTAGAGAAACACCTCAAAGGAGACAAAGTAATCGTATTCAAAAAGAAGCGCCGCAAGGGTTACCAGAAGAAAAATGGTTTCCGTGCATATTTGACTTCGATCAAAATTGAATCAATCGGTTAATTCAACATTTAGAATCCTATAACACCCCTAATACAATGGCACACAAGAAAGGTGAAGGTAAAGTAAAGAACGGACGTGAGTCGGAAAGCAAGCGACTCGGAGTAAAACTATACGGCGGTCAAGTATGTATTGCCGGTAACATCCTCGTGCGTCAGCGCGGCACCCGTCACAATGCAGGACTCAACGTTGGCATCGGTAAAGATCACACGCTCTTCGCGTTGGTTCCCGGTACTGTTGAATTCCGTAAAAGAAAAGACAACAAATCGTACGTTTCGGTTATCCCTGCATAAGGCGTAGCCGGGCTCGATGATATTCCAACTCCCGCTCTCGCCACGTCGAGGACGGGAGTTTTTTATTTTAATTCGCCCCTAAGTTTCTATCCATGCTTCAAGTTTCTCAACTCCGCGAAAACCGCGACCGCATCCTTGCGGGTCTCGCAAAACGCAACAAAGACTTCAGCCAGCAAATCGACGAAATCATTCGCCTCGATGAAATACGTCGTAAAACTCAAAACGACCTCGACAACAACCTGGCTGAGGCCAACAAGCTTTCGAAGGAAATTGGTGACTTCTTTAAGAGTGGTAAAAAAGAGGAAGCTGAAGCTGCTAAACCTCGCGTGGCAGCTCTGAAAGAAGCCGCCAAAGATCTCGAGCAAACACTCCAGCAAACCGAAGACGCGCAGAAACAATTGCTGTATACCATTCCCAACGTGCCCAACGACATCGTGCCCAACGGTAAGGTAGCGGAAGACAATGTTGAGGTATACATCTGGGGCAGCTTGCCACAACTCGGTGAGCAGAAAAAACCACACTGGGAACTCATCGAAGAATACGACCTCATCGATTTCGAACTTGGAACTAAAATAACGGGCGCGGGATTCCCGGTTTACAAAGGGGCAGGTGCCAAATTGCAGCGTGCGCTCATCAACTTCTTCCTCGATGAAGCAACGAAGGCCGGTTACCGCGAATTTCAGCCACCGCTCATGGTAAACGAAGCAAGCGGCTTTGGCACAGGGCAGTTGCCAGACAAAGAAGGGCAGATGTATCACGTAGGTGTTGACGATCTGTACCTGATACCTACAGCCGAGGTGCCACTCACCAACTTGTATCGCGATGTGATTCTCAAAGAAGAACAACTGCCCGTAAAAATGACGGGCTATACTCCTTGCTTCCGTCGCGAGGCCGGCAGCTGGGGTGCTCACGTTCGCGGCCTCAATCGCCTGCATCAATTCGACAAAGTTGAAATCGTTCAGTTGGTGCACCCGGACCATTCCTACGGCATACTCGACGAAATGGTGGATCACGTGAAAGGCATCCTCCAAAAACTGGAACTCCACTTCCGCGTCATTCGTTTGTGCGGAGGCGACATGGGCTTCACGTCGGCACTTACCTACGACTTTGAAGCGTGGAGCGGCGCCCAAGAGCGTTGGTTGGAAGTTAGCTCTACTTCCAACTTTGAAACGTTTCAGGCGAATCGTTTAAAGTGTCGTTTCAAGAACAGCGATGGTAAAACCCAACTGGTGCACACACTCAATGGCAGCGCGCTTGCCTTGCCTCGCATCGTTGCATCACTGCTTGAAAACAATCAAACCGCTGAAGGCATCCGCATTCCTGCCGCGCTTGTGCCTTACACCGGCTTCGATATGATTCGGAAATAATTCTCTTCCGACTAAACGATACCTGAGCGAAGTCAACGGAAGCGAGGTTTTTGATTTTTTCGTAATTCAACTCCCATGAGCGACCTACCATGGGTTAACTTAGCTGCCATGCGATTCACAAAGCATATTCAATTGTTCACTGTCGTTGCGGTATTTGCATTGTTAAACGCATGCAATGAGCCGCGCAATTTCGACGATGAGATTCACGCAATTGATTCGCTGCACATTGCAATGGACAATACGGTGCAATTGCTCGATTCGGGTTCACTTCAAATTTCAGACTCCATCACCCGACAGCTGAAGTACATCCAAACGAATTTTCGAGGCGAGATGAAACAGAGTATGGCCGAAGCGCTGCTTCGATATGGCGACTATCGCAAAAAAGTTGCAACGCTTGAGCAATGGAAAGACTCTCTTCACTATCGAAAAGACCAATTGGAAAACGAACTGTTTGCGTTTCGCAATACACTGGCCGACCGTTCAACGCACGATAGATTGAACCGAGAAATCAACGAACTCTACGCTGACACGGTGATGCAAAATCTAGTCGGCAAGCAGCAGCAGTGGCATGCCAAAATCAACGAGTGGATGCAACAACAAAAAACAGTTCACGAATCATGGAACTTGCTCAATGATACCATTCTGAATTGGAAACTTGCCATACCTCAACAAAAACAACCATGATAAAACAGTGGTTATTCATACTCGGAATTATGCTCTGCGGACTCGCTGCCAGTGCGCAGGAAACCGACATGGAGTTGGCGGACTATTACTACAACCAAGGCATGTTTGAGCAGGCCAAATTGTACTACGAGAAAATCTATAAAACCAATAAGACAACCAAGGTATTCAACAACTATCTCAACACGTTGATAGAATTGCGCGACTTCGAAGAAGCTGAAAAGATGGCTAAGAAGAAGATTAAAGAGGACGCGAAAGACGGTGTTGGATATGTAAAGCTCGGCGAACTCTACCTAAAATTCAACCTACCGGAAAAAGCAACCGAACAGTTCGACGAAGCAGTGAAAAGAGTTGAACCAACGCGCTCTAATATTCAAAGACTGGCCAATGAATTCGGGCTGATCAATGAATACAACTACGCTCTCAAGGTGTATGAAAAAGGCAGAGAGCAGTCGAAAGATGGCTACAACTTCACGTATGAAGTTGCCAATATGAAAGGCAACTTGGGAGATCATGTCGGCATGACAGAAGCCTTTCTGGATCTCATTGCTGAAGAACCGCATTATCTGCAAACGGTGCAAAACTCGCTCAACCGCTTGCTCAATTTGGAAGAGAACGCGGAGAATATGGATATGCTGAAAACCGCTTTGCTCAAGCGGGCTCAGAGATTTCCGGATCAAACCATTTACGCAGAAATGCTCGCATGGCTGTTCATGCAAAAGAAAGATTTTGCTTCAGCGCTAATACAATCGGTTGCTCTGGATAAACGCCAAAACGAAAACGGAAGTCGCCTCATCAACCTCGCCCAACTCGCAATGAATAACGGCGATTATGAAACAGCGCGAAAAGCCTATCAGGCCGTTATTGAAAAAGGCCCTGCCTCCGACTACTACATCACGGCTCGCATCGAAAAGCTCCAGGTGTCGAAAGAAGAACTGGCGCAAAAACCGGGCAGCGACTCCACACTCTACAGCCAGTTGGAAAATGATTATATCGCTGCATTGGCTGAAATTGGCCGCACACACGAAACTGCAATTCTCATGAAAGAGCTTGCGCATGTACAAGCCTTTCATTTGAAAAAATCGAGTGATGCCGTGACTCTGCTACGCGATGCCATTGCACTGCCCGGCATTTTCAATAAAACACAAGCAATCTGCAAATTGGAACTCGGCGATGTTCAGGTATTCAACGGTGATGTTTGGGATGCTTCGTTGCTTTTTTCGCAAGTTGAACTTGATTTTAAAGATGACGTGCTGGGCAATGAAGCGAAATTTCGGAATGCCCGAATATCCTATTTCACGGGCGATTTCGAATGGGCTCAAGGGCAACTCGACGCACTCAAAGCTTCAACCTCCAAATTGATTTCGAACGACGCTATCGACCTTTCGCTGCTCATTACCGACAACTTCAACATGGACACTACCACAGCACCCATGATGATGTATGCGCGCGCCGATTTGCTGGCCTATCAAAACAGATACAGCGAGTGCATTACCACACTAGACTCCATCCTTACAGAATACCCTGCACATAGCCTCTCCGATGAAATAAAAATGCTGAAAGCGTCTATTTACATGAAGCAGGCGCAATTTGATATGGCCAGAGATTTATACCAAAACGTGGTTGACCTTCACTTCGCAGATATAACCGCCGACGATGCGTTATTCAAGCTGGCGTTGTTGCAAGAGCAAGTCTATAAAGACAATGCAAAAGCAATGTCGCTCTTCGAGAAACTGATCACTGAATTTCCTGCAAGTCTTTATGTAGTGGAGGCGCGCAAACACTTCAGAGCGTTGCGCGGCGATGACTTGAATTAACGAAACAACCCTTGTTCTATACCTCGGTTGATTTGACCAAGTGCCTGGTCGAAATTGAAATCAGAAAGGGACGCTTGAACCTCCTTTAGGCAATTTACGGCAGCTCCTTCACTAACATTGGATAACGCCTCTTCAATCATATCCAGCGCAACAGAATCGTTTTCGGATATGGACGCTTTCAAGTGAATGGCAAACTCACTCCAATTTCTTTCTACTGTTTCTTTTTTTGCAGTATCTCTTGTGGCAACTTCCGGCTTTACCTTATCTCGAATAGACTGAATCAGCTCATCCAACTTCACGGTCAGCAACTGCATTTGTGAGATAAGATCAACGCGAATTTTCTTCTCTCCTGCCTCCTTTGAAGACTTCAATTGAACCGAAAGCCTGCTCGATAACTCATACACGTCCGTTGCCCCTACATTGCCGCTTACTCCTGCAAGCGTGTGCAGATAGTCGGCCAAACCGGCTACGTCGCTATTCATCACCATCGTGCGCACTTCAGTGGCAACATTCATATAGCGATTACTAAACTTCAGCAGTAATGCATGATAAGACGCTTTCTTCGAACCCGAACGCTTCAGTCCTTCGTCGTATTTCAATCCTGATATCTGAATAGCAGACTTCTTCTTATCTGTACCGGCTGTTGTTACCGAGTCCATCGATATGCCTCGAATGTGCTTGACCAACGTTCGGTAAAGAACATCGGGATCGATGGGCTTGGTGATGTGGTCGTTCATGCCGGCAGCCAAACTCTTTTCGTATTCTCCTTTAATCGCATGCGCTGTCATTGCAACAATCGGCAACTCTTCAGCCTTCACGCGCTTTCTGATTTCGCGAGTAGCTGTTAGGCCATCCATCTCGGGCATCTGAATGTCCATGAGCACCAAATCATACGACTGTCCCTGTGCCATTTCAACAGCCATAATTCCATTTACGGCAGAATCTACATGTGCGCCAACATCTTCAAGTAGTTCAGTGGCGAGATCCATGTTTATCTCATTGTCTTCCACCAGAAGTAAGCGAACTCCTTTCAAATGCTGTCTATACAACTCCATGTAGTCAACCTCTTCACGCTTCGATCGCAAGCGCCTTTGGTCTTGTTGCAGCACATCTGCGATGGTGTCATTCAAGGTAGAAATTCCGATTGGCTTTATCAGAAGTCCATCCACCAAATTCTTGTTGAGTGCATCGCGAACGGCCTCCGCACCGTGTGAAGTGACCATTACTACCGATGGCACTTTTTCGGGAGCGCCATCTTTAATGTCCTTGACCAATTCCAAACCGGTCATGCCGGGCATCTTCCAGTCGACCACAAGCAGAGCAATCTCCTGTCCGCGCTCTTGCATTTCATTCCAGATTCTTTTAGCATCGGGTGCATTTTCTGCCACGAGCACATTGAATCCGAGCGACTCGAGCATCTCCGTAAGCACCATGCGCGCACTTTCAGAGTCATCTGCTAGCAACGCGGTCAAACCATAATTGGGCATTGGCAACGCTTCTTCGGGGGCTTCGGCATTCGAGAAAAATGCATTGAAGGTAAACTCCGAACCCACGCCTGCTTCACTTGTAGCAGTGAGCTCACCATCCATCATCTCCACTATGCGACGACAGATAGTCAAACCAAGGCCTGTTCCTCCGTACTTGCGCGTGGTCGACAAGTCAGCTTGGTGAAACGGCTTAAACAGATTCTGGAGTTGTGTTTCGGTAATGCCAATACCGGAATCTCGAATGCTGAAATTGACAATGCATCCGTATGGGAGTGATTTCAGCAGCTTTGCCATCACGCGAATTTCACCGCGTTCGGTAAACTTTGCTGCATTATCCGTTAGGTTAAGCAGCACCTGGCGTAATCGCAAACTATCACCTAAAACATAGCGTGGTATTGCTACATCGACATACGTGATAAACTCGACTTCCGATTTATGCTGCAGCTTCACATTTACAGCATCGGCAACTTCCGATACCACTTCTGCAATGGTCATAGTGTCGGCTTCAAGTGTAAGCTTGCCCGCTTCTATCTTCGAAAAATCCAGAATGTCATCAATGATACGAAGCAGGTTTTTGGCCGACACTTCAATCTTGCGATGGTAGTCAACTTGCTTTTCACTCAGGGTGGTTTTGCCCATCAGATAGTTCATTCCGATGATGGCATTCATCGGTGTCCGAATTTCATGCGACATATTCGCCAAGAACTCGCTCTTCGATCGACTCGAACTTTCTGCCATCTGCCGCAGCACCACCATTTGCTCGTAGCGCTCATTCGCATCGGTAGCTGCCCGATTGGCCATGTCTATCTTTCTGCTACCGTACCATGAATAAAAAGCAATAGCAACAGGTGCCAAATCGGCAACCCAGCAGGCCGGTGTATTGATATGTACCTGCCACAAACCGGCGAGGGTAATTTCTGCCAACGACCATTCAGCTTCAATGTAGGTAATGAGCGCCGAAATCAGACACCCCAAAAGGAAACCCAACGCAACGTGAATTTCCTTCTCTGTTTTGAAAGCCTTTCGAATAAATGAACTGTCTTCAAGAGCCATGATGAAGCCTGTACTAAACCTGCTTAATCATCTGCACGTTGATGAGAAGCTTCACTTCATCAGAAAGCACAATGCTGCCATCCTCTGAACTTGCGTTCCACTGCAAACCAAAGTCTGCACGCATCAACGATCCCGTAATTTCAAAACCCGCACGTGTGAGACCCCATGGATCAACCACTAAGCCGGTATAATTCACTTGCATGGTAATAGCCTTTTTCACTCCACGTATGGTGATATCGCCATGTAGCGTATAATTCTTATCTCCTGTCTTCTCTAGCTTTCCACCATCAAAACGCAACGTCGGGTGAGCAGCCGCATCGAAAAAGTCGTTGGTGCGCAAGTGCTCATCACGCTGACTGTTGCGCGTATTAACTGATGCAACCTCTGCTTCAAACTGCAATTCTGCATCCGAGAAATCCGGTGCATCTGAATGCATCGAGCCCGAGCTATTCTCAAATGTTCCGCTAACGTTGGTAATCATCATATGGCGCACTTTGAAAGTAACTTCACTGTGCGCAGGATCCATAATCCAGAGTTGTTTTGACATGTTTTCGTGGTGATTTTATGTGAGCAACAAAGATGCACTCTTTTGCGCCTATCGATGCCATTGATCCGATAAAAAAAACCCCGGAGTTTCCTCCGGGGTAGATCAGTAAATCAACCGTTGCTTGAGCAAGTGAATCTCAGTTCATAGTTCGCTCTGCACAATGAGCGGTTTCTAGCCACTGCACATCTCACACGAATCTGGATTGTCGAGTGAGCAAGAAATAGCAGCTTGGTTGTGCGCAATCTCCTCTGCACTCATTCCTGCCGATGCCGACATTTCAAGAGTCATCTGGGCCGACTGTGGCTCTACCATTGCAGGCTCTACTGCATAAGCTGCAGCTGTGGCCTTAGCCATAACTGTTTCAGCCTGTGCAGGGATAGTTTCAGTTTTGTATTTCTTGTCAACGGTGAACTTGATTGCGTCTGTAGCTGCCTTTGTGCGCAGGTAGTACATGCCGGTTTTCAAACCGCGTTCCCACGCATAGAAGTGCATCGACGATAGTTTACCGAAGTTCGCATTCTCCATGAATACATTCAATGACTGGCTCTGGCAGATGTATGCTCCACGATCCGCTGACATATCAATGATAGCCTTCTGTGATAGCTCCCATGCTGTTTTGTACAACGCCTTCAAATTGTCCGGAACTTCCTCGATGTTCTGCACCGAGCCGTTCGCTGAAATCAACTTGTTTTTCAAGTCTTCATTCCACAAGCCCAAATTCACCAAGTCGCGAAGCAAATGCTTGTTGACGATGATGTACTCACCGGCCAAAACGCGACGTGTGTAGATATTGCTTGTATAAGGTTCAAAGCACTCGTTATTACCCAAAATCTGGGCTGTACTAGCCGTTGGCATTGGAGCCAACAACAGCGAGTTACGCATACCATGCTGCTTGATTTCTTCCTTCAACACATCCCACTCCCAACGAGAAGTAGGTGCTACATTCCACATGTCGAACTGAAGAATGCCCTGGCTTGCA
>Ga0114975_10003102_pt1 | contig 11171 bp, 7 predicted proteins | sample S_130626_EF_Meta_FD_87031 | JGI IMG/M metagenome (GOLD analysis project Ga0114975, IMG submission 87031) | Freshwater microbial communities from Lake Simoncouche, Canada to study carbon cycling - S_130626_EF_MetaG | ecosystem: Environmental > Aquatic > Freshwater > Lake | place: Lake...
ACACCGCGAGTCCAACGACCATGACTAATCATAATCCATTTACCAATCTGATATTCTGGGTCTGTGTTAGCAGAACCGATAGCATAAATCTTCCCCCAGCGAGGGCGAATACCTGCACTTTTCATATCATCATTCGGTAATAGAATACCACTACTCAATATTCTAACATCAAAATCCATATCATATACTATGATATGGGCACCAATTGGCTTGAATTGGCTTTTGTTAAAACGATGTGGTTCGAATGCTAATTTCTTTTCTTCCATATTATTTCTTCTTGGTTGCTTTCTGTAATTCTTCTTGTTTTATTTTTTCAATTTCCAAATCATCTTCCAATGATTCTTCTAGTTCCAATTCTTCTGGCAATAGTTCAGGAACTTCAGTTTTTAAAACATCAGCTTGTATTTGGGGTTGGGGCTTGGTTGGATTAGCTGAACGATTGCCTACTGTTTTAGAATAAGCCTTGTTTACTTTTTCGGTAACCGGTTGCACTATTCTTCCAAATGCATCTATAGTGTCACCACGTGCATTTAGATTTTTAACATTACCGACTGCTCTTACTTTTTCATTTCGTTGGTGCAATGATGCCATGTCAACTGACTTTCCCATTGCGGATCTATATGTGGTCATTTTAATTTCCTTATTTTAAAAATTCGTCTACCGATAATTGATAGTACAAACTATTTATACGATGAATTCCGATCAAATACAATACATAACTTGCGACACTACTACCACGACCCACTCCCCAAACAATATTGTTTCTACGCATTGTATCAACCAAATACTTTAAATACTTCAATAATGAGAACATATTCCTATCGTGAAACTTCAATAGTTCATCACCTGCACGTTGTAATTCTTCTTCATTTTTACATTGATCTAGTACCCATTTAGCAATGTCCATTTCATAGTATTCTTGAGGCATTTGCCATTGTGCTTGATTTAGTTCATCAAATTCTTCTAGTGATAGTTTGGTATCAACATATTCTACTAATATAGGTAGATTTTCTTCTGAGAGAAAGATGTTGTCCAAATTGATTTGTTTATCTACAAAACATCCTTTGATAGTGCGTATAGGGTCACGCAAGTACAAGTCACAGAGGTCATTTTCTGTGAGAATAATTTGTCCGTAATTGTCAGTTTTCATCTATGTATTATAGCATAGACTTTTGTGTAAATCAACTATAATGGTTGTTTTTCATGATCATTACTGAAAATAATTTCAGTAGGGGTATGTTCTTTTTGTTCCCAATCTAACCCAACACTAGCCCAATCACAATGTTGTTTTACTAATCTAACTATTTTGTCTTTCTTATTAATTTTGGTAATATCAGTTATGGTAGTATTACAATCTGACCACCAGCCCTTATTACCAAACGGATGATTGGCAACAGTTTCTACATCATACACAAATTTAACATCATCACTTAACCCAGACATAAGACTTATATCGGTTATGTGTAATTTACCAGCTGTAATTGCGTTTAGTTTTAATAATAACAATATAGTTATAATTTGATCATAGGGTTCGTCAGGCAATGTACAGACTTTGATATCAGCCTGCATATACTTTTCTATAGCTTTCTTTTCGGTTTCTTGTACAAAGATACTATTACCCAAACATTCATGTAAGAAGTAATGTATTCTGTCCATTGCTATATTTTGTTCTTTTATAGAGGCGGTGTCAACTTCCATTTTTAATGCAAGTTCGTATATGGTCATTAAGAATTCTCCTTCAAAATAAACAGCAGCTTGGAATGCGAATTCACGTTCTATTTTTGTTGCCAATTTGATCCTCTTTTTGTATTGATACTTGACCTTGAAGGTTTTGTTTTTTCATAACCTCATCAAGTTTTTTGCTTGCTTCATTACGATAAGTTTCAATTACCATATGAAGTTGATTGATTAATGGTCTATTGCCCGTACGGTGGGCAAAGTTTAATTTATTCATCAGATCAGTCATTGTGGTCTGAAGTTCTTCTAATGTCTTTTCAGACAATACTTTTTTATCTAAGAATGGATGTTCCATTCAAATATTTATTACCAGGGAGCAAGTGCAATTCTTTTCCAGATATCATTACCTATATATATGGTTGATGATGTAATAGGGTCACCGTTTGGAATAGAATTAGATGTTACTGTTACTGCTGTATCAGCAACACCGTTTGTTCTAGATAAACTAACTGTAATATTTGAACTAGAAATTGTTTTAATATAGTAAACTGTATTTGACAACAGTCCAGCTACATTAGCAGCAAAGACAATAGGAGAATTTAAAGCTAGACTACCTGTGCTAGATAATGTAATAACATTGGCTGCGGTAGTTGATACAACATTTCTTGTGTATGCAGTTGAATTATAATCATCAGTGGCAATATAAACATATCCAACTGGATTAGCATACATTGTTCCAGACCCACCCGCTAAGTTTACATTAGCACCACCAAGCGTTGATGATACTGTAAAATAAGTGTTAGCAGAAATATTTCTAACATAATAAGTAGTACCGCTAGTAATGTTTGCTTCAAAACTAGTGCCGGTGAATACAATTGGTAAATCAGTATATAATTGAGTAGTGTCACTAGTACTGAAATAGTCACTAGCATTGGTACTAGTAATATTTAATTGATTAAATGATGGGCCAACTGCTACGTCACCATTAACATCACCTTGAAATCCTTTAGGAGAAACAATTCTTTGTTGTATTTGTGTTGCTTGTCTTGGTCTATTAATTGGATTAATGTACAGTGTATTACCGCAATCAGTAGTACTTATTAAATAATTAAGTTGACTTACCCCATACGGTGTTGTTATTGTTAGTAGTCCAGCAGAATTAGCAAAGTTTTCAAGTGTAGAAGAACCCGTATTATTTGAAATGACTACATTAGATGAAAATGTAATTACTGCGTTAGCATTAGAAACGGTTAAGTTTAATTGCACATTACTCTGTGTTCCAGTAGGTGCCCAACTGCCAAAGTTAAAGGTTGTATTTTCTGATACTGTACCATATTGAACATCACCCAATGATGCGTTAATTAGTACTGTGCCTGCTAGTGCATTACCCAAATTATAAGTAGTAGCCCTAAAACTGCGTGTGCTTGCATTACTAATCAATGTATTAGCCATATCATTATTCAATGTAGTACCCGTTAATGCTTGTTTAACTACTACTTTATTTTGCAGATCAGTAATTTCAACACCGGCAGTGTTTAAGTTAGTTACAATAGAGGCAAAATTATCTCTAAACCCCTGGCTGTTATTGTTAACGCCCGGGACAGGATAATTTACATTAATTGGATTTGTATTGATTGAACTCATTATTTTTATTCCGTTATATCTATTTAGTACTGTGTTTTATCCGGTAAAATTGTTTGTCTTGGGAATAACACATAAAAATCTTTACTGTCTATTGGGTCAGGTGTCGGGGTAGCACTTGGTAATCCTGTCCATGCAGGTGGAGATAAATTGTTGTCCCAGTCAAATGTTGCACTTTTATTAACACTAAATCTATCAATTTCAAAATTAACTTGATTCAATGAGTAATGCACAAAATTACCTTGTGGATTTGTATATCCCCAATTTTTTTCTATATTATCTTTAATAATTTCAGCACAGCTTAAATAATCTGTTCTTTTTAAACCAGTTGCAGCGAATTCACTATATGTTAATGCAGTATTTCCAACTAAGATTAATGGTTTTACATAACATATAACCCATGCCTGAGTATAACCCAATGTACTACCATTTTCTTGTTGACTAGTCATCCATAATGGTAATAGTGTACTATTAAGAACTTGTCCCAAAACATCAGCAACTTGGTTACGCATATTATATAGACTGTTTGGATACAATAATCTAGCAAAACCCGGTGTTCTACTTGTGTAAAATCCAGGAGATAACGTTTTGTCAAAACTGGTGAATATATTAGTAACACTAGTATACCATGGACCTAAATTTAAATTTATAAATCTTGGCCAATATATGCTACTTTCTATACTAGTTCCTGCAGGATTAACTAAATTGTCTATTACTTCACTATAAACTACTTCATATAATACTTCACCTGTATCATTTCTTGCTATAGCAGTTTTTAACTCACCTAAAGTTATGTTTCTCCAATAGTGATTTTTATATTTGATTGCTTCAATATATTGTTCTATGGCACTAGCATTTATCCCATATGCATGTTCATATATAACACTAGTAGCTTTACCAAAATTAATATCGTTAGGTCTGTAGACAAGTTCTGCAGGTATCAACGTATCACTGGTTAATAATGAATTGATTAAATTTCTATTATCTAAACTAGGTGCTGCTTTAATATAAAGTATATCAGTTGGTTGGCTATATTCTTGGTACACGTTTAAAGTAAATGTTTTATTAGAAGTAATTATAGAGAATTTAGGTGAATATGCTTGAACCGTAAAAGTAAACGATGTGGTTGTGTTTGGATTTAAAAATGTATCAGTAGGTTGATCCGAGACGATCCCTGTTATATCTCCATTACTTTGCAATTGTAAATTTGAGGGCAATGAACCTGAATTAGTTACTATTCTATAATTTAATTCAACATCAGATATTGCTGATACATTCAATGTGCTAGTACTACCATTAAAAATTGTTCCCAAATCAGAATTAGTTTGCCAAATAATATTACCTACTACATCATAACTCAATATTACAGAAAAATTAAAATTAACTGATGTTATAGAAGTATTTTCTACTTTGCGAACACTAACTGTAAACGAATAAGAATTAATGCCGGGGTTATTTAATACAGGATATCCAGTCAACCAACCCGTAGTAGAATTACCAGTCAACCAACTTGGCAAATTTGAAAATACATATGTTAATGGATTACCGTCAAAATCATACCCTAAAATTTTAAAAGCAAAATAGTTGTTAGTTTGAATAGTTCCTATTAATGCAGCTTGAGTAGGTGCTACGGGCGGCAAAATATAATATCCATAATATGGATCACTGTCTGTAGGGCTTATAACAAGTGGACGAGTATTTAATATAGTTGGATTTCTTGTGTTAGGTGGATTACCCGGACCTCCTTGATTTACTGGGGTATTTTGATTAATAACTGTAATACTGTATGAACTTGTATTGCCGCCCAAAGAACTTAACAATCTTAACACAAAAGAATATGTTCTTATAGTTGGTTGTCCTGTTGTAATTGTAGGTAATGTTATGGTCATTGCACCGGTAGCATTAGTTAAAGGATATACTGTTCCATATTGAGAAACAGATACCGTAAATGCATTTAATGAAGTATTAATTGAAGATATGTAATATGTTACATTAGCTTGTAATGCTCCAATTGGGTTGGTAAATATTACCGGTCTACCAATTGTCATCCCGGATATTGTCAAGCAATATATATAATTAGTTGTAGCTTCGGTCTGTAAACTAGTAGTTATTATCGTAGGTAATGAAACACTAATTGTAGGTGGTGTTGAGTATCCTTGTATAATACCAGTAGGAGAAACTTCAAGCCCCGGCGGCAATGCACCTTCTTGCAATACAACTACTACATGATTATTAGGATCTGGATTGGAGTATTGTACTTGAATACTAGTCCAAATACTATCTTGTGTACTTAGTAACGACCCGGGAGAAGTGATAAATTGTGGTGTTGCAATTCCTGAAATAGTTATAGAAAATGTCCTGTCACGTATATTACCTAAATTATCATTGGCACGAATAGTAAATGTTGTTGTTGTGTTTTCTGTGACCAATGTAGGAATACCACTAAGTACACCAGTATTTGATAATACTAAATTTGTAGGCAATGTTCCTGACAACAAAATATAATTACTAATACTGGTAGCGGGCGCATCTGGTGTGGCTAAAAATTGAAATGACAAGTTTAATCCATATGGATAGCTTCCTATAGAACCTGCGGGGGTAATCCAAGTTGGTTGTGCCATATTAACTTGTCAAGTAATGCATCGCTAATTCATAGTGATGCTTTCTATCTTCTAATCCAATTGTACCACCATTGATACGTTTAGTTAATGTTACAAAATCTCCACTATCACAGTATTGATTTAGTTTGTTATTATCCCAGAACCATCCAGCACTTGCTACAGCACCATTTGGTGTTTCTAAGTAAGCAATTGTATCTTCTAAACTCATCCCCAAATCTTGTGCAAATTTAGTATAGTTAGCACGACCGGTCAATTGAATTAATCCGCGACCACAGAAGCGATATCCATCACCTGATTCTTCTGGGCCATTACTCATACGATTAGCATAGACACGATTAGCAATACGTTCTGGTTTTTTAGCATATTGATTTGCTAGTTCATCGTTGGGAAAGTATTTACCAAATGTTCCGCGCAATCCTTTAGCACTATAGTTTAAATTTTCTTTAATAGCAGTATATCCACCAGATTCGTGTGCTGTTTGTGCTAAGAACCCTGCTAATCTTGCTGGATTAACGTTCATGTCATAGTATTCAGCCACTGTGTTCAGTGGTTCTAAATATCCATCAAGAATACTTGATTTTGTTTGGGGACACATATGTGTCAATAAATCTAGTGTTACCATTTTATCTCCTATTATGCGTATGTAGCACCAACTGTATACCATTGTGTAGTAGTAGGTGCTATAAATTGTAATGTTGCAGTTGTTACTTGTGTAAATCCTGCATTCGCTGCTAATGAATTAATTGTACCACCACTTGCTGGATATACTAGTAAACTGTTTGCACTAGTATTAGTTATAGTTATTACCATACCTGCTACTGCTGTTGGCAATACTACTCCTGCGCCAGTTGCTACTGTAGAAACAATATTCATCTCTTTAGTTAATGCTGTAGCAGTACCTTGAGTAGAACCTGCTGCTGATATACCGGTGCTAACTGAACGCAAGTGATATGATGTTACTGTTACGTTACCTGCTGATATATTACCTGTAGTAGATATTGCATTTGATCCAGCAGCAATGATACCGATGATGTTACCACCAGTAATATTACCAGTGCCTGTGATTACTCCAGAACCAAATCCTAAGTTACCAACATTAGCATTACTTGTTACATTCAACAATGTAGTAGATAAGTTACCGGTTGTAGCATTAAATGATAAGTTAGCATTACTTGCTTGTGCATAGTTTGCTGTTGTGTTTCCACTTACTAATACTGGATAGTATGTACCAGCCAGTGTGGCAGTAACAACACCATAATCTGCTACGTTAGCATATGCAACATTTAAGTTATTTACGCGGGTAGTACTTGTTACTGTTAACGGTGCAGTACCAATTGCTACGTTACTTGTGAATATTGGTGCGGTTACATTTGCATTTGCTGATATTAATCCACCGAAATAACTAGTACCTGCTGCTACAAATAATGAGTATGGATTAGTAATTGTAGCATTTGTGTTGGCTACTGGAGCTCCTGCAATATAGAATGTTGCTGCATTTGTAAATGTAACTAATGTATTAGCAGCAGCTAAGTTAGGTGCAGCAAATGCATGTATCGCTGCGTTGCCAATTGTCGCACCAGATATTGCTGAGTTATCTGTGTAAGTAGAGAATAATGCACGAATACCCAAATTACCTGTTATAATAAATACGTTAGCATTGCCAGTAGCATTACCTGACGCAGTATGATTGTTAGCAAATACAATTCCGTTTGCTGCGTTAGCAATTAGGTTACCATTGAATGTAGTTGCTGTAATACTATTAGCACTAAAATTAGCAGAAATCCCCGTCACTATATTCAATGCACTATTGCCATTTGCGCCTGAAGTAACGCCAGTAAGATATACAGTACTTGATGTAGAAGTATTAGTTAGTACTGCTGCTGCATTAGTTGCTGAAGTTGCACTTGTTGCTGCGCCTGATAAAGCACCAACAAAAGTACTAGCTGTAATAGATGCATTGCCCAAGTTAGCACTAATACTTGTATTGATTACCGCAGATGAATTGCCATTTGCTGATGAAGTAGAGAATGTTGGGTATACTGTTGTAGAAGTAGATGTGTTTTGTAACAACGCTACTGCATTAGTTGCACTACCTACTGTACCCGTGACATTAGCACCAACTAATGAACTTAAGCCATTACCGTTGCCAGTAAATACACCTGTATTAGCAGTAATATTTGGTGCTGTAATTGTACCACTTACACCAAGTGAAGTTAGTGTACCAACACTTGTAATTTGTGTTTGGCTTGCATTAACACTAAATGTTGAACCAGTTAATGTTAGTCCTGTGCCTGCACTGTATGTACCTGCACCAGAGAATTGAACAAACGTAATTGATGTTGTACCAACTGTTATTGGTTTATTTGTTGTACATGTCCATCCTGTGTCAGCATTAGTAGTTCCGGCTTCAACAAAAACAAATGCGCCTGGCATTTCAGTACCTGCATCAAAGTCAGTAGAACGAGTTAATACCCAAGCAACACTAACAGTACCAACTGTTGTAACAGTATAGATACCATTGAATGCTGCTGATTGAGTTGTATTATTAACAAACGCACCTGATTCATTTTTAATAAGAACACGATCACCAACTGTTGGTGTGCTTCCGTCAATACTTAATGCAGCAGTTGTTCCACTATTAGTTAATGTTGCACCAACTCCACTAGTTCCGTTGTTATAAGTATATCCAGTACCACCATTACCAAATAATGTTGCTGTTGTAGCGTATACTACCGATGCTTTAGGGTCAAGTCCTTGTGCTGTAGTATCAACATAGTTTTTAGTAGCAGCATCCTGTGCAGCTACTGGGTCAGCAAGACTTGTTATGTTCTTGGTGCCCATGTTAACATTGCCACTTAATGTTAATCCAGTTAATGTACCAACACTAGTAATATTTGGTTGTGCATTCACTTCCACTGTAGCGGCGACACTAGCGCCACTAGCGTAACTAGCATTATACGCAAAGGTAGCAACATCTGCATAAACTGCATTAGCTACTTGACCAGTCACATTAGCACCAACTAAGGAACTCAACCCGTTACCATTACCAGTAAACACCCCTGTATTAGCAGTAACCGCTACAGCAGTTACAGTGCCGTTTACACCCAATGATGTTAGTGTACCAACGCTAGTGATATTTGGCTGTCCTCCGGTAGTTATTACCGCAGTTGAATAGTTTGCTGTTAATAAGTTACCGGCATTAACGTTAGTTGCTACTATGTTGCCTGTTACTGTTAATATATTAGTTGATTTGTTGAAGGTTAAGTTAGCACTACCGTTAGCGACGCCTGCATCATTGAATACAATTTGTGTGTTACTGCCTGCTACTGGACCAGTTGAACCGGTCGCCCCATTAAAGCCAGTTGCACCGGTCGCACCAGTGGCACCAGTACTACCTATTGTACCTGTTGCGCCTGTTGCGCCTGTAGCACCAGTAGCGCCAGTAGCGCCTGTACTACCAATCGTACCTGTAGCACCTGTTGCTCCAGTAGTACCTATATAACCTGTAGCACCTGTCGCACCAGTTGCACCTGTCGCTCCTGTAGCACCCGTTGATCCGATTGTACCTGTTGCGCCAGTTGCACCAGTACTACCTATTGTACCTGTAGCACCTGTTGCTCCAGTAGTACCTATATAACCTGTAGCACCTGTTGCTCCAGTAGACCCAATTGTACCAGTTGCACCAGTTGCACCAGTACTACCTATTGTACCAGTAGCACCTGTTGCACCTGTACTACCTATCGTACCTGTTGCTCCAGTAGCTCCAGTAGCACCTGTAGCACCTGTACTACCAATTGTACCCGTTGCTCCGGTGGCACCTGTAGTACCAATATAACCAATTGCACCAGTAGCACCGGTACTTCCTATTTCTCCAGTAGCACCTGTAGCACCAGTACTTCCTGTATATCCAGTAGCACCTGTAGCACCAGTACTTCCTATTTCTCCAGTAGCACCTGTAGCACCAGTACTTCCTGTATATCCAGTAGCACCTGTAGCACCAGTTGATCCGATTGTACCTGTTGCGCCAGTTGCACCAGTGCTGCCTATTGTACCTGTAGCACCAGTTGCACCAGTGCTACCTATTGTACCTGTAGCACCAGTTGCTCCTGTTGTGCCTGTATAACCTGTTGCACCTGTACTACCCTGATAACCCGTTGCACCTGTTGCGCCAGTAGCACCAGTACTTCCTACATAACCAGTAGCACCAGTCGCACCAATCGGTCCTGTTGAACCCTGTATACCATTAACTAATGCTATGAATAGTGGGTGATTGTTAGCAAAGTTAGTAGTACCAGTGCCGCCTGAACCGGTTAAATTAACTGGTACTGTCCAATAACCTGTGTTATTTGTAGGAGATCCTGTTATGATAAAATTTTGATAGTTAGCACTATTATTTTGATCTTGTATAAGAATTGTTTCTGTCGCAGAAAGTAGTGCTAAGAATACATCAATGTCAGTACCGTCATCAGTTAAGTGACTGATATTAATTTGTGTAGCACTTGCTTGAGTAGCGTTATTCCAAAGAATCTTACCATTGCCTGGATCACCTGACGTAGCACCTGTATTTGATTTGTATAAGAATAGACTAGTACTTGTACCTTTGGCACCAGTTGCACCTACTTGACCTGTAGCACCGGTAGCACCTAAACCTGTTGCACCTGTTGCACCAGTTGTTCCTATCTCACCAGTTGCACCCGTTGCACCAGTAGTTCCTATATATCCAGTTGCACCCGTTGCACCAGTAGTTCCTATCTCACCAGTTGCACCCGTTGCACCAGTAGTTCCTATATATCCAGTAGCACCTGTTGCACCTGTACTACCTATCTCGCCTGTTGCACCGGTAGCACCTGTACTACCTATATATCCAGTAGCACCTGTTGCACCTGTACTACCTATCTCGCCTGTTGCACCGGTAGCACCTGTACTACCTATTTCTCCTGTTGCACCAGTAGCGCCTGTACTACCTATTTCTCCTGTTGCACCGGTAGCACCAGTACTACCTATCTCACCTGTTGCTCCAGTAGCACCTGTTGATCCATTATAGCCAGTGGCACCTGTTGCGCCAGTGCTACCTATTTCTCCTGTTGCACCAGTAGCACCAGTACTACCTATCTCACCTGTTGCTCCAGTAGCACCAGTACTACCTATCTCACCTGTTGCTCCAGTAGCACCTGTTGATCCATTATAGCCAGTGGCACCTGTTGCGCCAGTGCTACCTATTTCTCCTGTTGC
>Ga0114975_10003103_pt1 | contig 11171 bp, 5 predicted proteins | sample S_130626_EF_Meta_FD_87031 | JGI IMG/M metagenome (GOLD analysis project Ga0114975, IMG submission 87031) | Freshwater microbial communities from Lake Simoncouche, Canada to study carbon cycling - S_130626_EF_MetaG | ecosystem: Environmental > Aquatic > Freshwater > Lake | place: Lake...
AAAATGTCTTTCCCGTACCCGTCGCTCCAAGTAGGGTTTGGAATCGATTACCTGCGTTGAGCCCTTCCACCAGACCATCAATCGCAGTTGGCTGATCTCCCCCGGGCGTGTAGGACGAAACGACTTGAAACGGTCGGTCTGGCAAGCTGGGCTCCTATGAACTTATTAAGTTGTATTCTAGCACCGGCGAGCGATTCAGCCGGGCACACAATGAAGCTCATTTATACAGCTACTGAACGCCGGTTTGCCTTTAGCAGCATGTTCGCCATGCCAATGAGACTACCGACCGCAAGTGAACTACCGATGAAAAGATAAGGCTCGATTGGTACGAGAAAGCGGTGATTGCTGAAAGTCATCGTATGTACAACAGTGATAACGACCAAGGGAACACTGAGCAGGTGAACTACAGCATGTCGCCGGAAACGTATGATTGCACCGATAAACAGTAACAGCAGCAGTGTTCTAGCAAACACAACAGCCTTTACGGCGGCTGTTTCTTGTTCCTGGCGATAACCCGCCAGCGACTTCGGACCCCACAGCTCCCACAGGGAAATGCCACGTTGTTTGAGAAAACGTGATGGATTCTTGAGCGAAAACTCAATATAGGTCTTTACAGCCTTCTTTTGCTGCTCTTCTGGATAGGCAACAAATTCGGTTCCATTGCTATCACTGTTGATCGAAATCAGCAGGTTGTTCCCGAAGGCGTGTGGTGGGCGTGCAAGTGGCGATTTTTCGACCACAAAAAGTAACCCTGCCCCAACCAGGAATCCCCCAACCATCAAGATCGGAAGCTTAATACTTTTAGAAAACCAAGCAATCGCCACGGGTACCATAATGCCGATCAACATGAGTGATGGTCGTATGGCGCCCGTCATGTGAAACAGCAATCCCGTCGCTAAACAAATCGGGATAACCACCGAACTGGCTTTGGATCGATTCGTCCAAACCCATATAGCCCCTACCATGGCAGCCAAGAGGACAAATGTTGCAATTGTCTCGGTCATCACCAGCTGAGCATAGCGAAGTTGATGAGGATAGATAGCCATAAGTGCGCTAGCGGCTATCGTAAGCCACCGTTCGGGACGGCACATACGACAAACAATGTACGTCAACGGAATACAGGCGGTTGATAGGAGCACGTTTAGACCAAGCAGCGCCTGTACGGTTTGTGCCGTCGGAAGAAAGCTACGAAACAGTGCAATGACCAGCGGATATCCATTGGGAAACGAACTGATGGGCGCTTCATTTACGATTCCATCCGCGACCATCAAGTACATCTTTGAATCGTAAACCAATGGGTCAGAGTGCATGAAGTAGACAAAGACAATCCGCAAGAGCAGACCCATCAGCGTGATGCTGGAAGCGACGACAATATCCCGTTTATCCAAAGTCATAACTGCATCATTGGATTTGTCGGAGAGAAGTTTCAGGGTTATTTAGTTATGAAGACAAGAGTGATCGTAGAGATTCCATCCCTTTTTCTGCTGATCGCTTCCGTGCATCAGATACGTAGAGTGCACAGCGCACTCCATACGCCCATTGGGTTAGCCTCGCGGCGGAAATGTTCCAACCAGCGGCAGTCAGGTTACGACAGAGTGCATGAACTGCACTGGAATCATTCGCAAGGCGGACATCCACAAGGAGCATCTCTGCGTCTAATGGTACTAGTGTTAGCGATTGTGTCCGGCCAAGAACTGCGGCAGGTCGGCGCTTGCGTGCGATCATATCCCCCACGGTCTCTTTGCCGCTTAATGCTTTTTCAATGGCGACAACAAGGTCATTTCTGAGGGAGCGGTCTATGCCGCGTTCCCGATAATCAATCCGTAAAGTATCAATGACGATTGCACTGGAATCCGAGGTGCTACGGGTGAAGACCTGAGCCGAATGTAGCTTGATGTCAAAGGCGTAGAGAACGCCTGTAATTTTCGCGAGCAAGCCAGGCCGCGGGTCATCGAATGCAACTATCGTAACGACGGACTCTCGTTCTGTAGCATTGCCACGGACATCAACAACAACTGGAAAATCGGTTTCACCAATGAGAAGGGTATGCGCCATCTCAACATGGAGACGAATTTCTTCCAGAGGGGTATTCAGAAGGTACGACGCTGGCATTGCATCGATATGCCTTTGAACACGATCGACATCTACAGATGTACCGTCGTCAGGCTTTACCAACCGTCTCCTAATCCGCTCACGAACCTGATCCATTTTGCGGGCATCCGGTTCTGAACGGTCATCGTCGCTTTGATGACTAAACTCACTTTCGCAACGTTGCACTAATTCATCGAGCAATCGGCCAGAAGAACGCGTCCAAATTCCTGGCCCAACAGCATTGACATCGGCCCACGTAAGGACGTAGAGCATCCGAAGCATATCGGAGTCACCGAGGGCTTCATGTACGGACTTGATTGTTTCTGCACGCGAAAGGTCACGCAATCGGGCAGTGTCTGCAAGCAGTAAGTGATAGCGAACAAGGCACTGAACACGCGTAGTTACATCAGCGGGACACCCGAGGCGGGCACAGAGCTCCGGCACCCGTTCGGCTCCGGTGACTTCGTGTGGCGCGGGATTGCCATCATGATCGAGGCGCCATTGCTTGCCAAGATCGTGCATAAGTGCAGCGAGGTATAGGGTGCTAGTGGATGCGATTGTTGCAAATGTGTACCGATATGCTTCCAACGAATCATCCTGCCGTGCGGGCATCGTGAGGCTTTCAAGGTTTCCCACTACGTTTAGGGAATGCTCACCGACAGTGCTTACGTGGGCTGGGTCATATGCTATGACGCGCATCGCATCTGTAAACTCCGGTAGTACTCTTTCGAGCAGCCCCGTCCGGATCATCGTCTTGATGGCATCGGTTATGCCACGTGAGCGTCCAAGCACACTCAGCAACACTTTGCTGATCACGGGAACACCAACACTAGGGGAGCATTGCTGAATCCTCTCAATGCATGCTGCTGACAGTTCGAGTCCGAGGCGCTGGGATGCATCTATTGCCGCAGGTACCCAGTCACGGGCAGTTTCCAATGTCGCGAGTTCAGTTACGGTGATGGTGTTTCTGAGGACAGCCACGCCAGCGGCAGACAGTGGAAGTGGCCCTTCCAGGCACCGTGAAATGACTTTGTTTGAGAGATCCAGAATGGTTGCTGAATGCCCATAGTAGTCGCGCATAAATGCTTGAACCGCGGGAGTTTCCTTCGTTCCTGTGTATCCAAGGCATTCACCAGTGGCCTCTTGTCTTGCTATAACTAGGCGATCACGACGTTCCCCTGCGACTAGGTGAAGGGCGTTTCGAACACGAATCAGATAATCACGTCCATCTCGTAGGGCTTCGGCTTCATCGGATGTGACAACTTTTCTGCGTACCAACTCCCGATAGAGCGCATCACCCGATTTCCCAAACCGGACCATGGCAATCCATTGTGCCGATTGAACATCACGTAAACCGCCAGCCCCCTCTTTGACATCGGGTTCAAGGAGGTATGCAGAATCCCCGCTCCGCTGTCGGATGCTTCGGCGTTCGGCGGCCTTTTGGAACAAAAAGTCAGCCATTTGAAGCGTACTGAGATAAATGGAGTCGAACCGGTCATAAAGGGCACGGTCCCCACAAATAAATCGACGATCTAGGAGAGCTGTTTGGGTTTGATGGTCAAGTCCCCCAGCAAGGATTTCATCCATCGAGCGATAAGCATAACCAACTTTAATTCTGCATCCTGAGAGGAGCACATCCATGACAAGCTGAAATGCTTCACGAAGAATAGGTGGATCATCGGTTCTGTCGACGAGAAACGTGAGGTCAACATCTGACCACGGAGCTAGGCACTTTTGTCCGTAACCTCCGGTTGCAATAACGGTTATATTGCTGGGGACATCTCCAGAGCGTTCGCAAGCGAGCTCGAAGAGACGCTTTACCGTGATGTCCATCAGGTCGCTGTGTTCTCTCCCCCATGTACGCCCTCCTACTGAAGGCGACCATGCTTGCCGAATATCTTCACGTAGCTCGAGGAGACGGGCCGACAACTCCTTGCTGGTGGTCAAGGATTGAAAGGCATTTGCATCGCATGATTTCATGATGATGAAGATGGTACCACTCAGGTGATTTTCTGGTAGAATGCACGAGATATAGAGGTGGGTTATGTATTTCCTACATCTCCCCTCATTTAATCGCTACATGTTCCATGTGGAGGATGTCCGGATGAATTGGCAGACTTCGGCCAAATTGGTCGCATTGACAGGTGTAATGACAGCGATGTCGTTCAACGCTCCATCAGTAACCGCTCAGAGCAAGGATTTGGAGCGCACGCTTGCAGGCGTTCGTCTGAATGCTTCCTCACGCACGGTACTTTCGAAGTTTGGCAATCCAAACGAGATATACATTGGTGACATTGGAGTCCGTATCCCAGGTACCGTTGCCCAGCAGGGTGGCGGTATGGGTATGGGTGAAGACGGTGGCATGGCTGGCGGCCCTGGCATGATGGGTGGAATGGGCGGCATGATGAGCAGCTCGGGCCCAAGCATGGGTGGCATGAGTGGAGGCTCCGGTTCCATGGGTGCCCCTGCAGGGATGATGGGTGGCATGGCTGGCATGCGTGGTGGCGGTTCTGGTGCAGCTGCTGGCCGTATGGGCGGCATGGCCGGTGGGTCCGGCATGATGTCGAGCTCTGGCCCAAGCATGGGTAGCGGTGGCAAGATGGGTTCCATGGCCGGCGGCATGTCCGGTGCGCCTTCCAGCATGATGGGTGGCATGGGACGCATGGGCGGTGGTGGCTCCAAAATGGGCGGTGGCGACGGTGAAATGGGTGCCATGGGCGGTGGTATGGGCGGAATGATGGGTGGCATGGGTGGAATGATGGGCGGCATGGGTGGTGACACCGGCGGTGCTGTCGGCGCATTCGGCCGTACCCAAAGCTCGGTTGCCCGTCAACAAGAAGTGACTTGGGTATACAACCGTACAACCAAGGATACCAAGGGACAGACAACAGCGATTTCTTATGAGTTCTTGATCAATCCTGGTGGATCGATTGCACAGATTCGTTGCCTTGGATATCACTCCCCAATCAAGCCGACAGCACAGACCCCATCGATTACGACGCAAAAGGGTATCCGCCTCGGATCCAGCTACGTCGAAATCCTGCGTGCATACGGTCAGCCTGATAGCTATGAGAAGTCAGGCAACATCTTGGTTCTCAGCTATCCAAAGAAGCATGTTCAGTTCCAGCTGATTAATCAAAAGGAACAAGCAGAACCGACAAAGGCTGCATATCGCGTTATTGCGATGACTATCGCAACCGTTGAAGGCTAATCTTCAACGTCTCTGATTAGATTCATACCGTGAATGATGACAAAGAGCGTGTCCGACTCGCATCGGATATTGTTCAAGTCGCTTCACGGTATGTTTCGTTAAAACAAGTCGGCAACCGCTACAAGGCCTGTTGCCCTTTTCACCAGGAGAAAACACCCTCCTTTTCCATCGATGCCGCCCGTCAAACGTGGCATTGTTTTGGTGCATGCCAAACGGGTGGCGATGTATTCTCTTTTGTCCAGCGTGCTGAAAACCTATCGTTTCCAGAAGCATTACAGCGCTTAGCGGACATCGCTGGTATCGCACTCCAACAAGCCACTGAAACCCCTCAGCAGGCAGTGGCCAGAACCAGCCAAAAGCAACGCCTTCGGGACATGATGGCAGAAGCGCAACGCTTTTTCCGTTTAGCATTTCAAAACACACAGGGCGCACAAGTTTACGCGACATCACGTGGCATTTCCGATGAAATCATCAACCAATTCGGTATTGGATGGGCACCAGACTCATATGATGCGCTATCTTTGCATCTCCAATCCCTCCGGTTAGACATGGATGATGCAATCGAAGCTGGATTGGTATTCCGACGCAATAACGGCCCGGGATTCACGGATCGGTTTAGAAACCGGTTGATGTTTCCCATTCACGACTCTCAAGAGCGCGTGATCGCATTCGGTGGAAGAATTACCACCGCACAGCAAGATACTGCTAAGTACCTTAATTCACCGGAAACACCCCTCTTTTCCAAAAGTCAGACCGTGTATGGCCTCCCAATGGCCAGAAAAGCCATTCAAGCCGATGGCGTTGTGATGGTATCCGAAGGGTATATGGACACCGTCATCTGCCATCAATTTGGTGTGACAAATGTAGTTGCAACTCTTGGGACAAGCCTTACGGCTGACCATGTTCGCATTCTGCAGCGATATGCAAAAACAGTGCTATTGACATTCGATGCTGACGAAGCTGGAGAACGCGCGGCCGTCAAGGCATCTGAGCTGTTTCAGAGCATCGATCCAGAGCTCACCATCCGAATCCTAAGGATGCCACAGGGGGCCGATCCAGATTCACTCCTCCGCTCTCAAGGGCGTGAGGCCTTTATCAAAATTGCTACATCTGCTCTCAATATTCCTGAGTTTCGTCTGGAGGTTCTGCGGAAAAAATTCGATGTAACAAATGCCAGTGGGCGTGAACAATTCTTGCGTTCGGCGATGAGACTGGTTGCAGACCAGCAATCAACAATCGACCAGGATGCACTCATCCGTAAACTTGCACCGTATCATCCAACTTTTGAGACGAACAGCATTGGAGCCGAAGTCGCAATCCGGTCTGAAATACGACGCATCACGCCCAATCCGACCGAAAATGGACCACTCCATGGCGGTCAGGTTCAACGTAAGTCAAAGTTCACTGGACGTCAAACAAAAGGCACTCGTCCATGGGAGACCCCGCAATATCGGTTAATGGATGAATCCATTCCTTCTGCAACTCTTGGAGATAGTAGTCATTCCCGTGCACAGGAAGTGCTTTTATTAGGACTCACAGACGCAGCATTCGGGACACTTGCACACAAGCTAATAACAGAAATCGGTGGACTAGATCTATTTGTGTCACCATCGGTTCTCCCTGTCGTGCAACAGATCCGAACGTTAGGTGACTTTGAAGGAATTCCAACATCTCAGGCATTACTAGAATGGCTTATCGCATCATCGGCTGCCCCCTCTATGACCGCAATGGTAAATCGAGTCCAATCCGACCTTGACGAAAAAATGTTACGAGACTGTACCGATGTCCTTTTGAAGCACCATGCACGCCTTTCGCAACATGAGATCGCCAGCCAAACAATGCCATCGAATCAACAGCCACTAACGATAGAAACCCTACGCATGTGGCAAGCGCTTGCCGAGGCTCGAAAGAATCAGGAACCTGGTCAAACCTAACCGGCGATGTTCCTCTCCAGTAACCTTGCAGTGCAAATGGTTTCCACTCTATGAACCTCGCTAAGGCGATGTTCCGTACTTTTGCTTAGTGGTTTATGTTGCTAGAAAATAGGATTCAATGTGACTTCGTGCTACCATAGGCACGATGTCAACTTCCTTTGAACAGGCGCTCAAAGAGCGTATTCTCGTAATTGATGGCTCTATGGGCGTACTATTGCAGCTAAAAGTGCGCACTGAAGAGGCATATCGTGGAGATCGCTTTGCAAACCATCACAAAGATCTCCGAAATAATACGGAAGCACTACTCCTTCACTCTCCTGACTTCATTCAAGATGTTCACGAACAGTACCTAGCCGCAGGAGCGGACATCATTGAGACCTGTACATTCACGGCAAACTCAATCGCTCAGGAAGATTACGACCTCTCTCAATACGTGAGGGAAATGAACCTGGAGGCTGCCCGCATTGCGCGCGATGCAGCAAACAAATTTGCTACGCCGGATCATCCCCGGTGGGTCGCAGGCGGCATCGGCCCCTGTAATCGGAGCGCAAGCGTAATCATTGATGCCAGTAGACCAGAGGTACGGGGCGTTTCCTTCGATCAGCTTCGGGAATCATACCGTGAACAAGCGCTGGCTTTGATTGATGGTGGCGTGGATTTATTACTCATTGAAACAACGTTTGACACGCTCAATCTTAAGGCAGCACTGTTTGCCATCGATGAGCTGTTCGAAGAAGGCGTCCGTAGAATTCCGGTCATTGCCAGCCTATTCATAGATCAGGCAGGTGGCAATCTGTCTGGCCAGACTGTAGAGGCTGTTTGGAACTCGATCAGGCACTTCCCTCTCACGGCCATCGGTGCAAACTGCTCGCTTGGACCCGATTTACTCTCACCATTTATTGCTGAGTTACACCGGATTGTTGACATCCCGATCATTGTCTATCCGAATGCTGGTCTTCCGAATCCGCTTGCTCCGACTGGTTATGACATGGGACCAGAGCTTATGGCAGAGCTGGTTGAGCCGTGGATTGAAAGTCGATGGATTAACATTATCGGCGGATGTTGCGGTACGACACCTAAGCATATTGAAAAGTTGGTAGAAGCGGTTAATGGTCGACCTGTCCGTGTTGCACCAACGATCGACAAAACGCTAAGACTGTCTGGGACGTATCCGTTCAATGTGACTCCTGACACAAATTTCATCAACATCGGCGAACGATGTAATGTCGCAGGTTCATTAAAGTTCAAGCGTCTCATACAGCAAGGTAACTTCGATGCTGCACTTGCGATTGCTCTAGAACAGGTGGATAACGGAGCTCAGCTCATAGACATTTGTTTTGATGGCGACGGTCTCAGCGATTCATCCGCACTGATGACCCGCTTCATGAATCTGATTCATGGAGAACCTGCCATCCATAAGGTTCCGCTTGTCATTGATTCATCCGATTTTGATGTATTGATCGCCGGATTGAAATGCTGTGTCGGTAAGCCAATCGTAAACAGTATTTCGCTCAAGGAAGGCGAAGAGGAGTTTCTTCGTAAGGCAAAGCTGCTAAAACGCTATGGTGCCGCAATGGTTGTTATGGCATTTGATGAAAATGGCCAAGCGGACACATTGGAACGCCGCATCAATGTATGTCAGCGCTCCTATGACCTTCTTATCCAAAGTGCGGGAGTTGACCCGCAAGACATCATATTCGATCCAAATGTCCTTGTTATCGGTACTGGTATGGACGAACACCGTACCTACGCGATTGACTTTGTAGAGACCGTAAGATGGATCAAAGCAAACCTTGTTGGAGCACGCGTATCAGGAGGAATCTCAAACATTTCCTTCTCGTTCCGCGGCAATAATCCTGTCCGTGAAGCGATTCACTCGGCCTTCCTCTTTGAATCCATTAAAGCTGGCTTGGACATGGGAATTGTCAATGCAGGAGCACTTCCTCCGTACGATTCGATTCCTACCGAGCTCCTCGATGCCGTTAATGACTTACTTTGGAACCGTAGCGATTCAGCTACCGATGTTCTAACAGAGCTCGCCGAAAAGTATCGTGGCTCCGGTGAAAAGGCCGCTGTTGTCGCACAAGAATGGCGTAGTCTCTCGGTAACCGACCGGATTGGACACGCGCTTCTCTACGGAATCACGGAGTTCATTGACCAGGATACCCTTGAGGCATTAAACGCGTTAGAGCGTCCTCTCAAGGTGATTGAAGGGCCACTGATGCAGGGGATGACCCATGTTGGTGACCTGTTTGGTGCCGGAAAGCTTTTTCTACCGCAGGTCGTAAAATCCGCACGGGTCATGAAGCAATCGGTCAAAGTGTTGACCCCGTATCTCGAAGCTGAAAAAGTAGACTCATCGTCTGCCGGCAAGTTTTTGATTGCTACGGTACGAGGTGATGTCCACGACATCGGCAAGAATATTGTTGGTGTAGTACTTGCCTGTAATGGATTTGAAGTCATCGACCTTGGTGTGATGTGTCCTGCTGAACGCATTGTGGACAAGGCAGTTGAAATCGGAGCCGACATTGTTGGTCTTTCAGGACTGATTACACCAAGTCTTGAGCAAATGATGATTGTTGCTGAGCTGATGGAAGAGCGTGGCCTCAAGATTCCATTACTTATCGGTGGCGCTACCACTAGCCGAAAGCACACTGCAGTAAAAATCGCACCGAAGTATTCAGGTGGTGTTGTACACGTCTTGGATGCCAGCCGGGCAGTCCCTGTTGCAACAAGTCTTGTTTCCACTGAGTCAAATGTGTTTCTTGATGCCAACCTCAAGGAGCAGGCTGAGCTGCGGTCTCGCTTTGCACGTAAGCAGGCCGGGTCAAATCTGATGTCACTTGAGCATGCGCGCGCGAATGCAGAAAACATCAGCTGGGCTGAACAATCTGTCCCATCCCCGGCAGACCCCGCCGCGCAAGTAGGTACAAGTCTGGACTTGAATATCCTGCGCGATTTCATCGACTGGAAGCCGTTCTTCATCACGTGGGATCTGCACGGCAATTACCCAGACATTTTGACAGATGAGGTTGTTGGAGAAGCGGCAACCAATCTGTTTCATGATGCACAAGCGATGCTGAACACCGTCATTAGCGAAAAATGGCTGGAAGCAAAGGCATCCTATGGCTACTACAAAGCTAGAAGTACTGGCGACGATGTTGTCATTACCGATGCAAACGGACAGGATCAAGTTTTGCACTTCTTGCGACAGCAAGGTTCAAAAACAAGCGGTTCGAAAAACAAGTGCCTTGCGGACTATGTAAGGCCATCCGATGACTGGCTTGGCATGTTGGCGGTAACTGCTGGACACGGTTGTTCTTCCCGCGTCGCAAACTTTAAGGCAAATGGTGATGACTACAGCGCAATTCTGCTCGAATCATTAGCAGATCGCCTCGCTGAAGCCGCTGCTGAGTATGTTCATCACCTGATGCGCACAAACTTCGGCATAGAACCAAGCGATATGCCTCTTCAGCAGATGATTGCTGAGGATTACATCGGAATCCGGCCGGCGCCTGGGTATCCAGCTTGCCCTGACCATGTTGAAAAAGTGACTCTATTCAATGTCCTCGATCCAAACCGGGAAGCTGGAATTACATTGACAGAGAGCTTGGCGATGGAACCCGCAGCATCAGTCTGTGCAATCGTCTTCCCGAATGCTGTAGCAAAGTACTTCGGCGTAGGAACACTTGCAAAAGACCAAGTCATCGATTACGCCGCGCGGTCTGGCCGAAGTGTGGGGACCATTGAAAAGTCACTGGATGCCTACCTTGGCTATGACGATTAACGAGGATTTCTAGGTATGAATCGATGCGTTGTCGTTACGGGTGCGGCCCATGGCATTGGGGAAGCGATTGCTCGAGCGTTTCTGACCGATGAAGACTCAGTCTTACTCGTTGATGTAAACGATCAGTTGTTGCAAGCAACCACAGCTC
>Ga0114975_10003107_pt1 | contig 11162 bp, 8 predicted proteins | sample S_130626_EF_Meta_FD_87031 | JGI IMG/M metagenome (GOLD analysis project Ga0114975, IMG submission 87031) | Freshwater microbial communities from Lake Simoncouche, Canada to study carbon cycling - S_130626_EF_MetaG | ecosystem: Environmental > Aquatic > Freshwater > Lake | place: Lake...
CAAGTTGTGGCTAAACGTGTAGGTTGATTGGTATCCGGGCGTGGCTGGCTTGAACCATCCCCAGGACTCGGATCGGATGCGCAGCGATGCATAGAGCTCTGGTAATGTTGACGGCGATTTGGATGGCACCTGTGCACCTGTCATCAAGAGCGCAATGGCTAACAGCATGGATGTCCTCTGGCATCGCATGACACGAGCCGGAGTAATCTATCATTTATCGCTGTGATGAACTCTCAGAGACGTATCTTGCACCCGTGACTGAAACTAGAATTTGCGTGTGATCTGTGCAAAACCTAGGAATGCCGAGCGACCGGCATACGTAGCCGCAACTGCATCACCGCCATGCACATACCCGGCATACAACCCAACGGTGTCCCGTGCATTTAGAGTGACATCGTAGGAAATATCGATGGCAGTACCAACATTACGTGATCCGCCATTTGGTTTACCGGTCAAGGCAAAGCTTCCGGTTGATTGAAACGCAGAGCCGCCTGTATACCAACGGTCAGCCAGCTTATCGAGGCGATACGAGTGCGCTTCCAACCGTATTGTTTCCTTCTTATTGCGCTTGATTGCCATCGCGTAGAGGTCATTCAAGTTGGACTGTGTCACAACCGGAGTTCTGAACAACAACCTTGGTGGGCAAATTTGTGGCATCCAGGATTGGTGCTTATTGTCATTCGGATTGGTATCACCTGAGAAGTGTCCGGCGCCCGCGCGAAGCCACCAACCAGAAAAGGCAGGATGCTTGATCCCGGCCTCAGCAACAGCAGCATACGCTTCGTGGCGACTGGAGCCCCACTGCCCGGTTTGGGTACCTCCCCAAATTAGCGCATCGGTTCGGAGCTTTCCCTGTGTGCTCGTGGTCGTCGCATGTCCACCAAAGGTTGTCAGTTTGATTGCGTCTGCCGTGGCCGTGGATGTGTTATCAACGGCCTTGATGCCACGTGCATCGACGTATGAATCGATAAAGAAGCGGTTGGATGTATTTTTCGTGCTTCGCGAATCTGCAAAGTACATTTGCCGCAGCTTTGATATCGAATCACCGCCATCAAGGTTAAAGGCCGCTGTCGTTGGGTAAAAACCGGCCAGAGTAAGGACGTGATTGCCATTGGTTTGGCTAAGCTTGAAGCCATCCATGGAACGGCCAACAACTGTGAATGCATCCGGGCTGAACAAGCGCTGCGCGATCCGCTGGGCTTGGATGTAAGCCAAATCAGCATCCCCCGGCACAGCCTCATTCCCATCCATCATTTCAATGCGGCCAGCCATGATTTCTGGATTTTTACCCGTTTGTGGCATCCGCACATATGCCTGTTTGACAAAAAGGCTTCCTTGCTGACTGCCGTTGATGGATCGGTATGTGCCGCCCATCCCGAGAGCGCCAATGGGTGCAGGCCCAGATGCATTATGTGGGAGACCAAGGAGAAGTGGTGCTGATCCCTCAATGACCGTTTCAAATGGGCGTAATCCGGATAGCCGATGAGCCACGGGTAGTTTGCCACCAAAGCGTAACAGATTGTGGCTAAACGTATAGTTGTTGTCGTAGGTGCCGGCCGCTGGATTGAACCATCCCCAAGATTCTGACCGCAAGCGAAGGGTCCCGAATAGGATTGGCTTTGTAGATGGGTTAGTAGTTTGCTGGGTGCAAACAATTGACAGTGTCGCAAGGGCAAGAACGGTAATCATCGTGTGCGTTTTCCAAATGGGATAGGCGGTTGTGCATTGTATTGCGTTGTGAGAAGATGCCCAACCTAAATCAAGGCAAATCAGGTAAAACGAATGGCAGTTGGTCAATCCTGATTGTCACTAATTCGTCTGCTAATGCCCACGAAACTTTAGGAACTTTACAACGCCAATTTATGCCTCAGGAATCTCATCCACGGTCAAAAAGCGCTTTTGCTCGTTATCGTAAATGTAAACGCGTGCTTCATCGATATCGAAGAATAGTCCAAGGATCGACAGAGAACCTGCTTCAACACCCGTTTTTACGACATCGTAGGTCATTAAGTTATCCAGCTGCTCGACAACGTTGACAAGACTAAGCTGGTCGACAGGCTTTCGTCCAGAACCGATCGTCGGTTGTACCCGGAAGCCTTCGATAGTCCGTTGTCCCAACAACAGCCAGTTCTTCAGGTTTTCGTAGGGAAGGTTGTCAGCTCCATCGAGGAGCGCTTTCATCGCTCCGCAGCTCGAGTGCCCACAAACAACGATGCGTTCAACGCCGAGGACGCTGACTGCGTATTCGACGGCAGCTCCAACGCTGGACCCTTCCCCATTTCTAGGAACCATATTGCCGATGTTGCGAATCTTAAAAAGGTCACCCGGTCCGGAGCTTGTGAACTGATGTGGGAGAACACGGGAATCGCAGCATGTGATGAACATTTCCTTTGGAACCTGGCCATCCCGTGCAAGAGCGGCTAGCGTTGGCCGAAGTCGTTCCGAGTGGTTTTCCTCATACTCTCGGATACGCTCGATAAGGTCCTCAGCGCCTTTACGACCACCATTTCCCAGGAACATTTTCTGACTGCTTGTTGCTGGAAGCTCCTTACGAAAGCGTGGTTTGCCCTTTTCCGCATCCGCGTACCATTCCTCGTGAAGCTCCTCAAGGGTCACACGGCCACCGGTCTGCTTGTGGCCCTTTACCCAGTCGTTGAGAACTTCATATGCGGAGTGATCCATGTAGTCCACCGCGAGGACAATGTGGACATCCTTGCCGTACTCGATGGCGGCGAGGCTGCTTCCAAGTTTTGGCACGGATGCAAATGTCATCGAGCCGTTGATCACGACATCGATGTGGTCTTTGTGAGGTTGAACCTTAATGGTCACATTTGAGAGGCGCCGCAGACTCATCAGGATAGTTAGGACCACCCCCATCACAACACCATAGAGTAGGTTTGTAAACACGACTCCGAGGACGGTGACGATGTAAACGCCAAGCTCACGATTCTTGCCAAGCTCACGCATGTGGTGAACGTTGACCAGGTTGACGCCCGCGTATATCAGGAGGCCTGCGAGGACGGAGCGTGGAATCAGTTCAATCCACGTTGCTGCGACAAATACGAACAGTGCAATCCAGACACCGTGCAGAATTGAGGACAGGTTAGTCTTTGCACCCGCTTGAACATTGGCAGATGAGCGGACAATAACACCCGTCACTGGAAGTCCACCAAGAAGCCCAGAAAGTAGGTTACCAAGGCCTTGACCGATTAGTTCACGGTCAAAATTGGTTCGTTTCCCCGCATGCAGCTTGTCAACAGCGACCGCACTCAAGAGGGACTCAACGCTAGCGATGACTGCAACGGTCATCGCGGAAACGGCGAAACTCCCCCAGTCCTTTGGCAGCTTAGGGAATTCATGGCCTTGAAACAATCCATCTGGGAGTTCCACGCGGCGAACATCGAGTTTCAGCAGCGTTGCGACGCCTGTGATGAGGACGACGATAACGAGCGCACCCGGGATTTTTTGGATGGCTTTTGGCAAGCGCTTCCAAAGCATCAGCAAACTAAATGTTGCAATGCCTAAAATCGTTGCGGCTCCGTGGAGGTCCATGACCTGCGCGGGGAGCTCCAAGACATTCTTCAGGGCACTAGCTTCGGGAGTCCCTCCAAGCACCTCGTGTACTTGGGCAAGAGTGATAACGATGCCAATGCCAGCCATCATTCCGTGAACCACGGATGGCGCAATCACCAGTGCGCCACGTGCGACCTTGAGCGTTCCAAAAAGGAGCTGAAGTGCACCTGCGGCGGCGGTTATAGCACAAGCTACTGGCCAGCCAAACTGCTGTACCTGAGAATAAACGAGAACAGTCAAACCCGCGGCGGGGCCGGAAACCTGGAGTGGACTTCCACCAATCCCACCGATCACGATACCGCCGATGACGGCTGCGATCAGCCCGCCCATAATCGGAGCACCGGATGCGAGGGCGATTCCAAGGGAAAGGGGAACTGCGATCAAGAAGACGACAAGCGAAGCCTGCAAGTCCGCCTTAATGGATGAACCGACCATTTCCGGAGCTGAATTGACCTTTTCTTGCGACATACTGTCATTTACACACGAATGTACATCAATGTTCCACTTTGCGAACATATAAGTAGAAAACAAGTAAATATTTTTATTAGATAATAAAAATGGTTCACAGTGTTTACACTAAATTGATTTCTGCTGAATTTCAGCGCTTAGTCTTCATTAAAGCAATGTGTCTATCTCACACGGCCAAGAGCACCAGGTCGCCTGATGACCGGCTTCTTCACAGTCAAGAAAAATCGACCGGGGGCACCCCGGTCGATTTACATTGGCGGCCACGAGCAACGGGATTGTGGTTCCCCGATGCGTATCGCTTAGAAGCTACGCCTGGTCGCTCGCGTAATCTTGTGCCCGGAACAGCTTCCCGTGCGTCGTTTCAGTGAAGACCGGTACAAGCGCACCCGGTAGCACAGATGTGACATCACCAGGAGCATTTGGCCCCCCGAGGTCTGTTCGCAGCCAACCCGGATCCAGCGTGTTCATCAGGACACCATGTTCAGACAAGTGCCCGGATATATCGGTCGTAAACTTATCGACGGCCCCCTTGGAAATGGAGTACGCAATCAGCTCAGGCTGATCCTGGATGCCACTGGTTACATTGATAATACGCCCCCATTTACGCGACTTCATGCCTGGAATGAATGCATGGCAGATACGCGAGAGCGCGATCACATTGACTTGAAAGCTCCGCTGATAGTCTTCATCTGGGATTTGCAGCCAGTCCTGACGATAAGGAGTCATGATCGCGGCATTGTTGTAGAGGATGTCAATGGCAGGACCGGTCTGTAATAGCGTTTCCAACATGGTTGTCAGCTCAGCTGCATTTGAGAGCTCAGCAGCAACTTGATGTGTCTGAACACCAAGATCATGAAGCTCCGCCGTAAGTGTTGTGGTGCTGTCGATGAGGCGACTATGGAGCACGACATTGCATCCAGCGCGTGCCAGTCCAAGGCTTATCTGGCGTCCGACGCCGCGACTTGCCCCCGTTACAAGAGCCCACTTACCACTGATATCGATTGTTTCCATTTACATCCTCCAGTTATCAATCACACAAAGCATCGAGAAAGCTGTCCGTGATTACTTCTTCTTATTAGCAAGTGCAGCTTTCACATAGCGGCCCCAATACTCTGTTGGTGTGTAGTCCCATCCAGTGATCAGACACGGGTTCGCACTTGGGTGAAAGCTCCATGCCGTCCAGGAGAGGCCATGCTTCCCGATGTACTTGATGACATCCGGAGCCCAAGCCTCGGTGTAGACATTCTCATGTGCGGGCTCGCCTTCATGCCAAGGCTTTGTACCAACTTCTCCAACAAAGACAGGGTATTTGACTGCGGCTGGAGTGACATTGGCATCCCAGTCCTTCTTCCAAGGGTAGATATGCGTGGCATACATGATTCCGTTTCCACCACGCTCGGTGAGTGCGCTGCCCGCAACGATTCCCCGGAGGTCGTAAGCCCAGTCGAGGCCACCTGCGACAACGATGTTTTTTGCACCGGTAGCACGTACTGTGTCCACAAGCGCCTGCATCCCGGGTGTGTGGTACTCAAGATGCTTGCCGCGCGCCGGGTCATCGTTACGTTCATCCACCGCCCCACCGTTCTTCCAGACATCCCATGACACATCATGCGGCTCGTTGTAGAGGTCAAACAGTACTGCAGGATTGTTCGCGTACCGCTTTGCTACGCTCTTCCAGAAGAGAACTGAATTGTCATCCGGCATTGCGTGCTGACCAACGTGTGAGCCCCACACGCCGCCATCGCTCCAGTGCAAGTCAAGAAGGACATACTTGTTTGCAGCAGAAATGCGGCTAACGACGGCATCCACCAACTTTTGGTAGTTACTCTGCGTTAGCGTTGACTTTTCCCCTTTGTGGTAGCCGAACCAGAAATCCTGGGTCAGGGGGATGCGAATGATGTTTGCATTCCATGAGGAAAGCGCGACATCGATGGACTCCAAAACGCGCTCGCCCGCCGGATCCCAATCGAGGCTTGGGACATTGACTCCCTGCAGCCTGACGGTACGCCCTTTCGTATCAGCAAGCTTGTTTCCGACTGTGTGCAGCGCCGGAGGAGCTGCCAATGTGGACTGTTGTCCTAACAAGAGTGCGGTGATAGCTCCACAAATGCACAAAATGGATTTCACGTTAATGCTTACTGGATGTTTGATGTTCATTACATTTCCCCTTGAATTGTTCAGCTCGAGATGTCGTTTGCTGGGCCACTCGATTGCCGTGTGATGAGCCGTGTTGGGACGACCATACCGACCGGCTCCGCCGCCGTGGTTTCACCCGTTATGCGCTCGGTTAAGCGTTGCACCAGCGCTTTTGCCATGGCATCGATGTGGCAACCGACGGTTGTCAGTGCAGGTGAGACATACGATGCCATATCAAGGTCATCGAAACCGATGACCGATATGTCATCCGGAACGCGTATGCCCGCGGCTTGTAGTTCCTTGCAGACGACGAGTGCGATGGAATCTTGGTAGGCAAAGATCGCCGTCGGGCGTGGCTCTGTTTGGAGCAGCTGCTTTACCGCAAGGATTGCATCCTGCTCAGTTGCGATTTCATAAAGATTAGCTGCATCGATAACCACCCCTCCCTGTGCGATTTCGTTGACAAAAGCAGTTGTTCTGTCAAATGGCCCACGATGGACGGGTTTGCCGATAACCGCGATGTTTTTATGGCCAAGACCGAGGAGGTGCCGGGCAATCTGCCGTGCACCATCCGCATCATCACCGGTAACAAAATCAAATGCATCTGCGCCGGGAAACCACCCCATGAGGACAATCGGGATGCCGGATTTATGAAGCCCGGCGGCGTATTCAGCAGCCATCAGTCCGTGTTCACCCGTTACGAGCAAGATTCCATCGACACGATTATTTCTCAGGTTGACGAGGCTTTTGTCTTCGTTTTCCTGATTTTTGCCACTGAGATGGAGCTGAAGGGAGTATCCGGCTGCGCTGACGTAGTCGGCGATGCACTGGATGAGCTTTGGGTAATACGGATTTGAAAGCTCGGGAGCGATGAGCCCAATGGTGTTAGTGTGCTGGAGCTTTAGGTTTCGTGCGACCTGATTGACCTGGTAGCCATGGTCATTTGCGATTGCCTCGATACGCTCGCGTGTCGCGCGGTTCACCAGGGTGCTCCCGGCGAGTGCTCGGGACACCGTTGAGTGGGACACTCCGGCCAGTTTTGCGATGTCTTCGAGTTTCATCATTTGCGATACATCTTCTATATACACATCATTGCAATCGATTGCAATGCAGATAAGCAGACTTTGCAATCGATTGCAAACTAAATTTTGAGTCAAAATGGCTCGTTTTATTCAACCAAACTTTGGTGAGAAACAACAAAGCCGCCCGGGTTACCCAGAGCGGCTTGATCTACGTTAGAAAGGCGGTCACTAAACCCGCAGGAAGACATCCTTTTTGTACAGCCCCCAGAGAGTAAGCATCACCAAAATCAGCGCGCCGCCGCTGAGGAACATATCCTTGTAAACCGGGAAGTGCGTCATTAAGCCACGCACAAAGTTGTTCGAAATGTCATCGAAGTCAACAATATGTGTCCCCATGTATGCCGTAATCGCATTCGCACCAATCACAACCCAGAATAACGAGCCCTTTGTCCATTTACGGACATCGAGGATGTAATAGAACACACCCAGCAGCACAAGACTCAGACCACCAGCGACGAGGACAAATGAGCTGGTCCAGATTTTCTTGACCACGGGTAGCCAGATATTCCAAATCCAGCCTGCGGTGAACATCGAAATGCCCGCCGCAACCAGCAGACCCGACTTACGCATCCCATTGTCGGAGCTCTTCTTGATGTACGTTCCAGCGAGCAGTCCCAGCAACGCCGTCGCAATCGAAGGAATGTTCGAAAGTGGCCCCTCCGGATCTCCATACTCTTTGTAGAGCTGGCCAGGCTGCAACATCAGGCGGTCCACGTAGTTGGCAACATTTCCAGCTTCATCGTACGAACCCAGTGGATGTCCCGGCACGGGAATGTATCGCAGGATCAATGCGTACCCGACCAAGATGCCAATCGTGATGATGCCTTGTGCACGCGGCTTGGTGTAGAGGTAAATGAGCGCCGCCCCGAGATAGCCAAATGCCTGACGCTGGAGCACGCCGAACAAGCGTAAATCGCTGAACGGCTCAAGCTTTGTGAGGCCATTAATGAGCAAGCCAAAGAACGTTAACCAGATAAAGCGGGTGATGATTTTGCGGACCAGGGATGCTTTTGAATCCCCAGCCTCCATCCGTCGTCCGATCGAATACGGGAGCGTGGCCCCGATGATGAACAGAAACAGCGGAAAAATACAGTCGTGGAAGCGAAAGCCTGCCCACTCCACATGGCTGCAGAACTGGGCGACAACTTCATCCATGATCTTGCTCGGCCACCGTGCGCCGATAGCTTCAAGAAAGCTGGCGCCACCGATAATCCAGAACATATCAAAGCCTCGGAGGGCATCGATGGAAAGTACCCTATCCTTTGGCGACATCTTGGCAGGTGCAACTGTGCTCATTCCGCGAATGTACCACGGGTTCATTCCAGAATTTGTGAGGTTTACCCGGCTAAATGGTCGCCAACTGCTCCTGAGACAAATTGTGTAAAGACACTAGCGACGAATGATGTAACGGTATTCCCAGCCATAACAATCCAGCCTTGAGCAAGTCAAACCATCACATAAGTACCAATGATTATTCACTGGTTCGTCACAAATGCGATGACTCCTTACAGGAGTTCACAACACATTGCTTTATGCATTTAGCGGATGCATGTCTGCATTACAAGGGAGGTATTTGTAATTCCAGATCGAATCCCCCTACTGCCTTTCCCATGTCCACAAATGTGTGACTGTCTACTTTGGGTCAATGCCTTGCACTGGGATCAGCGTGCGCGCACGCATCCGGGTTGCACGGAGCTGCACCCGCGCTGCCGGGCCACCCGGCCGTACCGAAATCCGACGCTCAGGCAGCTCCCAGCGAATACCACCCTTTGTCGTCGCATCGCGGACAACAAGTGCATACGTCCCCACAGGAAGCAGCAAACGGGCATGACCTGATGGATCCGTCATCCGGGAACCTGCAAACTCAGCTTCTGCACCTGGCTTGCGGTTTCCGTTGTACATATCCGCCTGACGCTCAGTGTCGAACACCAGCCCTTGTACTGGCTCGCCAGAGCCACCTTCTTGAACGATAACATCCGCAAGCCCGGCAGGTCTTGCAACAAGACTGACCGTATCGGCTGCGATGTACTTGGGCTCTGAAACCAAGCGGTGAACGGAATCCCATACACCAATCGAGACACTTGCCTCAGAGTCGACTGAAAAGTTGAACTTTCCATCACCGGATGATGCGACATTTAGAAGACAAGGTCCTGAAATACGCTTCCCCATCCAAATGGCAATGTTCGCAGAGACCGGCCTACCCTTTTCATCGGTGACCTGTCCAGATACCTGACGCATCGCCTTTCCCCTTGCAAGTCCCGTCACGAAATAGCATCCCTTATTGTCAGCCGTGGTACGCAAAAAACTCGTACCCGGGACAGCCCCGAGGCGTTGCTGTAGCACAGGGGCCCACTCTGCAAACAGCGAGGTTACATCCAGCGGAAAAATGTCATCTACCAGCAGCGCCAATTTGCCATCCCCAGGCTTGAAATCAGGGATTTCCGTAAACACAAGCTGAATATCTACTTCTGGTTGCTTGCACGTATCACGGTCAAGAAACACAAATCCATGCCCTGGTAAGTCAATCAAAATGCCCGCAAAAGAAGCGAGCATATTGTCATCGAGCTTGATGTCGTAGCTGCCATCCGTACGAAGCTGCTGAGATTCCACAACCTCTAGTTTGCCTGTGGCGTCATCCACAAAAACGGTGTGGGCCAAGCCAAGAACGGGAATGTTCCTCCGAATATAGGTACGCCCGGTCATCCTCGATGGTGTTGAATGCGGAAGGGATGCCGTATCAAGGCGCTCACGCCGCGTGCGTTTCGTTGCACTCCTGTAATCGGACTGCTTGCCACCAAACACCCCGGTACGCATCACGAGAATTGCGCACCCAATCAATGCAATTGCAAAGAGTATTGCCAGCCGTGCAGATGTTGGCTTCATGCGCATATTCTACTCGCCAGCAAACCAGGTTTACGAAGGCTGTCCAATTGCGTTACAAAAGGCAAAAGCACGTAATTGTGTTGTAAACATCACACCATGGCCTGTAACAAATACGGGGATGAACTAGTATACAAATCATTGAATTTCGTGGGAACTCCAAACCATTACTATGTCTAATCGTCAACAAACATCCGCCAAGGTCATCCGGTTTACAGCACTTGCCGCAACATCGATTGCTGCCCTGTCAGCCGGTCGCAATGCGGCAGCACAAACAATTTCCCCCTATGCGGCAACCCAGCAGCGCACTATTGCGATGCGACAGGCGGGTACGCAGATTCCATTGGACATCGATGCTCACACAGTCCTAATCCGCTTCAAGGACACATCCGACACATCAACCCGTGATGCTATTTGCCGTAAGGTTGGCCTCGGTGCGATGCAAACCTACTCCCTGGTTCCGGGGCTGGCGCTTGTCCATGTTGCTGGAAACCCGATGGATGCGATTGCGCAGCTGAAATCCAACCTGGCCATCGATGACATCGAGCCAAATTACATATTTTACCGCCAGGCCACTCCGGACGACCCACTCTTCAGCCAGCTCTGGGGCATGAACCAGGCGGCTAACAACGACATCGATGCACCTGAAGCCTGGGACATTTACACGGGTGATCCTAACTACCGTGTCGCGATTATAGATACGGGCATTGACTTTACTCATCCTGACCTCCAAGGCAACATCTGGGTCAACCCAGGTGAGACTGCAAACGATGGCATCGACAATGATGGCAATGGCTATATCGATGATGTCAGTGGCTGGGACTTTACTGGTACAGGCCTTGGTACAAAGTTTGCCAACGGTGATAACAATCCACAGGATGGTGATGGCCACGGAACGCACGTTGCCGGAACGATTGCTGGCAAGGGCAATAATGGGGTTGGTGTCGCGGGCGTCGTTTGGGGTGCGAAGATTGTTCCATTAAAGTTTTTGGATGATGCAGGGAGTGGTTCGACTGCAAACGC
>Ga0114975_10003109_pt1 | contig 11158 bp, 10 predicted proteins | sample S_130626_EF_Meta_FD_87031 | JGI IMG/M metagenome (GOLD analysis project Ga0114975, IMG submission 87031) | Freshwater microbial communities from Lake Simoncouche, Canada to study carbon cycling - S_130626_EF_MetaG | ecosystem: Environmental > Aquatic > Freshwater > Lake | place: Lake...
GAACGCGCAGAGCGTTTTTTATCACTCATCGCTTTGTTAACAGCAATGGTTTCTGCTGTGGCAATTGCCTTATCTTCTCGCCGCTATGTTCTCAAGCAAGCTGATTCGTGTGCAGTTCTGAAGTGCCTAGGCGCTAGCTCTTCAAATATCTTCAAAAAACAACTACTAACACTATTGAGACTAGGCCTGATTGCAGCGGTTCTAGGGTCTGCCTTAGGATTCTTGGTACAGCAGCTACTTCTATTAGCGCTGGGTAATTTAGTCATGGGTAATTTACACTCGGTTTCATTATGGCCTGTGCTCTGGAGTGCGGCCTTATCTTGGTTTTTGCTAATGGGTTTTGCGCTTCCACCACTATTAGGATTGGTTAAGGTATCGCCTGTTCGATTAATTAGAAAAGAGTATGCAGGATTACCAAGTGCTGCAATTTGGGTTGCACTACTTGGGCTTGGTGCCTGTCTAGCGCTGATTGGTATTGCAGCGCGTGATTGGAAACTGGCCCTATGGACTGCTCTGAGTTTTGGTGCTGCTGTAGCCCTATTTTCTCTAATATCTTGGTTGGCTCTTTGGATGCTATCTCGGATTCGCACACAATATTTTGTCTTACGTTTTGTCTTGGTGGCGCAGGGTAGGAGTGTGACTTATGCCATCGTGCAAATTACTGCCTTAGGGATTGCGATCATGGCTTTACTCTTGATCTTGTTATTACGCCAAGATCTACTCAGTGCATGGCAAGGCAATACCCCGATGAATGCGCCTAATCGCTTCATGATTAATGTTCAAGAAAACCAAAAACAAGGTATTGATCAATTATTAATTGATGCAGGGGTTGGTAAGCCAGATTTTTATCCTATGGTGCGGGGACGATTGATTGATATTAATCAGCAGACTATTTCACCAAATGCCTATCAGGATGAGAATGCGCGCCGTTTAGTCGATCGCGAATTCAATCTTTCCTATACCGATGAATTGCCAAGCGGCAATAGAATACTTTCTGGAAAGTGGATTGCAGGTGATGCACCTCAGATCTCGATTGAGACCGGAATTGCTAAAACCTTAAAGTTAAAACTGGGTGACCAGCTCACTTTTGAAGTGGCTGGAGAAAAAGTAACTGCCCCAATTACTTCTTTGCGAAAGTTAGACTGGGGATCTATGCGGGTCAACTTTTTCGTGATTATGCAGCCTAGCTTATTAAATCAGTTACCACAATCTTGGATTACCTCTTATTACCAAGACTCAAATCGTAATGATCTGGATTTTCGCTTAAGTCAAACCTATCCGAATCTGACTGTGGTGGATGTCACGGCATCTTTACAGCAAATCCAAGAGGTTTTAAATAGGCTAACAGCTGCATTAAGCTTATTGTTTGCCTTTACAGTGTTGGCGGCAGTGTTGGTTTTGATTGCTGCTATCTCAGCTACACAAGATGAGCGTTTTAGAAATGCGGCGCTTCTCAAGGCATTAGGCGCCTCCCGTCAGGTCCTGGCGCGTATTGCCACTGCCGAGTTGTTACTGATTGGTGCGATAGCAGGTATGCTCGCTGGCATTGCTGCTGGCATAGCTGCTTGGGCTCTAGGACGTTATGTTCTAGAGATTGAGTTTCATTCATTCTTTCAGGCACTCATGATGGGTCTTGTGTTTGGTATTTCTTCCTGCTTATTAGCTGGATACCATTTTCAGAAAAGAATACAAAAGGCTACGGCAGTTGAATGCCTGCGCGCTATTTGAGTGTTACCAGATTTTTGGGAAGCTCAACAAAGCGGGTGCCCGCGAATCGGTCGGGTAATCCTTGGCGTAATGTTTTATCTCTGCGATCAAGAAAGATGGATAGTGGCCAAAGAAAAAGGGCAACAGCAAATAGCATCTCAATGATGAGCCATCTTTCCAGATGAAAGATGGCTTGTAATGCAACACAGGGCAAAATCCACAGAGAGCCAAATATATAGCGCCAAGTAGCCTGACGTCGATTCAAAGTGTAACCATCCTTATTAATAATCCTTATTCGCCAAGTTTGCATGGCTAAGGTTTGCCCAGATTTAGTCCAATACCAAACAAAATAGATACCAAGCAATATATAAAGATAGAGAAAAGTAAGCCAACTAGGTAGTGCGATTCCAAAGAGGACGCCTAAGCCCAGATTGGGTAATAGAAAGGTAAGGGCGATGACTCCCAGCAATACCAATTGCTCATACAAGCCACAGAAAACACGTCGCCAAAAGCTAGGTGAGGGTAATATTTTTAATTCAGCAGGCGTCATATTGCTGCTTATTGATGATTAATAAATAAAAGTTAGTTATTACTGCTACTGCTTTCAGAGCTACCGCTTGGTGTGGGAGCTTCAGCTGGAGGACTAGGTAAGGTAACGGGCTTTTGCCTGTTAGGGTGCTGCTGTAAAGTAGGGGCGCTTGTAGCAGTAGGTTTTTTCTTGGCCTCAGATTCTGCTAATTTCTTTTTTTGTTCATCGCTCAGTTTTTGATAAGCGCTCCAAGCCTCCGCTTTTTTATCGGCAGGAAATTTAAGACTACTTAGATAATTATCACGCGCAAGACGGCGATCTTTTTGTGAGAGGTTAGACCAGCTCGCCATACGAGACTGAAGGCGCTCTTGATCTTGCTGACTCATTTTGGGGTAGATGTTAGCAACCTGTATCCATTTTTTGCGGCTATCGGGCGGCATAAAATCCCAGTCGCTTTCAAGTGGCGCTAGAATTTTTTGTTGAGCGGGTTTTAAACTTTCCCAAGTGCCGTCTGGTTTTTTTTCTGGAATACCGCTCGCTCTGCTATGCGCACTGCTGACGCTGCTTGTCGTCTGTGCTTGAGCAAGACTTGATGTAATAGGACCCAAGGCAGTAGCTAGGCAAGCGCTAGCAATAAAAGACTTTAGGTGAAAAGACATTCGACAGAACTTTTTGATTATTTGCTTTGTATAGAATCGGTCGAATCACTATTTGAGTCAGAGAGTGGGCCATTTTTTAAGAAGGCCATAAATCCTCGATCAGCATAAGCATCTGGCGGCACTTCATCACTTAAAAGTGCAGCATCCACTTCAGCAATATCATTGATTCTTGAATCACCTTGCCATTCTGCAATGCCAATGAGGCCAAAAACTAAAACCACTAGAGGCGCAATCCAGCCAATGGTGTCCCAAACCGGATTGGAAGATCCAGAACTCCAGTTTCCACTGGAGCTTGCCAAAGCATGCTTTCGAGCCCGAAGCTTTTCAGGTTTTTTAAGAGAAATTGCCTTCATACGGGCTGCGTAAAGACGGTCTTTGATTTCTTTTGGCAAAGTGCCGCTGCGTAGCAAGACAGCGCTTGCTAGGCCAAATTGGTCTTCATGCTTCTGGCTTAGTTGATTTTCAGAGTGTTTCACAGCGTAATTCCTTTTAATTTCAATGCTTTAGCTAGAGCCTGGGTTGCTCTAGAACAATGCGTTTTGACACTACCTTCGCTACAACTCATCGCTTTGGCAGTTTCAGTAATGCTGAGCTCATCCCAATAACGCATTAGGAAGGCTTCTCGTTGACGTACAGGTAATTTTGATATTTCTGACTCCAGAGCCTGTAAAAGCTGACTTTGCTCTAGTTTATGAGCACCATCTTGGTGAATGACGCTATCATCGGGCGCTGAAAGTGACTCTAGAGGGTCAAAATCATCGCTTTCATTGGATTTACTGCCCATATTTGAGAATAGAGTGACCCAGGTATTTCTGACCTTTTGGCGCCTGAACCAGTCATGAATCCGATTTTGGAGGATTCGAGTAAATACTAAGGGGAGCTCAGCAGCTGGCCGGTCGCCATATTTTTCGGCTAACTTGATCATGGCATCTTGAACAATATCGAGGGCCGCGTCATCATCACGGACGGCATAGACCGCTTGCTTAAAGGCGCGCTGCTCAATACTGCTCAGAAAGTCAGATAGTTCTTGGGCTGATGCCATGCAGTCGATTAGACCTGAATCGGTGAGAAATGAGCTATTTTAGGGGATTGCTATAGAATATAGGGCTTACTACCAAGATTCTCATTTACGAAGTGGTTTTTTCCGGTAGCAGCGCCGTTCGAACTCGGGCCATAAGCAAGAGACAGAACAGACCAATCAATTTTTTGCCGAAAATTGCAAAGGACGAAAGAAAATGAATACAAGCAGCGCCGAATTTTTAGCTACTAAAGCTAACAAAGACTCAACAAATCCAAATACCGCAGCAGCGCCTGTAGAAATGATCGGTGCTGAGATGCTGGTGCAAGCATTGCATAAAGAAGGGGTTGAATACGTTTGGGGTTACCCAGGCGGTTCCGTACTCTTTATTTACGATGAAATTTTCAAGCAGGATAAGTTTGAACACATTTTGGTTCGTCATGAACAGGCAGCAGTTCATGCAGCCGATGGTTACGCACGCGCAACAGGAAAAGTTGGCGTTGCCTTAGTAACATCTGGCCCTGGAGTAACCAATGCCGTAACTGGAATTGCTACTGCTTACACTGATTCCATTCCGATGGTGATCATTAGCGGAAATGTTCCAACACATGCTATTGGTGAAGATGCTTTCCAAGAAGCGGATACGGTTGGTATTACGCGACCAGTTGTAAAACATAATTTCCTGGTTAAAGACGTAAAAGATCTGCCGATGGTTTTAAAAAAGGCATTTCATATTGCACAGACAGGACGACCTGGCCCAGTATTGATTGATATCCCTAAAGATGTCTCAGCGGCTAAGGGTCTGTTTGCTTACCCAGAAACGTTAGAGATGCGTTCTTACAACCCAGTAGTAAAGGGTCATAGCGGGCAAATCCGTAAAGCAATTTCTTTGCTGCAAGAAGCACAGCGTCCCTATATCTATACCGGTGGAGGCGTTATTCTGGCTGACGCAGCGCCAGAGCTGAAAGAATTTGCTGACCTACTGGGCTATCCTGTAACCAATACCTTGATGGGTCTTGGTGGTTTTCCAGGCTCCAGTCCACAGTTTGTGGGAATGCTAGGAATGCATGGAACATATGAGGCCAATATGGCCATGCAACATAGCGACGTATTGATTGCGATTGGAGCTCGTTTTGACGATCGTGTGATCGGCAATACAGTTCACTTTGCAAGTCATCCACGGAAAATTATTCATATTGATATTGACCCTTCCGTGATTTCGAAGCGTGTGAAAGTAGACGTTCCGATTGTGGGCAATCTCAAGGAAGTTCTACAGGAGATGACTGCGCAACTCAAAGCTGCCGGCCCCCGTAAAAACGGTGAGAAAGTTGCCGCATGGTGGGAGCAGATTAATGAATGGCGTAAAAAAGATTGCTTAAAGTACGATGAAGCCTCTCAAATTGTGAAGCCGCAGTATGTTGTTCAAAAGTTATATGAACTGACTGGCGGTGATGCCTTCATTACATCTGATGTAGGTCAACACCAAATGTGGGCTGCCCAGTTTTATAAGTTTGATAAGCCACGTCGCTGGATCAACTCCGGTGGTCTTGGGACAATGGGAGTAGGTTTACCTTATGCCATGGGAATCAAAAAGGCTTTCCCTGATAAGGATGTTTTTGCAATCACTGGTGAAGGCTCTATTCAGATGTGTATTCAAGAGCTCTCAACTTGTAAGCAGTACAACACCCCAGTCAAGATCGTGTCTTTAAACAACCGCTACTTAGGTATGGTGCGTCAATGGCAGGAGCTCACCTATAACAAACGCTATTCCAGTTCATACATGGATTCTTTGCCTGACTTTGTGAAGTTAGCTGAGGCATATGGCCATGTTGGGATGCTGATTGAAAAGAAGTCAGATGTTGAGGGAGCACTCAAAGAAGCAATTCGTCTAAAAGATCGCACAGTATTTATGGACTTTCAAACTGACCCAGAAGAAAACGTTTGGCCTATGGTTCAAGCGGGTAAGGGCATTACCGAAATGCTTTTGGGTAGTGAGGATCTCTAATGCGACACATCATTTCTATATTGATTGAGAACGAACCGGGTGCCTTATCTCGGGTAGTAGGCCTTTTCTCTGCGCGTGGTTATAACATTGAAACCTTGAGTGTTGCGCCGACTGAAGATCCTTCTCTATCTCGCATGACAATTGTTACTGTTGGATCTGATGATGTGATCGAGCAAATTACAAAGCATTTAAATCGCTTGGTTGAGGTAGTCAAAGTATTTGATTTGAGTGAGGGGCCTCACATAGAACGAGAGCTCATGATGATTAAAGTTCGCGCTGTAGGAAAAGAACGAGAAGAATTAAAGCGCACTACCGATATCTTCCGCGGCCGCATTATTGATGTGACCGATAAAAGCTACACCATCGAGCTCACAGGCGATAGTGCCAAACTAGACGCTTTTATTGATTCTATTGATCGCGCATCCATCCTAGAAACCGTCCGCTCAGGGGGTTCTGGTATTGGTCGTGGTGAACGAATTTTGAAGGTTTAATTTTTTTAACTGATTTATTAAGCAATATACATATTTTCAATACAAGGAAAGAGCATGAAAGTTTTTTACGATAAAGACGCTGATTTGTCCCTCATTAAGGGTAAAAAAGTTACTATCATTGGCTATGGTTCACAAGGTCATGCGCACGCATTGAACCTTAAAGACTCTGGAGTGAATGTAACTGTGGGTTTACGTAAGGACGGCGCTTCCTGGAGCAAGGCTACCAATGCAGGGTTGGCAGTAAAAGAAGTGGCTGAAGCAGTAAAGGATGCCGATGTTGTCATGATGCTATTGCCTGATGAGCAAATCGCAGATGTGTATAAGCAAGAAGTGCACGGCAATATTAAGCAAGGTGCGGCATTAGCTTTTGCACATGGCTTTAACGTTCACTATGGTCAAGTTCAGCCACGTGCTGACTTGGATGTCATCATGATTGCGCCTAAAGCTCCCGGACATACTGTGCGGGGTACTTATTCTCAGGGTGGCGGCGTTCCTCATTTGATCGCTGTATATCAAGATAAATCTGGCTCAGCTCGCGATGTTGCCTTGTCTTATGCAACAGCTAATGGTGGCGGTCGTGCTGGCATTATCGAAACCAACTTCCGCGAAGAAACTGAAACAGACTTATTTGGTGAACAAGCTGTTTTGTGTGGTGGCGCTGTTGAATTGATCAAAGCTGGTTATGAAACCTTGGTTGAAGCAGGCTACTCACCTGAGATGGCTTACTTTGAGTGCTTGCATGAACTGAAGTTAATCGTAGACTTGATCTATGAGGGTGGTATCGCCAATATGAACTACTCCATCTCTAACAATGCCGAGTATGGTGAGTACGTGACTGGCCCTAGAATTGTTACGGAAGATACTAAGAACGCAATGCGTCAGTGTTTGAAAGATATTCAGACTGGTGAGTACGCTAAGAGCTTCATCTTAGAAAACAAAGCAGGTGCTCCCACATTGATTTCACGTCGTCGCTTAAATGCGGAGCATGAGATTGAAGTAGTTGGCGCTAAATTGCGTGCCATGATGCCTTGGATTGCTAAGAACAAATTAGTTGATCAGACCAAGAACTAAGCATTGCATAAAAGGCTCAGAATAAAAATGATGTATCCACACCCCATTATTGCAAAAGAAGGTTGGCCGTATTTAGCTCTAGTGGGGATCATTGCTTTGTTGGTTCACTATCTGGGTGGACTAGCTTGGTCTTGGCCGCTTTGGATTATTTTTATTTTTGTTCTGCAGTTTTTTCGAGATCCTCAGCGAATTCCAGCCTTAGGTCGCGATTTAGTTTTATCTCCGGCTGATGGACGAATTGTTGTGGTTGCAAAAGCAACTGATCCTTATGCTGGTCGTGAAGCGCTCAAAATCAGCGTGTTTATGAATGTATTTAATGTGCATTCGAACCGAAGTGCAGTCAATGGCTTGGTTAGAGAGATTCAATACTTCCCAGGAAAATTTGTTAATGCTGATCTGGATAAGGCTTCTACCGAAAATGAGCGCAACGCAGTCGTTATTGATGCCAATGGTCAAATCGTGACATTAGTACAAGTGGCTGGGTTAATAGCACGCCGAATTCTTTGCTATATCCATGTAGGCGATCGACTGAAAGCGGGAGAGCGTTACGGCTTTATTCGTTTTGGATCTAGAGTGGATGTTTATTTGCCACTTACTGCTGAACCTTTAGTAAGTGTTGGCGATAAAGTTTTTGCAACAAATACTGCTTTGGCTCGTTTGCCAGGCCTAGATTAATTAGATCTCACTTTTACTAGGACGATTTTGCCAACTTTTCGCCGTCGTGGCCGTATCGATCGTAGTCGCTTATCTCATTCTCGCTCAGATCGCCCTCAAAGCGATTGGGTTGAAGAAGCTGGGGATGGAATTGATTACGAAGTAGAGGAACTTCATCCACAAAAGCCTCGCTTACGTAGTAAAGGGATTTACTTACTTCCTAATGCTTTCACTACAGCAGCATTATTTTGCGGCTTCTTTGCAATTGTGAATGCAATGAACCATCAGTTTGAGGTTGCTGCAATTGCGATCTTTGCTTCTTTAGTTTTAGATGGTATGGATGGGCGTATTGCCCGTATGACAAATACCCAAAGTGCTTTTGGTGAACAATACGACTCGCTGGCAGATATGGTTTCTTTCGGTGTTGCTCCAGCATTAGTTGCTTATGAATGGGCATTGAAAGACTTAGGTAAATGGGGTTGGTTAGCTGCCTTTACCTATTGCGCTGGGGCTGCCTTGAGATTGGCGCGCTTTAATGTCAATACCGGTGTTGTTGATAAAAAGTTTTTTCAAGGCTTACCAAGCCCTGCAGCCGGTGCCTTAATGGCTGGATTTATTTGGCTTGCCGATGACAATAAGATCCCAGTGCGGGATACCGCTATTCCCTGGATTACCTTTTTCATTGCCGTGTATGCTGGCTTGACGATGGTCTCAAATGCCCGCTTTTATAGCGGTAAAGCCCTTGATGTTCGGTATCGCGTGCCATTTGGCGTGATGGTTTTGATGATTTTGACCTTTGTGCTGATTTCTTCAAACCCACCCTTAACTTTATTTGGTGTTTTCGTGGTCTATTCCATCTCAGGATATGTCATTTGGGCTTGGGAACGCCTCAGTGGTAAGCGTTTTAGCTAATTTCTGAATTTTCGGGTATATTAATTCTATGTTGATGAATTTCTCGCCTTTATCAGGCCTCCTTCTGCTAGCACTAAGCCTTGAGCTTGGGGCGGGTAAGGCCTGAGTTGATGAGATCTCAATAAATCATTAACCACCACATACCAGCCCCAGCAAATTGCTGGGGTTTTTGTTTTTTTGACGCTGAAATTGTGCAACACATGAATGAAGTATTAAAAATCGGAGAGTAGTGATGAGCGATAAAGTAATTATTTTTGACACCACCTTGCGCGATGGAGAGCAATCTCCCGGCGCGTCGATGACTAAAGATGAAAAAGTTCGTATTGCTCGTCAACTTGAGCGCTTGAAAGTTGATGTGATTGAAGCTGGATTTGCTGCTAGCTCAGAAGGTGACTTCCAGGCCATTTCTGCAGTTGCTGCTGCAGTGAAGGATTCGATTGTATGTTCTTTAGCCAGAGCGAATGATAAGGATATTACTCGAGCTGCAGATGCATTAAAGGCTGCAAAAGCTAAACGCATTCATGCATTTTTAGCAACCAGTCCCTTGCATATGGCTGTGAAATTACGCATGTCTCCTGAGGAAGTGTTAGAGCAAGCGAAACGTTCTATTCGTTTTGCTAGAAATTTGGCTGAGGATATTGAGTTTTCTGCTGAAGATGGTTATCGCTCCGAGATGGATTTTTTATGTCGTGTAGTAGAAGCAGTCATTAAAGAGGGTGCATCGACTATTAATATTCCTGATACTGTTGGTTATGCAACTCCAGAGTTATATGGCGATTTCATCAAAACTTTGCGGACCCGTGTCCCTAATTCTGATAAGGTAGTTTGGTCAGTGCATTGCCATAATGACTTGGGCATGGCAGTAGCTAACTCCTTGGCTGGCGTGAAGATTGGCGGGGCTCGGCAAATTGAGTGCACCATCAATGGCTTGGGTGAACGTGCTGGTAACACTGCATTAGAAGAGATTGTGATGGCCTTAAGAACCCGTAAGGACTATTTCAATTTAATTTGCGATATTGATGCTAGTCAAATTGTTCCGGCCTCTAAAATGGTTTCGCACATTACTGGTTTCGTAGTGCAACCAAACAAAGCAGTTGTCGGCGCCAATGCATTTGCCCATACCTCCGGTATACATCAAGATGGTATTTTGAAAAATCGTGAAACCTATGAAATTATGCGCGCAGAAGATGTTGGTTGGGCTGCAAACAAAATTGTTTTAGGTAAATTGTCAGGCCGCAATGCCTTTAAACAACGTTTGCATGATTTAGGTATTGTGGTTGAGGCTGAAGCAGATATTAACGAGGCTTTCACACGCTTCAAAACCTTGGCTGATCAAAAAACAGAAATTTTTGATGAAGATATTATTGCCATCATGTCAGAAACCGCTTCAGCAGAAGAGGGCGAGTTCTATAAATTTATTTCGATGAGCCAGCACTCTGAAACCGGCGAGCGCCCAAAATCACGTATTACCTTACGCATGGGCGATAAAGAAGTGAGCTCAGAAGCAGAGGGTAACGGACCAGTCGATGCAAGCTTGAACGCGATTGAGGCAGTCGCCAAAAGTGGTGCTGAGCAGTTGTTGTATTCAGTCAATGCAATTACCTCCGGGACCCAATCTCAAGGTGAGGTGACTGTGCGATTGGCAAAGGGTGGTCGAATTGTTAACGGCGTGGGAACTGATCCGGACATCATTGCAGCTTCTGCAAAAGCCTACTTGGCGGCCTTAAATAAGCTGCATGATCCAAGCCAAGCGAAGCTTAATGCTCAGATGACGCCTTAAATCAGTGTTAAGTGATTGTTTTTAAAGAAAAATCATTAAAAACTGTTGAAAGAATCCATTTTTTGACAGTTTCCTGGTTCTCATTAGGGATAGAGGGGATCTGATACAATTCGAGGGCTTTGATTTATAAAGCTTTTTTGTAATATTTTGTTAATAACGCACGACACATTCAGGGTGAAAGCTCTTGTGTTCGCAAGTAAGGAGTTTTAAAAATGGCAGTTGCTGATATCAAAACGGCGGAAATCGTCAAAGAGAACGCGCGTAGCGCAAACGATACGGGTAGCCCTGAAGTTCAAGTTTCATTGCTAACAGCCCGCATCAATGAATTAACC
>Ga0114975_10003111_pt1 | contig 11153 bp, 12 predicted proteins | sample S_130626_EF_Meta_FD_87031 | JGI IMG/M metagenome (GOLD analysis project Ga0114975, IMG submission 87031) | Freshwater microbial communities from Lake Simoncouche, Canada to study carbon cycling - S_130626_EF_MetaG | ecosystem: Environmental > Aquatic > Freshwater > Lake | place: Lake...
AGTAACGGCGGCATCGAGAAGGGCAGGAACCTGCGCCAACCGGCTAGCAAGGTCGCTGGCACGACGCTCCGCTGTTCCGAAGCCGCGGGCGATGAGGGGGAAGAGCCCACCGCCAATGACGGAGACGGTATGGAGGGCATCCCACGCCTCAGGCTGAACCTCCTGCAATTCGAAGCGGATCGCGCGAATCGTGCCGAGGGCCAGGTCGCGATCGCAAAGGTCGTCGGGGCTGAGGCTCGCCACTGGGATGGCGACCAGTCGTGCCTCTTCGCGGTCACACCAGTCCAGCCGTGTCGATCGGCCGGCGGGACCATGCTCGCCCCACGATCCGTCGTGATCGTGAATTCCCATCCCCGTTGCGGCAACGGGGTGGAGCGCTGCGAAGCGCGCGAGGAGGCCGGCGGCGTCGAGGGCATCAATCATCGTCGGCAGGGTACCATCAGCGCATGGGTGCACAAGACACAACCGACGCCTTCTTCGAGCTGCTGAACGCAGATGACCGCGCGGGCGCCCTCAAGCTGATGGATGAGCGCATTGAGATGCGCGTGCACGTCGCTGAAAGTGTCCAGCTACTAAAGGGTCACGAGCGCGTTGGCGGCTGGTTCCTCCGCGCCGACAAGGGACTGCGCATGATTCCAGGCGAAGTCAAGGACACTGGCCATCAGGTGGAGTGCGACATCTTGGTCGTACGGCCTGGGTCCAAGAGCAGCAAGATTGACGCAACCATCAAGGTTGAAGCTGGCAAGATCACCGCGATCAACTTCTCGCCGCGCGACCGCTAGTTCTTCCGCCCCTTACGGGCTCGGTGAGGTCACCACGTCAGGAATTCCTTGCGGGATGATGATCTCCTGGCCCGCGCGGATGAGCTCAGGACTGGTGATTTCTGGGTTCGCACTCATGATGACGTCAATGCTGACTTGAACCTTTTCAGCAATCTTCCCCAGCCTATCGCCGGACTTGACGCGATAGCGCACCGCCTCTGGTGTCGGCGTAGGTGTTGGCGATGGGCTGACGTCACTCGTCGGTGAGGCGCTCGGTGTTGGCGTGGCCGTCACGCCAGCGATGAAGCCGTTCACCCCCTTCAGAATCGTTGGGAGCGAGAAGAGCATGACGGCGGCGAGGACAAGCAGCGCAGCGGCACCTCGAGTGCCGCCAGGAATCTTCGGCAGTCGTAGTGCGGCGCGTGGCGCCTCGTCATCCATGGATCGACGCTTGTGTAGTGGCACAACGCGCACACGCTCCTCTTGGGATGGGCTCAACTCAAAGCCTGGGTCGGCCGGTGTCGGTGCCGTGGACCAGATACTCCCTTCGGGGAGTTCGTCGTACTCGCCTTCAACCTCATCGATGCCGAGCGTTGCGGCGGCAAGGTCAACTGGGGCGCTGGCGGCGGGGGTTCCGAATGGGAGTGGCTGCGGAGCGGGGGCGTCGATTGTTTGCGCCGCCTCGCGCGACGCCCAGGCGAGAAAGATTGGGCACGCGGTAAACGTTGGGGTGAGACAGATCTCGCCCTGTCGTTGCAAATCGATCGGCTCTGCGGGTCGCTTCGCAAAACAGGAGTGCGCTGCACTCGGCTGTGATGACCGTTTTGAAGAGTCAGCGCCCGTCGCAATAAACGGGCAAACGTTGGCGCTCATGACGCCGATCCTATCCCCTCGCGCCAGATCGTCTCCATACGATCGGCCAGAGCTTCGCTCCACGCGGCGGCATAGGTCAGCTCCTCACGGCTCCCCGCTTCTGGAGTTGGGCGATCAGCGCACGGCGAGGTGTCCTCGAGTGCGATCACCTCAACACTCGGCAGACCGAATCTGCGATTGCGGAATCGGAAGATCACCGGCACGATCGGCACCCCGGTCCGCATGGCGATGAGTGCCGCGCCGGGGCGGAACTCCGCGAAGCGATCAGCAGGGCCGCCCGTTCCACCCTCGGGCATCACGCCGTAATGCGCACCAGCGGCGAAGACGGCGCTCGCAGCATTCAGGTGCGTTTCGATCCCACTCGTGCCACGCCAGACTGGCAGGAGACCGCCGAGTCGCCGCAGCAGTGCCGAGCGAACGCGCCCACGTCCAACAATGAATGGGCCGAGGCCGAGCCACCAGATCCGCGGCGCTGCGGGGGCGGCGATGCCGAGCGCAAACGCTTCGTAGTAGCGACGGTGCGGTGCGCCAACGAGGATGCGTGGCCCAGAGGTCGCAATGCGCTCGAGCCCTACCGCGCGAACGCGCATCCCGAACGCACCGAGCACGACACGCAAGGTGAATCGAAGGGCACGGTAGGCAAGGCTTGCATGGGCCCACGGCTGACGCCCAAGCCACGCGACGCCCTCGCCCGCTGCAGGGGGGATTAAGGCATCTCGGCTGTACGAGCTGTAGGCCCGTACCTTTCGTTCGCTCATAGAGAAACCCTACACGCTCGTACCCCCTGCCACGCAGGGCTGCCGCACGCCGCACAGTCCGCTACCGTACAGAGAGGCGGCCACCTTGGCCGCGCAGCAGAAAGGGGAATCCATGGAGACCGCCAAGCTCGTTCTCGTCTTTATCCACCTGCTCGGAATGGCCGCAATCGTGGGCGGCTACTTCGCCGGACTATCCAACTCCCCGAAGCGCCTAACGGCGGGGATCACCCACGGCACCCTGCTTCAGTTTTTGACGGGCGTACTGCTGGTTGGCCTTACAGAAATGGCCAATGAGACCGGAGACGAATTAAGGCACGTGAGGTTTGGCATCAAGATTGCGGTCGCTGCGGTGATCCTGCTGCTCGCCTGGCCGCGCCGTAAGGACGTCTCGATTGCTGCTAACACCTATCACGCGATTGGCGTGCTCGCGCTACTTAACGTAGCCGTCGCCGTATTTGTGAAGTAGAGAGGAGACACCCATGAAGAACCTGCTCAACGAGTTCACCCCAGTGACCGTCCATGCGCACTGCGATGTGCCGTGTGGCATCTACGACCCTTCGGGGGCAGTGATTGCCGCTAAGACGGTCGCGCGTATGGTCGAACTGATCACGCAGGCTGAGATCGGTGGACCAACCGACCACGCCGCCCGCAACAAGCTCGTGCGCTGCATCGCCGTCAAAGAGGAGCACGCCGAGAAGGTGAAGCACGAGGTCCAGATCATCTGGTCCGACTACTTCAAGCCGGAGCATTTGGCGAAGTTCCCCGACCTGCATGACCAGGTGTGGAAGCTCCTGAAGTTGGCCTCCAAGAACAAGCAGAACGTTGATGCGGCTGCGGCGGCAGAGCTTGTCGCTGCAACCGAGGCATTTGCAGCCACGTTCGCTGCGTCAAAGGCGTAACGCACCACTGTGACCGAACGACCCGGACGGATCTGGGTCGCCGATGTTGCTGAACGCTCAATGGAGCCGGCCCTCCTTCCGGGGGACCGGCTCCTTGTGCTTCCAGCGGGTCCCGGTGGTCTCCCTGGCCTCAGAGGCAGCCCGCCGATCGGCAGTGTGGTGATCGTTGCTCGCGAAGGTCGTCTCGACGTCAAGCGCGTCGCCTCGCCTCCTCCAGGCGTCTCGGGGCTCTGGCTCCTTGGCGACAACGCGGCACTCTCGCGTGACTCTCGTCAGGATGGTCCAGTCCCGCTCAGCGCTCTGCGCGGTCGTGTGATCTATCGCATTGGGCCGCGCGGCCGCAGGGGAAGAATCGCCGCTGCTCGCTGAGTGAGCAAACTAGAGCTGCGCGTGTAGCTCCGCGAGTAAATCAAGTGACGCCGTTTCAGTGGGATCCATGTGCTGCACCATGAGGCGGCTGGCACCCGTATCGCGGAAGGCGCGCATCTGCGTCAGCGCCTGATCCGGAGTACCAACAAGCCAGCGCGCGCGACGTGGCGCGAGATACTCCTCAGGATCGCCGGCGGCACCGATACGCGACATGAAGCCGCGGATCTTCTCGAGATACTCCGACTCCGTTCGTCCGATCATCGCTCCCGTCATCGCAGAACGCGCGAGGCTCTCGGGCGCCCGCCCGGCGGCGGCACAGGTTGCGTCGAGCTGCGCAAACTTCTCACGAGCGGTGGCTGGGGTCGATGAGGTTAGGTTGAACTCGTCGGAGAACTTCGCGGCGATGCGCATGCCACGCGGTGAGCCTTCGCCGCCCGTGATGATCCATGGCACAGGAGTCGGCTTCGAGCGGAAGAGGGCGTCGCTCACGCTGTAGTGCTTGCCACTAAACGACCAGCCGTCGGGCCCAGCCCAGAGACCGCGCACGATCTCGAGCTGCTCTTCGAGCATCTCAGCGCGGGTGGCCATCTCAGGGAACGGGAAGCCATAGCGGCGATGCTCTGACTCATGCCAACCGGTGCCGAGGCCAGCATGGAGCTGTCGCCCCGCCATCTCTTGCACGGTGGCAACGACCTTGGCGAACTCGCCCGGCGCTCGGAAGGTGACGGGGCTCACCAGTGTGCCGAGGGTGATCGCTGTGGTTTCGCGGGCGATTCCAGCCAGCACGCTCCACGCATCAGTCGTCGCCTGGTCGTTCGCGCCTGGGAACGATTCGTAGTGGTCGGTGCGGAAGAAGCCACTGATGCCGACCGCCTCGGCTCGGCGCGCAGCGGCAAGCTGCTGCTCGTACGACAGGTTCATCTGCCCCTCAATGACCACGGCAATCTGCATAGGGGAACCCTAGCGCTCAGCAGGCATCTGCGGTGCGGGGTACGATAGTTGCAACGCGAAGTATCGTCGGAGACCCGACGACGCGATATGGAGGTTCATCGAATGCCCACAGCCAAAACGCGTCGCCCTGTGGCGGCGAAGAAAACCGCAACGGCGAAGAAGCCGGCAGCGGCGAAGGCGGCACCTGCCCCTGCAGGAGCAGACCTTTCAAAACGCGCCAAGCAGGGAATCATCGTCGCGATCATGCTTGCCCTCTTCTTGGGCGCGCTGGACCAGACGATCGTCGGCACCGCACTGCCAACGATCATGACTAAGTTGGGCGGCAACGATCTCTATACTTGGGTCGTAACCATCTATCTGCTTGCGAGCACCGTGACAGTGCCGATCTACGGCAAGCTCTCCGACATGTACGGTCGAAAGCCGCTCCTCCTCACCGGGGTGAGCCTCTTCCTGATCGGTTCCGTGCTCGCGGGACTCTCGCAGAACGTTGCGCAGCTGATCATCTTCCGTGGCATTCAGGGGCTTGGCGCTGGTGCGCTCTTCCCCATTGCCCTTGCAACCATTGGCGACCTCTACTCCGCCAAGGAGCGCGGTCGCTATCAGGGACTCTTCGGCGCAGTCTTCGGAATCGCAAGCCTCGTAGGCCCAGCGCTCGGCGGCTGGCTTACCGACACCTTTAGCTGGCACCTGATCTTCTACGTCAACCTACCGATCGGCTTGATCAGCATTGCCATCATTCTGCTTGAGCTTCCAACGATCAAGGGACGTGCCAACCAGAAGATCGACTTCTTGGGCGCGCTTGTGTTTGCCGCCGGCATCATTCCAGTACTCATTGGACTCACCAACGTACAGACCAACGCATTCGCAACCCCAGAGGTTGCTGGTTTGATCTCGCTCGGACTCGCACTCCTCGGCCTCTTCCTCTTCATTGAGGCGAAGGTCGAAGAGCCGATCATTCCACTCGAGCTCTTCCGCAACCGCACCTTCGCGGCCGCCGCTGCGGCCTCGTTCTTCGCCTCGTTCGGATTCTTCGCCTCAATCATCTTCTTGCCGCGCTACTTCCAGGCGGTGCTCGGCGAGACGGCGACGAATTCGGGCTATGCAACACTCCCGCTCTTGCTAGGTGTGATCATTAGCTCGGTCGCAGCTGGCCAAATCGTCGCGCGACGCGGTCGCTACAAGACGCTGATCCTTGGGGCCATCTTGCTTGTTGCTGCAGCATCCGTGCTGCTGACGAACATCAAGGCCGACACTGATCCATGGGTTCTACGCCTCTGGATGTTCCTCGCCGGTCTTGGCATTGGGCCAACCCTCTCGGTCTTCACGATCGTGGTGCAGAACGCCGTGCCGTTCAAGTTCCTTGGCGCAGCGACGTCGAACCTTACCTTCTTCCGTCAGGTTGGCGGTTCGGTGGGCTTGGCGCTCGTTGGCACGTACTTTGGTGGGCAGATTGTGACCACCATCCCAGCCGAAGCGGAGAAGATTGCTCCAGTGGGAACCTTTGATCCATTCTTCGCGGCGATCGGCGGCAACTTTTCGCTGCTGACCAATGTGGGCGGGAAGTTCGACCAGGCGCTCATCAGCCTGATCCCAGTGCAGTACCTGGATGCCTTCTCCAACGCGATTAAGGCGGGTATTGCCGATGCGATCGGCTCAATCTTCTGGCTCTCCGTCGTGGCGAGCCTGGTGGCGTTCGTTGCCGCCACCCTGATCGAAGAGATCCCGCTCCGTGGCGGAGCAAAGGGCGCACCAGCCGAAATGTAAGTGGCTCCGGGCGTGCCCCTCTGGGGGTGCGCCCGGATCGCACCCGTCGGCGCAGCTCCACCCCTATGATTGGCGCATGAGCGCCTGGTTTACCGTTGCGGTCTCCCCGAAGGTCGGCAGCCTAGCCGCCGTTACCTCCGCACTCGCTTCAGCCGGCATCGCGGTTGAAGGGGTCATGGGGGCACCAGAGGCTGACGGCTCACTTCACCTTGCTGTTCCCGACGCGCAGTTGCAGGCCGCGATCGCGGCACTCACTGCGCTCGGACTTCACCCCATCACCGAAGCATCGGATCCAACCGGCGAGGCTGGTGCGCCACTCGACGCGGGGATCATCGGCGCGATCTTGCGCGGGCCTCGCTCCTAACACCTGGAGCACCCATGACCGCACGCACCCTTCGTATCGCCACCTGGAACGTCAACGGCCTTCGCGCCCGCGCTGAGCGAGTTGCCGCCTGGCTCGATGCCGCACAGCCAGACATCGTGCTGCTACAGGAGACGAAGTGCGACCCATCCCAGATTCCTGAAGGGCTCTTCTCGACGCGATCCTATGAGGTCGCCGCCCTCGGCGCTGGCGGACGCAACGGGGTGTTGATCGCGTCGCGACACGGCCTTGCCGATGTGCAGGAGAGCATCGCCGACTACGCGCCGCAAGGGAGCGATGCCACGCTCCCCGACCTGCTCAGTGAGCCGCGCCTGATTAGTGCCGTGTGTGGCGGTCTCCGCGTTGCATCGGTCTACGCGCCGAATGGACGCGAAGTCGACGCGCCGCACTTCCACGCCAAGCTGCACTGGTACGGCGCGCTACGTGCCTGGTCGACAGCGCGCATCGCCGAGCCCGCTCCGCTACTTCTGGGTGGTGACTTCAATGTGGCTCCGACCGATGCCGATGTGTGGGATCCAGCAGCACTTGTTGGTGCCACGCATGTCACCCCACGGGAACGCGACGCCTGGAACGCTCTGGTTGACTTGGGCCTGGTTGACGCGGCGCAAGCCGTAGCGCCTGATGGGGAGCGCGCACCGTTCACCTGGTGGGACTACCGCGGTGGCGCCTTTCATCGCGGCTGGGGGATGCGCATTGATCATCTGCTCGTTGAGCCACGCGCTGGTGCACTCGTGGCCAGCAGTGTGGATCGCGATGGGCGCAAGGGCGAGTCACCGTCGGATCACGCCGCGCTGATGATCGACGTGGCACGACCAGCGTGATCACCGAACGCCTGCGCGCGCGAACGCTACACTCCGCCGCCGAATCCATGCCGCGTGCCGCGGCGATCATTCGGGCCGGCGGCCTCGTCGCCTTCCCCACCGAAACTGTCTACGGCCTCGGGGCGAACGCGTTTGATGCGCCCGCAGTTGCACGGATCTTTGAGGCGAAGGGTCGCCCGACCTTCGACCCGCTCATCGTGCACATCGCCGATCGTAACGACCTCTCTCGGCTCTTCACCGAGGCTGCGCTCGCCGACCCACGCATCAAGCTCCTTGCAGATGCCTTCTGGCCCGGTGCGCTCACGATTGTTGCCGTGGCACGACCCGAAGTGCCTGGTTTAGTGCGTGCCGGTCTTGAGACGGTTGGCGTGCGCCTGCCACGACACGAGACGGCGCTGGCACTGATTCGCGCAGCAGCAACGCCGATCGCAGCGCCAAGTGCGAATCGTTTCGGTCGCCTCTCCCCCACTACCGCCGACCATGTACTGGAGCAGCTTGACGGGCGCATTGACGCCGTGCTGGTCGGCGAGGCGACAGAGATTGGCGTTGAGTCGAGCGTTGTCGCGCTTGATGCCGATGGGCCGGCACGACTCCTGCGACATGGCGGCATCCCTCTTGAGGAACTCGCACGCGTGCTCGCCGACCACGGCGGCATCGTTGCTGCGGCACCAACGGCGCAGCCTGGCGTGCCACTGCAGGCGCCCGGCATGACCGAGTCGCATTATGCGCCGATCGTCCCGCTCATCTTGGCAGCGGCGGAATTCCCTGCTGGCGTTACAGCGTGCGCGCTGCTCGCACCAGATCGCGCGACCCTCACGCACCTTGAAGGGCTTGCCGTAGATGCAGGGGCAACCGTTCATGCGAGTGTTGCGCTCTCTGAGGCACTGGACCCAGTCACCGCCGCCGCCCACCTCTTCGAGCGACTGCACGAACTTGAAGCCGCACTGATTCGCCGTGCGGCACCCGCCGCGAGAATCATCGCCGCCCCCTATCCTGAGGGCGGCCTCGGTTCGGCAATTGCGGACCGCCTTCGCCGCGCGGCAGCCATGCCGCAGTAAGGGGACCCGCATGACCACGCCGCGCAGCAACTGGCTCTCACAAGCGATCACCGCGGATGCGCTCAAGCGCTTCCCGCAGTCCATCGCCGGCCAGGCAGTCTTCGCCACGGGCCTCGTGATGATGCTCGCCGCAGGGGTCGGCCTCCCGTCGTGGGAGATCCTGCATCAGGGCCTCAGCAAGCAGCTCGGCATTGAAATCGGCACCGCTGCGCAGCTGAGCGGCATCTTCGTGCTGCTGCTCTGGATCCCGCTCCGCCAGCGCCCTGGACTCGGCACCCTCAGCAACATCGTGATCATCGGCATGGTGATGAATGCGGAGATTGGCCTCCTCGCCTACATCGGCGTCCCACCAGCAGCAGAGATCGCCACCCAGCCACTCCTTGCTGGCGCGCTGGCGATCGCCGGCACAGCCATCGTCGGCATCGGCTCGGGTATCTACATCGGCAGCGGAAACGGCCCTGGGCCGCGCGACGGCCTGATGACTGGACTCCATCACCGCACCGGGCAGGCGATCTGGAAGATGCGCACCGCCATTGAGGTTGTCGTGGGCATCTTGGGGATCGTCCTTGGCGGGACGTTTGGTTTCGGCACGATCTGGTTCGCCTTCACCATCGGCCCACAGGTGCAGTTCTGGCTTGGCAGACTCGATCGCGGCGGACGTGCAGAACGACAGGCAGCGGCGGCGGATCGACGCTAAGGCCTCGCCGCTAGCGCGGTAGAATCGAGTCGATTGCGATCGCGGCGAAGATCAGCGTGAGGTAGCTGATTGAGAAGCGATAGAGGCGCGTTGCGCCACGCAGTAGTCCATCGCCGAGCACATCGCTGCGCAGGCGCCACGCTCGGAGCAAGAAGATCCCACCACCGATAACGGCCACTGCGAGGTAGACGAGGCCCATTCCCGCCACCGCCCACAGCATTAGGCTCATGGCAACGAGAAGGATCGTATAGAGCCAGATCTGCCGTGCCGTCTCCACTGGCCCAGCGGTCACGGGGAGCATCGGCACCCCTGCAGCGGCGTAGTCGGGACCAATCCGCAGCGCGAGCGCCCAGAAGTGTGGCGGCGTCCAGTAGAAGACAAGGGCAAAGAGAAGAATTGGCACTAACGAGATGTCGCCCGTGACTGCAGCCCAGCCGATCACCGGCGGAAGGGCACCCGCCGCGCCACCGATCACGATGTTCTGCGGGGTCGAGCGCTTCAAGATCAACGTATAGATAAGCACGTAGAAGGCGATGGCGAGCAGTGAGATGAACGCCGCCATGATCGTCGTCGTTAGTGCCAAGAAGATGAAGCTCGCAACGCCAAGGATGCTTGCAAAGAGGAGCGCCGCCCCAACGCTGATTCGACCGGTGACGAGCGGGCGTGCAGCGGTACGCGCCATCTGCGCGTCGATGTCGGCATCGATGATGCAGTTAAAGACGTTGGCGCTCGCAGCACTGAGCGTTCCGCCAACAAGCGTGGCAGCGATCAGCGTGAGCGGCGGGAAGCCGTGTGCCGCAAGGAGCATCGCTGGAATCGTGGTGATCAGCAGCAGCTCGACGATGCGCGGCTTGGTCAGCGCGATATAGGCGGAGAGTGTCTCGCGACGAGTCTGCGGCTTGCGCGCTGACCCGCCAGTCGCGGAACCACCTTCGGAACGCCCCTCAAGCAGTGCAATGGATGCAGCGCCGACGGTCAGGATCCAGATCATGGTCGCAAGTGCGACATGCAGTGTCTGCGTCCATGGTGCGAGCTTGGTGAAGATTTGTGCCGCGCCGATGAGGCACTGCACCGCAAAGGTCGCCGTTGCAAGGGTGAGCAGCTGGCGCACGCGCGCCGGACTCCCCTTCTCACGGCGAACGATCCAGAGCGCCGAGATCAGGATGAGCGCAACGATCGCGGTCGCGTAGCGGTGCGCAATCATCGGTGTTGAGAGTGCAGTGATTGGCGGGAAGAGGGTGCCGCCCATCAGTGGCCAATCTGGATAGAGCAGGCCAGTATCGGTGCCCGTCACATTCGAGCCGAAGAGGAGCAGCGCGTAGATGCCCCCCGCGGCAACGATCGGTGCCACGACGCTCCCGCTCGCACGGCGGATACCGGCGAGGGTCTCTCCGTACCCGCTTCGAGCGAGCACCCAGACTTGGAGCCCGACGAATGCCATCGCCGTGGCGAGGTGTGCAGTGACAGAGATACCCGAGTTGGACTCCAGGACCGTTTGGCGTCCGAGCCAGGCCTGGAAGAGGACGAGGGCGAGCAGGGCGACCGAGGCCCCCTGCAGCGATCGACGACCTTTGAGGTTGCGCAGCGCGAAGAACACCAGCGCCAAGGCGATCAGGCCGATCACCGCTGCGATCGTGCGGTGGATCCACTCCAGCCACGCCTTATAGGCGATCACGTCTCCTGAGTCAGTGGTTGGCGGAATGATCTGCCCGTAGCAGAGGGGCCAGTCTGGGCAGCCCATCCCAGACTCGGTTGCACGAACGATGACGCCGATGACCACGAGGCCAATGGTGGCGCCGAGTAGCAGTCGCAGCGTTGTG
>Ga0114975_10003116_pt1 | contig 11148 bp, 4 predicted proteins | sample S_130626_EF_Meta_FD_87031 | JGI IMG/M metagenome (GOLD analysis project Ga0114975, IMG submission 87031) | Freshwater microbial communities from Lake Simoncouche, Canada to study carbon cycling - S_130626_EF_MetaG | ecosystem: Environmental > Aquatic > Freshwater > Lake | place: Lake...
AAGAGCCAGATGTTGAACAACCAACACCAGATGTTGAACAACCAACACCAGATGTTGAACAACCAACACCAGATGTTGAACAACCAACACCAGATGTTGAACAACCAACACCAGATGTTGAACAACCAACAGCAAATGAGGCTAAACAAAAAATAGAACAGGCCAAACGACACCAGGTAGATAATGATATACGACCAGAACGAGATTATAAACCGGAAATGAATAAAAATCTAGAAGAACAATTTAAATTGCAGACAGATCATTATAAACAACGGGTACAACAGAATCAAAAACAAAAGGCAGATTTTAATTTTCGAATAAATGAACAGATGGCTCAACGGCAAAGAATAGAGGCTGAACGGCAGGCTAAAGAGCAGAGAGATGCGATTAAACTGCAGATAGAAAATACTAAACGGCAAAAAGCAGAGGCTGAACAGAAAAGACTAGAGGCTGAACAGAAAAGACTAGAGGCTGAACGGAAAAGACTAGAGGCTGAACGGAATGAAGAGTTAAAACAGCAGAGATATATTTACGAACAGCTAACTAAGAAGGCTATTAAAAAAGATATTAATATAAATAGATATATAAATAAAGAAGAACGTGGAAAAAAAGTCCGTGAAAATAAAGAAAGATTAGATAATGAAAAATATCAAACAAGATTGGATGAATTAACAAAAACGCAAAATAAAATAAAAGCTGTCACTAAAATAAAAGATGCCACTAAAATAAAAGCTGCCACTAAAATAAATGCTAAAAAAACAACAATTGGAAAAAAAACTACACGAGATACGAAAAAGACAAAAATAGACCAAGGACATACACGAACTGCGCCAAGTACAAGAAAGACAACAACACACCGGGGACATACACAAATTGCACCAAGTACAAGAAAGACAACAACACACAGGGGACATACACGAACTGTGGCAAATACAAGAAAGACAACAACACACCGGGGACATACACAAATTGCGCCAAGTACAAGAAAGACAACAACACACCGGGGACATATACGAAAAAGATAATAACTGAACAACACCAATAGAATTACAGTTTCAAGCATATTCTTTCACCTGTGTAAACAAAAAAGACATGTGTATATTTGTAATTATTAAAGAGAATTATTTTTCTATAATAAAATTTGGTTCCATTTATAGTTTCATACAAAAACATTATTTTGTATGAAAATAAACAAACTCAAAACAGAACCAAATCAATGTTCTAATTTTATAATCAAATAATTATTGTTTTTAGGGACATCAATACTATGAACAGAATCGTCAAATATTATATTTTCATTACATGCATCACCTTGTTTTACAATCAATTGTTTTTCCTTTTTTTGTTTTAAACGAGAACTTATGCGGTGCTCATAACCATCCACTCGTTCTTTTTCGATTATATTCCAAAAATCTTGAAATTTGGGTAAAACAGATTGAAACCATTCTCTGTTTCTTTTTACTAAAACACATGAAAATGTGTCTAAATACCAATAAGATGTTTCGTACAGATTGTATTTTGAAGATAATTCTTTTGTTTTCAAATTTATCCAATCATCAATTTCTTTTTTTGAAATTGACTTGTCTTTATGTATTGGTTCCATATATACATAATGAGAACCCGGTTCTGTCATAACCATTTTATTATCCTTTTCTGGTTCTTCTATTGAATTATTTGAAGTGTTTGTCTCTAAAAACGGTGTTTCTAATTTATCAACCCGTTGAATTAATTTATCAATTGTTTTTGGAAATGGTTTTTCTATAAAATACAAAATAACACCTTTATATTCTGGGAGGCATGTGTCTTCTTCTATTTCATTGGTTGGTTCTGTTGCAGCAGTTGATGTTTTATTTTTATAAAACATTTCTTCGTTCTCATATTCTTTGAAACGCGTTTCTATAAAATCACATTCATTTAAATCACACGTTTCCATTTGTATTTGCATTTGAATCCAATATTCTTGTTTAGGTATGCCGTTTATCACACGATTATATATATTTTTCACTTCAATCATTCTTCCAAATCGCCCATTTTTTGAAATTATGGTCTTATCATCTATTTTATCTTGGGGGTCGAGCGGATTTTCTAACATCACATTTATTCCGTCAGGGGATGCACCAATAAAAGGGTATTTGGCATGTCGAATACAACCAAAATCCTCTATTTTTGTTTTATATTTCATTTCATATATTTTAACACTGACGGGTTCATATTTGATTCCATAATGTAAAGATGAATTTGAAAGATTGATTCCATTATTATTTATCAAAGATCCGGAACTGGTTGAATCGTCTTGTTTTGAATGATATGGTAAACATTTTTCATATATTAAACTATTACGTACATTTTCACTGCCAAATACTTTCCATATATTACTGGCGGTGATAATTTGATGTCTAAATTCATACCATTCAGGTGTTCTTTGTTTAGGTTGTGGTATTGTTCTCAAATACTCTATTTGTTTTTTTATTGTTTCAATTTCTTGTTTTAAAAGAGAACTAGGAAAAGAATCCATATATGATCTTACTGGAATTAATTCATTTGTTTCGAAAAAGGTTGAACAAATAGTTTCAATCATGTATTCTAATTCATGCGAATCTGTTTCTTTATATTTATCATTGGTTTCTAATAAAATCGAATTTAATAAATAAGTTATATCAATAATCATGGTTTTATGAAAAGTGGGGGAATACATTGTTTCTATTTGGTTCTCCATGTAATCTTCCATGCAATCGTAAATGATTGTTTCTATATCCATCATTTCTTCCAATGATAAAATAGATGTCCATGATGTTGGAATGGGAGAACCCGGACATGATGTGTTTGAGGATGTTTCACTATTGGATGAATTATGAGAGATGTCGTCTATTTCATTGGGTTCTAAATGCTGGTGTATGGAATCATCCAACGATGCGTTTTCTTCAATTAAATCGTATGCTTCTATTAAATCGACCGGTTTTATATTTTTATTTATTTGAGAACATGTTGTTTTCTGTTCTGTTTGAATAAAAGACAATTCTGTTTCCATATCTGATACATCTTGCAATAGTTTTTTCAAAAGCACGTTCATTCGTTATTCTTATTGAATGTAATATAATATATTTAGTCTGTTCTGTTTATTTGTTTTTAGTTGTAATCAATTTTATACCTTTTACATTTATTCTCCTAAATTCCATTCTATAATAGGGTGGATAACATGTCTTTATTTGACCCCAATAATAACTATATGTAAAATATAATTATTATATATAAAAATACATGAAATGTAATATTACATAAATATATAGATAAAATGAGTTACGATAACGAAAAGATAACTCATGACACACCTATTTATTACGATAACGAAGAGATAACTCATGACACACCTATTTATTACGATAACGAAGAGATAACTCCTGACACACCTATTTATTACGATGCGGTACAGTATAAATTTAGTGATAATGAAATAACAACAAAATATGGGTCAAATAATATTTTACTTATAAATAGTGATATTGTTGTTTATAAAATGAAGAATAAACCAGGTTATTATGCTATTGATCGTGATCAATTAGATATGCAAATGAAAACTCCAGAATATATATGGTTTTTATGTAAAAATAGAATTAATGATAAGCAAATGGATATGCAAGATATTTTTACTCGTGATTATTCATATTTTACTAATAATCATAATGTTTTACCAATAGAATATATAAAATTTCACATACCCTATATATTTTTTGTAGAAGCATCCCAAATTAGACTATTTTTAGATGAAAATGTATCTCCTGATATTTTTTGGGAAATAGAAATAGTGAATGATTATGATGGTAAGCGACTAACATATCCGGGTATTAAATCTTCTGATTCAATAGGGAATGTTCTTGAACATCATGAAGATTATCAAAATAAATGGTGCAATGATGATAGGCGTTATAACATAGGTACAATAACGACGTTTACACCCAAAATTATGTTAAATGATTCATCTGTAAAGTTAGATGAAAATGACCAATTGTTTATACAAGATAGAATAAAAAAACTAGAAGAGGCTAAAAATGCTTCATTAACTCAATATTATCTAGACACAAGTGATCGATTTTTTAAATATAATGCAGAAATAGAGGAAGAAAAAAAACGACGAGATGAAAAACATAATGCAAAAATAAAGGAAAAACAATTCATACTGCAAAAAATAGAAAGTGTAAGACAAGCACTAGAAGACGAATATGTAACTCGATACAGCAGAACAACACAAGAACAATCACCAGAACTACAAGAAGAAATGCGGAAAATAGAAACAGAAGGACGAGAAATAGAAAAAAAAGCACAACAACAATACCAAGAACTAATACAACAATTTTCAGAAGAATATAAAGAAACACAAGAAGAAAATATAAAATTAAATGACGAAATGTTGAAAATAGACTCATTGACTGAAATTGATCTGATACTAAAACAACCACTAGAAATACAAGAAAAACTGAGAGAACTAAGAAAAAAAATCATGGACATAAACGAAGAAGAAGTAATTCGAGGACAAATAAAAGAAATAAAAAACCAACAATACCTAAAACTAATACGAGAACAACCACAAGAAATACAAAAAGCAATGCAAGAAATAGAAGCAGAAAGACAAGAAATAAAAGAAACAAAAAACCGACGATACCAAGAACTAATACGACAACAACCACAAGAAATACAAAAAGCAATGCAAGAAATAGAAGCAGAAAGACAAGAAATAAAAGAAAAAAAAGAACAACAACAAGAACGATCCAAACTACTACTAAAACGAAAACTAGACCTGCAAAAAAGAAATTCAGAAATAACAAAAATAAAAAAAATAGAAAACAAAATGCAACAACTACGAAAACGAAAACTAGACCTGCAAAAAAGAAATTTAGAAATAAAAGAAATAGAAGAAAAAATACAACAAGAATACCAAATAGTGGTACGGCGCCAAAGAGAAGATATACAACAAGCACTGCAAAAAATAGAAGCAGATAGACAACAACCATCGCAACGCGTACGAGAACTACAACAAGCACTGCAAGAAATAGAAGAAGAAATACAAGAAATAGAAAAAGAAAGACAACAACGATACCAAGAACTGATACCACGAGATCCACAAGAAATACAACAAGCACTGCAAAAAATAGAAGAAGAAAGACAACAACAACCACAACATTACGGGGGAGCACCGCGAAAAAAGACGAGACACAATAACATATCTACAAAAGCAAAAAAAAATGCAAAAACACAAAAATCAAGAAAACATACAACTACAGCACGAAAACCAAAAATAAGCTCAAGACAAAAAATAAATACAGCACGCGCACCAGCAAGAAAACGGACAACTACAACACAACCACCAACAAGAAAACAGACAATAAGAGTACAAAAACCAACAATAAGCTCAAGCCAAAAAATAAATACATCACGCACAAGACCAAAATAACAAAGCATAAAAAAAGGTGTTATAATTATTATTTACTTGCAACAAAACAAAACAAAACAAAACAAAACAAAACAATCAATCATCTAACAAATAATACAAACTACTGCCATCTTTAGCATTTGCATTGTTGTATTTTGAAATATTGTAATTTGTCAGAAAGTCGGGGCATTTACCGTATTTCATAACAACCGTGTTTTTTTGAGAATCACCAATATTTTTATATACCAAACTGCAATCTCTTGCTCCACATCGACCATTTAGTTTCGTCTGTGTATCATTTGGTAGAATACGTTCTTGAACAATAACACTCGTCAAATAATCATACGTTGTTCTCCCTTTTTCCATAACAGACACATATATTTGCATGTGTTTTCCTCGTATACTTTCGTCGGGCGTTTCTTCAATATCAAACAAATAACCAAAATGTTTAAAAGGCATTTTCGATTCAGGTTTCGATTCAGGTTTCGATGAAGACATTATACAATAATCAATTGTATATTTTAGTTTTATACAAAAGATGTTTCAATTTTTTTGTTATTTTAGTGATATATTTTATTTGTGTATATATTTAGACGACGAATTCCTTCCAAAAATCTTTTTTAAATTCTGTGAATATATTCCAATCAATTCGATATGATGAAAATAAACAACTTTTTAATACATTATTAAACAGTTTACTTTGCAATGCATTTTTTATATTTGTTCCGTATTCGATATTTGTTATTTCAATACCAATGGCGCCATTCGTCAATCCGTATTCTCCATTAATGTCTACAATTATGTCATTTATTCCCGCTTCGCCAATGATAACTTTGGGTACTCCAAAGTGTCCTTTATTATTAAATTTGCTATACATATAACGAACACCACTTTTGGGTGTCGAATGAACACATGGATATTTAAAGTCATCATCTTTAGTATGAGACATCCAACTTTTACGATGCTCGTATAATGATGGGCTGTATATAACATTGCACTTTTCGTCATCCTTTATTGCCAATATTTTTTTAATATATTCTACATTTGAATTCGGCAACCATTTGAATCCGGTCAAATTAATACTGTTTTGTTTTCCTTCTTCGTCTATAACGGTAGTATTTCCAACATCTACGGACATTTTTATGTTCTTTTTTTCTACCAAATACCAATCATATCTTGTTCCGCAATGAAACACTTTTTGTCCATCTTTGATTCCGTGTATTTCTAAATATATCATTTGGTTTTGTTTTGTCATTAAATCAAATAGGTTTGTAAATTTCCCTTTGTCCGTATTTGGTTTTCTCCAACCGGGGGGGTGAACAAACAATAAATAACCATTTAGCAATATCCATTCATTCAACGCTTTTTTTGTAAAATCTTGCCAAATTGTATTCCCGGTTGCTGTATTACCGCTCGAATTGTAAGGCGGATTTCCACAAACCAAATCAAATTTACTGTTATCCCATTGTTTTTCAACATCTAATAAAAGGGTATCTCCCGTATAACAATTAAAGTTATATTCCAGTTCATCTAATCCACAATAACTTTGAACATGACATTTCATAATTTCGGTTGTTATAAAGATATTTAATGGTGTAAGGTCCGCATAATAAATGCATTTTGTCATAATAACTTGACATCTATCTATTTCATCCGGGTATAGTTCAGCAAGTCCTTTATAAAAACGATCAAATATTCCCAATACAAAATTTCCTTTGCCACAACATGGTTCAAATACTTTTTTGGGTGTTTTCCAAAAATGAACGGGAACAACCGTCAACATTTCATCCACGAGTTTCACAGGGGTAGGAACTTCGGCATTTTGTTTCTTTTCATCATTCGTTGGTATGAAATGTTTTTCAATGAGTTCTCTTAATTTGTGAGGTGAAGCCATGCAATAAATCTCGCGAATATTATTTACGATTTCCGCGTTATTTTCAATAATATGATTCATTATATTTACTATAACAATATAACTCGATTCATTTATTTCAATTTTTTTGTCTTTTAGCAATAAAAGCATTAGATCTTTTGTTTTATCATTCGTGAAAATTTCCATAAACTCGTGTATTTTATAGGATTTTGAAATTACTGCTAAAAGAGGAAACATGAAACTTTTACACATTTCATATGTTTGGTTTATCATATTATCTATTTTTTCGTTTTCGTGTTCTGTTAACACCGTTTCTTCCGCGGTATTTATTTGAGGCGTCGTCTCAATGGATGGACCATCGACTTGTGTTTTGGTTGTGTCGCCTTTAGGACAATCGGGGTTTGCCGCCTCTAACTCTTTGTTTATAACTCTTTCTTTTCCATCGAGCTGTTCTGTTTTGAAATCGGTCTTTATATAATCACGCATATAATCATCACAAATAATATTGTCCAATAATTGTGTGTCATCCAATTCTTTCATCATATTTTCGGCTTCTTTTTCATAGTATGATTTTATTTCAGCGGTGGTCATTTTTCCGTCATTTACTTCATCTGGATTATAGATGAATATATTTTGTGTGAATAAAAAGTACAATATTTCGGCATTTGTTTTTTGCGTATTGGTGTTTTTTCGATATGTTTGAATCATATGAAGCAAATATTGATACGTTCGTTGGATATTCATGTCGACATTTATTCCAATTGTTTTGCCGTCCGCTTCTGTCAATGCCCTCGAAAAACGTTGTTGTTGATTGTCTATATTATGTCCATCGTCCAGTGATATTGTAACGTCGCAATCTTTATAGGTGATACCTACTGTACCCTTGTTTCCTAATAATAAGATACACCCCTTTTTTTTATTTGTTTTCGTTTTATTCATGATTGATTCAATGAATTCATTGTACGATTCTTTCACATTTCCAGAGTCCTCCAACGCATTTGAATATTCGATTTGATACTCACCCCATAAGTTGTGTTCTTTTAGAAATTCAACGAGTGTTTTTTGAAGCAATACAATATTGTTATTTCCTGTGTGAGTGGGGACATACACGATGGTTAATAGCGGAGTTTTTACGGTGGATTTTCTTGATCTTCTGCTTGTTTGTGTTTTTTCGCTTTGCTTCATAGCGGTTTCTCTCATTCTGTTTTCTGATATAATAGAATCGAGGAAATCTATCAAAATTTCCTTCCCGTATTCATGTTTACATATTTCAAATTCTTCTATATATCTATATTCCGGTTCTCCTTTTTCATTGGTATACTGCATCTTTTGTAATGCAAATAGAGAACTGCAACTAAAACCATAATTTGTTCCATTTGTTGTATTGTATTCTGTCATTTTATCTATCACGGTTTTAGGAAACACGTGTTTTTTTAGTATTTGGATTGGATGTTTAGAATAGTCTTTATTGAGTGTGGGGTTTTCTAAACAATAGATGAATGTATTTCCATGGCGTTTCACCATATAATCGACGATTTCGTCTTTATGTCTTCCGTTCAAGTTGGCCAATTGTTTCATATAGGATTCATCTTCCATTGCCCATTCATACACACAATTTCGATTTATATTGAAATATTTGCGGGTCTTATCGGGTGTTCCGGATGCAAATATGTTGATTTTTATATTTTTACGTATTTCCTCAATATCGCTGTCCACATCTAAAATTTCGTTTTTCGTTTTCTCCGTGGAAGACCCCATATGTGATTCATCTGTGAAAATAGCATCAAATCCCGCATTTTTTAGAAAACTCTTTTTTGATCCTTTTTTATCTGATTTTAGGTATTGAACACTGCAAAAGATGATGCCGTTGAAATTAGTAGAGTAGGCGACTGTGTCGATTTCGTGTTGTAATTTGTAATTTATATTTTTGAAATCAATGTATTTGTCCAAATCATTCACAAAACTTTCAATGGTCGATGGAACGGATGTCATAATGAGTATTTTATTGTATCCTTGATTTAACAAATATTTGCATAGTAGTAATATTGTGATGCTCTTTCCGCTCCTTGGTTTATGTGCAATGCACCACATTCTGTGTGTTTTTTGTGAAAGGGATTCTTTGAATTTCAATTCTGTCATGTGTTGATGCAATTTTTTAGTGAGTTGTTGTCTAGGTGATAACAAATAGTCGGTGTTTATAAATTCAATAAAATCATCAATATTTAATACATTCTGCGAAAACCTTTCACAAAACACGTCTAATGCTTTGATAACATCTTTTTCGTCAAATAGCAACCCGTTTTCTATGATTTTGTCGTGATTTTGTTTATCAATATTAAGTTGGTTTTTATATTTGTGATTGAGAACAACCTCCTTGTCTTTCACGAATAAACCAATTTTATAATCATTTGTTATATTTTGACTGGTGATGGTGTTGTCTATTTTAGAAACATCGGTTTCACTGTACCTGTTTTTATTTTTAATTGTGAAAAACAGGAAAGTAGAATTGTCTTTGATGCACATGTCGATGATATTATTGCCACCACCCTCCACTTTTAATTTCATGAAAGTGTTGATATTTTTCACGATTTTTAAGTTCTGTAATTGACCATCATATAGTTCTGTGTAATTTATATTTTGGACACACTTTATAATAATAAGGATTTGACAAAGGGTTTCAAATATCCATCCACGTCTTCGTTCATCGATTGACTCTTTGTCTTCCTGTAAAATAAAATCAAATAATTCTTTACCTGTTAAATATGTATTGCGCAACATATTTTCCAAAACATCTTTACGAAAGAGTTGTTTTATAAATCCGCAATGGTTTTGTGGCGGTTCGTCCGGGGTTTTCTTGAGTCTTTTCACTATTTTAATCTTCTTCACAACAATCCGTGTGCTTTCTGTTTCATTCGATACATTCATTTCGTTCATTTCAACTATTGTATTTAGTATGTAAATTTATTTATGCATATTTATAAAATGTGAAAAAAGAGAATCAATTTTTTATCTATAAAAATAATTATTGAAAATATATTATTATCCATTATTTTGTTGGGGGAGTTTGATATTATTTTAGTTGTATAATATAATGAGTTTAGATAACGTTAGGTATACCGACGAAATACAACATGACAATGGAGAGGAAGATAATCAAGTAAACATGCAGTTATCCGATGAAGTAAATGCAAAACGAACTGCTATTGAAAATTTTGAAAAAATAGAAAACATAAAAAACAATACACGAGACGTAAAAAAATTTATGAAATTTTTGACTAATCTCTCCAATAAATCAGAAGATACAACTTCTTTATACAGATATTTTATAAATGGAATAACCGGAGGAAAAGCAGAAACAAAAAATAATGATATATCATTAATAATTAATAGTTTTAGAAGAGGTGAATGTAAACTAAATAAAATATTATGTGACGAAATAATTAGCAAGTTTAATGGTTTTCCACTTCGTGAACAATTTTTTGAAAAATTCAAAGACAATTTTAATAATTTAAAACATTCTATTGAAAATATTTTATTAGAACTTGCTATAAAAGAAAGAGAAGAAATACGGATAGATATAATAAATGCGAGTAAAAAAGAATTAGATAAAATAAACCATAATATAAAAAAAGTAAAGGATAATTTGGATCTCGAAATTAAAAAAATAATAGAAGAAAGAAATAGAATGAAAACGGAAACAAGAGAACCTGGATTAAATACAACCTCTAGTGAAAAAGAAGAGACGTTGGGAGAAATATCTGAAAAAGAAAAAAGGGCAATGAAATTAATGAAATTAATAAGTGAATTTGATGAAAGAAAAAAAAAGAATGATGAAATGCAATCGAAAATT
>Ga0114975_10003118_pt1 | contig 11141 bp, 10 predicted proteins | sample S_130626_EF_Meta_FD_87031 | JGI IMG/M metagenome (GOLD analysis project Ga0114975, IMG submission 87031) | Freshwater microbial communities from Lake Simoncouche, Canada to study carbon cycling - S_130626_EF_MetaG | ecosystem: Environmental > Aquatic > Freshwater > Lake | place: Lake...
CATATGGAACTAATAATGAATTCGGCTTTGATTACTTGCGTGACAACATGGCGTGGACGCTAGAAGATTGCGTGCAGCGTGATCACTTCTTCGCAGTCGTAGATGAAGTTGACTCAATTCTGATTGATGAAGCCCGTACACCGTTGATCATTAGCGGACCCGCAGATAAAGCAACTAAGTGGTACGTAGAATTTGCTAATATCGCCGATAAGTTACAGCGCGATACTCATTATGAAATTGATGAGAAGAAGAAGACAGTCGGAATTTTAGAAGATGGTGTTACAAAGGTAGAAGAAATTCTGAAAATTGAAAACTTATATGAAGCGGCAAATACCAGCTTAATTGGCTACCTGAATAACTCGGTGCGCGCGAAAGAGTTATTTAAGCGCGATAAAGATTACGTTGTAATGAACGGTGAGCTTTTAATTGTGGATGAGCATACTGGCCGTATGTTAGCTGGGCGTCGCTATAGCGACGGTCTGCACCAAGCTTTAGAAGCAAAAGAGCGAATTGACATTAAAGATGAGAACCAGACTCTTGCAACGATTACACTGCAGAATTACTTCCGACTCTACGAAACTATTTCTGGCATGACTGGTACGGCAATGACAGAAGCATCTGAATTCCATCAGATCTATAAGCTCGGAGTTGTTCCGATCCCGACTAATCGTCCGATGCAGCGAATGGATCAGGCAGATTTGGTCTATAAATCTGAACTCGGTAAATTTATGGCTGTTACAAAAGATATTGTGGAACGCCATCGCAAAGGCCAACCAGTGCTGGTGGGTACTGTTTCAGTAGAAAAGTCAGAAGAACTCTCTGCGCTCTTGAAAAAGTCAGGTATTCCTCACGAAGTATTAAACGCCAAGCATCACGAACGCGAGGCATCGATCATCGCCCGTGCCGGTGTTAGCGGCGCCGTTACAGTTGCAACAAATATGGCAGGTCGCGGAACTGACATTATGTTGGGTGGCAATCCAGAATTTATGGCAGATTTTGAACTGCAACGTCGTGGACTTTCACCAGTTGATAACGCCACTGAATATGAAGCAGCTTGGCCCGATGAAATTGCAAAACAGAAAGCGGCAGTTGCTAAAGGCCACGAAGAAGTTGTCTCCCTTGGCGGCCTATATGTACTTGGTACTGAGCGACACGAATCACGTCGTATTGATAATCAGTTACGTGGACGCTCTGGTCGGCAGGGCGATCCCGGTGAATCACGCTTCTATCTGTCGCTACAAGATGAGTTAATGCGCCGCTTTAACTCTGCGCTGGTTGAGCGATTCCTATCTGCCGCCGGCCTTCCAGATGACTCTCCGATTGAGTCCAAGATGGTAAGTAACGCTATTCGTTCAGCGCAGACTCAAGTAGAAGCGCAAAATTTTGAAATCCGCAAAAATGTTTTGAAATATGACGATGTTATGAACCGGCAGCGTGAAGTAATTTACGGAGAGCGACGCCTAGTACTTGAAGGTGAGGATATCTCACAGCAGGTTCAGACATTTGTGGCAGATACCTTGGTCGCCTATGTAAACGGAGAAACCACACAGGGTTATGGCGAAGATTGGGATCTAGAGCGCCTGTGGCAGGCTCTAAAATTGGTTTACCCAATCTCATTTACACCAGAAGAGTTAATCGCGAAAGTTGGATCAGCATCGGCAATTGATGCAGAGTATTTAACGGCGCAAATTCTAGAAGATGCAACTCTCGCTTTTGAAAAACGTCAATCTGACCTCGGCGCTGAAGTAATGCGCGAGCTCGAACGAAAAGTTTTACTTTCAGTCTTAGATCGCAAATGGCGTGAGCATTTATACGAAATGGATTATCTACAGGAAGGCATTGGACTTCGCGCCATGGCCCAACGCGATCCATTGGTTGAATACCAACGCGAAGGCTACGAACTTTTCGCTGCAATGATGGATGGCATCAAGGAAGAGCTAGCAAGCCTGGTCTTTAACGTGCAAGTAACGGTCGAAGCTGATGGCTCGCAGGTAAAGGCAGCTGGAATCACCGAGAAGCCATCTGATTCAACTGGTTTGCAATACACAGCCAGTGATGAATCTGGTATCTCTACTAAGGGTGAGGTTTCACGCAATAGCCAGTGCCCCTGTGGTTCAGGTAAAAAATATAAGCGTTGCCATGGTGGCGCTTAAATTAAATGCAATTCAGTACATAACCATCTCTGATCAACGCCTTCAAAGCGAATCACCATGGAGCGCAGTCGGTCGCCAAAGCGCACGGTAATCGTTGATTCACAAATGCCATCTAAAGGTTCACATTGGTGGATACTTCGGATTCTTCCGATCTCTTTCTGACTTCCAACTTCTTTGAGTAATTTCATATAAATCTGGCGATGACACTTGGAAATCAACTGGGCCGGTTGCCGGCGACCAGCCCAAATTTCAAGGACGCTAACTGCAAATTTCATCGTCCAAGCATGAACCTCAGGTAGTTCGGTGGCCGAAGTTGGCACAGGTTCAAAACCTGGTTCAAACTCTTCACCAAAAGTGCTTGGTATCAGGTAGAGCTTGGCACGTTGTTCGGGAAGTTTCTCCACTTTGCGAGCCGCGGCCAATTCTGAAAGTGAGTACAAATCTAACTGGGGATGCTTCCACATCGCCGGATCTTCATTGCTCGAGACCAACTCTAAGGTGCGAATTTGGGTGTGCTCTTTAAATTTTATTTCCATAGCCGCACCTTGAACTTGGTTTTGCAATATTTCTTCCACCAAGAGGAGGAGAATTTCTCATCCCAAAGGATGACTGTGGAGCGCGCCTAAGAAAATATTTGGCGATGTCATTTAGTACTCCACTATGAATAAATCAGAAAAAGCTGCTCAGACACGATTGGTCGTTGCCATCGCCCTATTTGCTGCCGCCGTTATCTCCGCGATGGCACTTACTGCACTTGGTAACCAGAGTGATACGTACTGGATCGCACGCAACTCACTGATTCCTGGGGCACAAATTGCGGAGAGCGACCTGACAGAAATTGAGGTCTCTCTGGGGGAGGCGAGTGGCCACTATCTTTCAAAAGAAGTGATAGTTGCAGGCGCCTACATCGTACGCACAATAGAGAAAGGTGAGTTAATTGCGATTGGTTCGGTAAGTGATATTCCAAGTACTCTGAAGTCTGGCCAAGTGCCCATCTCGATTCGTAGCAGTGATCTTCCTGAAGATATCGAATTAGGGGAGGCGATAAATATTTATTGGGTACCTGAGGCTATGGGCTTGGAGAAGCCACAAACTCCAGAATTAGTCATATCCGGAGCGTATCTCAATGCAATCAACCGTAGAGCTGGAAATTTTGGTAGTGATATTTCTTTAACAGTTTCTGTAGATAATAATGAAATATTTGATCTATTGAAGGCGACAGCATCTGGAAGATTGGTAATAGTACGTTCGAATGGATGAAGTTTTACAACCTAGCATCATCACCGCGATCGCTGACGCAGAGTTTGAAGGAATGGTATCAAGTGCACTCTTTGATAGCGGATGGAGTGTTATCGCAAGGCCGCTTGATTTTGCAACACTAGAGAAAAGTCTCAATGAGCAAGTCGCAAAAAGTATTCTCGTTATCTACTCCGTTGACTTACCAGGTATCAGCGAAGAGCAATTAAAGAAACTTGCAGGATTAAATATCTCATTCTTTGGCTTTGCCGATACTGCAGGATCAGCTCGTGGCTTTGCTGAAATCTCTCCACGCCCATCTAATCCTGACGAGCTACTGGCATATATCCGAGGAAATATCCGTTCGCCACTTTTACGTGCTCCCTTGTTACAAAGCAAGGTAAATTTTAAAGCGAAGGTAATTGCTATTGGTTCGGCAGGACATCACACGGGTGCGACTACCTTGGCGTTAAATCTGGCACAGGAACTATCTCTATTAGAAAAGAAGACGCTGCTAATTGATGCCAACTTTTCTGCCGCAGCGATCTCGGCTGTCTTAGATTTACGAAAAATTGCCGAAGAAGATAAGTGGTGCGATATTTCAGATAATTTATCGGTCGCCGAAATTACCCAGAGCAATATTGCAGATTTTTCACTGCGGGCCCTGGACGCTGCCGCATACTTTGATTACATAGTCATAGATCTCGGCTCTCTGCAAAATATTACGAGTGATCTTTCAGACCGCAGATGGTCATCACAGGTCAAGATATGGGTAAGCCGATTTGCTCAGGAATTATTTATCTCATCTGGATCAGATCTACTGCAAATTAAGCGATTAAATAAACTTTGTTCAGAACTCTCTGAAATAAAACTTTCAGCACGCATTTCTGTTTTTATCAAACCCTCAGAGACTTCAGTTAAAAAGGAGATCTGGCAACCAGATGACTTCCAATCTTTAAACCTGAAACAAGTGCAGTATCTTCCAAGAGATTCGCGATTATGTGCAGCAGCGCGCAAGGAGCGGACTGTCCTCTCTGAAATAAACGGAAAAGCTCCCTTGCGCAAGGCAATCGCCGCGATTGCTATACAAATTACAGGCTAAGGCACATTTCTTATACCCTTGGCGCTATGCGCGGCTACCTACCAGTTACAGCAGAAGAGATTTCCGCCTTCGCCAGTGAGGGTGAGATGGAATGTGGCCCATTGTATGCGCCTACAATCAAATTCTTAACTGCCAATAATGATATCGATGATGAACAAGGAGAATATATTCTCTCGATGCTTGCAGCAGATGAGGCTATGGAGATGCGCGAAAATTCTGCAAGTCCAGCCTTTATTTTGGCGCTGGAAATCACTGACTCACAAGTGGCCGAACATGGTGAAAATTTTGTTAATTTAAAAGAGAACGGTCGCTGGGAAGATGTGCAGTGCGCCTTTTTAGTTTCACCAGATGGTGAAGAGTTAACCTGGTTTGCAACTCAAGAGATTTCCGCAGCGCTTCCGCAATGGCTAACGGCTTAACTTATGCTGCAATTAGATGCCCTTCTTCGTAATCGCAGCCCTTTACGCGCGGATCAAATTCGTAGAATTCGTGAGTTAACAGCGGACTGGCAGCTCCTTGCCGATCTCTCCTTCGCTGATCTGATCTTATGGGTTCCGCTAAGAAAAGATTTTAAGAGTTGGCCCACCGGATATGTCGCTGTTGCTCATATTCGACCAACAACTGCAGCCACTATCTTTCCGCAAGATGTGATTGGTGACGAGATTGCTTGGGGTGCGCGGCCACAAATTGATCAAGCGCTCTCAGGTGCAGAAATAATTAGAGATTCACAGCCAGAAAAAATTGGTGAGATCTTGATCAAGGAAGAAACAATTCCGGTGATTTTTGGCGAGCAAGTTATCGCGGTAATTGCACGCCACCGCAACGCAGAACTTATGCGCCAACCAAGCAGGCTAGAGCTAAATTATCGCGAGGTCGCTCACAATGTTTATAGGATGGTCGCAGAAGGAACTTTTCCATATAACGAGAACAGCGAACTTTTCGACCCAGCGGCTCGCGTGGGAGATGGTCTAATCAGGCTGGATATAAACGGTGTTATTACATACGCCAGCCCAAATGCTAAATCTGCCTTTAACCGAATGCGGTGGGCCGATGAACTAGAGGGAAATGTGCTTGGAGAAGTCGCGCGCAGCGTCTCATTAATCAAACCTGAAGCACACGAAGAGGCCATAGAAGTAAGTCTCAGTGGAAAATCATTACGTCGCGTTGAGATTGAAAACACGGGTGGAACAATAGATTTGTTGGCACTTCCGCTTCTAGCTGGGGGAGACCGCATCGGTTCAATTGTTTTATTGCAGAATGTCACAGAGCTAAGGCGTCGCGAGCGGGAATTGGTCACGAAGGATGCCACGATTCGCGAAATTCATCACCGTGTTAAGAACAATTTGCAGACCGTATCGGCGTTACTTCGATTACAGTCACGTCGTATCGAAGACCCCGCGGCAAGTGCGGCGTTAAATGAAGCCGTGCGCCGCATCGCATCGATTGCTCTTGTTCACGAAACGCTATCGAGCAGCACCGAAGCTTCGGTTGCTTTTGATGATGTCTTAGATCGTTTAGTCACACATGCCCTCGAATTAAGCCCCAGAATGGGAGAGTTAAAGATCGCCCGCACTGGAGAACTTGGGTCACTCGATCCACGGATCGCCACTCCACTCTCATTGATTGTTACCGAATTAATTCACAACGCGCTCGAACACGGCTTAGCCGAATCAGGGGCAAATTTAACTATAGAAGTCTCACGTTTAGATGGCTCAGCGCAGATAGTTATATTTGATGATGGCATTGGTCTGCCAGAGGGATTTACGATCTTGGAATCTGCAAATCTTGGACTTCAAATTGTTCGCACACTAACTGAGAATGAGTTAAAGGGAACGATTAATTTAATTCGAACTAGTCGCGGAACTGAAGCACAGTTAAATTTCCCAATTTAAATTGCACTCCACAGAATTTAATTAGAGTTATTTTGTTCCGTCATGCGGGCGCGATTACGTGCGGCACGACGCTTAAGCGCACGACGTTCATCTTCTGAAAGTCCGCCCCAGACTCCAGCATCTTGACCGCTTTCTAAAGCCCAAGATAGGCAAGCATCTTTTACGATGCAGCGATTACAGACCTTCTTCGCTTCTTCAATTTGAGTCAGCGCCGGCCCAGTGTTGCCGACCGGGAAGAAGAGTTCAGGATCTTCATCGCGGCAGGCTGATTGATGTCGCCAATCCATGACAGAACTCCTTAATAGAGAATACGCAGTAAAACCAATTAAACGCAACCAGGTGCGTAAGTATCCAATTCTCCCTGTTAACAACGATATAAACAAGGATGCAACGACAAAGATTCCAATTAATTCGGGTGATTTGTGTCGCGTGCCCCCGACAGGATTCGAACCTGTGCACCCGCCTCCGGAGGGCGGTGCTCTATCCCCTGAGCTACGGGGGCGCAGGTATAGGAGAAGGTTATCTAATCTTTCATTCTTGACCGAGCGTAAAGAGCGAACTCCTGAAAGAATACGCGCTATGACAACTTCAACCGCTTACTTTGCAACCGGTTGCTTCTGGGGAGCCGAGCGGCGCTTCTGGAATTTAACAGGAGTAATAAGTACCAGCGTCGGATATATGGGTGGTAGTACTCAGAACCCTAGTTACGAAGCGGTTTGCAGTGGCCGCACCGGGCATGCTGAAATGGTGCAAGTCGATTTTGACTCTAATTTAATTTCATATCAGCGACTGCTGGAAGAGTTTTGGACGATGCACGATCCAACTTCGCTAAATGCCCAAGGTGGGGATATCGGTACGCAATATCGCAGCTCAATTTATACGACTACAACCGATCAGATGGAGCAAGCGCTCGCCTCTCGTGAGATCTACCAGCACGCCCTCACTGAATCAGGAATTGGTAAAATTGTTACAGAAATTTTGGATGCCACCGGCGTTACTTATTATTTAGCCGAGGAGTATCACCAAAAGTATTTAGCTAAGAATCCAAATGGGTATGACTGCCATTCCAGTGCCGGAGTGGCCTTTCCACAGTCAATAAGTAAGTCGGTAGCAACGTCGGAGTCGAAATGAGTAAAAAAATTGATTTAAATGAGGAAGAATTAAAAGCAAAGCTAGACCCGCTTTCTTATGATGTTCTACGAAACGGAGCAACTGAGCGACCATTTACTGGTGAATATACCGATTCTGAAACTGTAGGAATTTACCGCTGCAAAGCGTGTAACTCCGAGCTATTTCGCTCGGAGACCAAGTTTCACTCTGGATGTGGATGGCCATCTTTTTATGCACCAACTGCAGATGATGCCGTTACTTTGATTGAAGATCGATCGCTAGCCCCACGCGTTCGTACAGAAGTTAGATGCGCAAGCTGTGATTCACATTTAGGCCATGTCTTTGAAGGCGAAGGCTATGACGTCCCAACTGATCAACGTTGGTGCATAAATTCAGTTTCAATGATCTTAGAAGCCAAATAATTTTTTTGCCCTTTGCTACCTTGCAAGTTACAGGTCCAATGGCGTAGTTTTGCAGTCTCTTGCAGGTTTTTTGCAGTCTCTTGCAGGTTCTACAGAACAGAGGAAGAGCGAAGCAAATGGCGGGAATTAAGGAAGTTGCGCAAGAGGCAGGCGTATCTACTGCCACTGTTTCGCGCGCTTTGCGTGGCTTCCAACATGTCAATGATGAAACACGCGCCAAGATTATGGCTGCGGCAGAAAAGCTCAACTACCCAATTGCGCCAGTCCAGAGCAAAGGCGCACTAGGCCGAACAAATAGCATTGGTGTTATTGCGCCATATATTTCGCGTTGGTATTTCGCTCAAGTTATTAGCGGTGCCGAGCAAGCTTTACGCGAAGCCGGTTTTGATTTGCTTCTGTATAACTTCAGTCAGATGAGAGGACGTGAGCGTCTCTTTCAACACCAACACTTAAAGGGTCGCATTGATGCACTGATTGTGATCAGTTTGCCACCAACTGAGGAAGAGTTCGCCTCAATGCTTAACCTCGGTGTGCCAGTATCGCTGGTTGGTATGCATCAAGATAGTTGTTCTAGCGTTGCAATTGATGACGTTGCTGCAACACGCACCGCTACGCAACATTTGGTAAATCAAGGTCATAAGAAAATTGGCTTGATGTCGGGGCGTCCCGATGACCCATTTAATTTTAGCGTTCCACAAGATCGCCGCAAAGGATTTATGCAGGTACTCGCTGAAAATGGTTTGGAGTGGGATCCATCCCGCGAGGTACACGGTGACTTCACAATGAACACAGCATCTCGCGCAATGGATGATTTACTCGCTCGCCCAAATCGCCCAACAGCAATTTTCTGCGAATCCGATGAGATGGCATTTGGAGCGATGCAGGCTGCACGGCGCCACGGGTTAAAGGTTCCAGATGACATTTCAATTGTTGGATTTGATGGACACGAGATGGCTGAATATTCAGATCTCACAACGATAGAACAACCCACACAATTAATGGGTGAAATGGCGGCTTGGTCGATTATGGAGAGGCTGCGAAACCCGAGTGCTGCCCCTAAATCAATAATTCTGCCTACGACGCTTGTAGTACGTAACTCAACGCGTCGCTTACCACCAAACGAGGCATAAATGGCTCTCGATAAAAATTACGATGCGATAGTCGTTGGTGGCGGTCATAACGGCTTAGTCGCCGCAGCCTATCTCGCTCGCGCCGGCAAGAAGGTAGCGCTATTGGAAGCCGAAGGTGAGCTTGGGGGAGCCACGACAAGTGCACGCTCCTTTCCAGATTTTGATGCGCGCTTATCTCGTTATTCATATCTAGTTTCACTCTTACCTGATCAAATCGTTGCCGATCTTGGAATTAATTTTAAAACTTTGGAACGTTCGATTGCTTCATACACCCCGTACACAAATATGAGCAATGGAGAACAAAGCGGACTTTTAATTTCGCAGAATTGGGATCAACGCACGGTGCAAAGTTTTCAAGAGTTAACTGGCTCAGCTGCAGAAGGCGTTGCCTGGCAACACTTTTATGGTGAAATTGCGGAACTGGCCAGAAGAATTGCACCGTCAATGTTGCAACCTTTAAAGAGCGCGGAAGAGTTAAAAGAAGAAATAGCCTTGCCGCAGACGTGGAAATATTTAATGGAGCAGCCAATCGGAGAAGTTATCCGAGATCGCTTCAGTGATGACTTAGTGCGGGGAGTCGCGCTAACTGATGGGTTAATTGGCACATTTGTATCAGCAGATGATTTGCAAGCCAATCGCTGTTTTCTCTATCACTTGATTGGAAATGGAACTGGACAATGGCGGGTGCCGCAGGGTGGAATGGGCGCACTGGTGATTGAACTGAGGAGAGTAGCGTTAGCGGCGGGCGTTGAAATTTTACTTAACTCACGCGTAACCGAGATAGAGAGTGGCCCTAACGGCGTCTCTGTAGGAACCAAGTCGAGAGAGAAATATATCGCGCGAGATTTATTGTTTGCTGGTGCACCTCAAACTTTGGCAAAAATTTGTGGAGAAGGAGAGCCGCCATCTCTAGAAGGATCGCAGATGAAGATCAATATGTTGTTATCTCGCTTACCAAGGCTCAAATCTGGAATTGATCCACGACTAGCTTTTGGCGGAACCTTCCACGTAAATGAAAGTTTTTCTCAATTAGAATCGGCATATCAAAGCGCTAAATCGGGAAATATTCCCAGTGATTTGCCACTAGAGCTTTACTGCCACACTTTGACCGATCCAAGTATTCTCTCGCCAGAGCTAAACGCACAGGGATATCAAACACTTACGCTATTTGGTTTACATACACCTGCAGCTCTCTTTGATAAATCACCGGATGTAGCCAAGGCAGCTGCTACGAACGCGGCAATTGAAAGTTTAAATCAATACCTACTTGATCCGATCGAATCTGTTTTAGTGGTATCCCAAGATGGCTCACTTGCGATTGAAGCTAAGTCTCCATTGGATCTGGAGAGCGATATCGGCCTGCCGCGAGGCAATATTTTCCACCGTGACCTAGATTTCCCATTTATCGATACTTCTGGCGCGAATTTAAATTGGGGATCAGAAACAAGCGATAGACATATCTACCTGGCAGGTGCTGGTGCACGGCGCGGCGGTGGGGTTAGTGGAATTGCCGGCCACAATGCGGCGATGGCAGTACTCGCCAACGATTAGGCTTAGATCATGAATTCTAAAGAGCCAGATCTTCGCCCCGAGACGATTGCCATCACGGCGGGCCGTCCAGAAGGTGGTGCAGATAGCGCTTTGAATCCACCGATCTCACTAAATTCAACTTTCGTTGCAGGTGGTGCAATTGGTTACGGGCGTTATGGAAATGAAACTTGGACCGCACTCGAAGTCGCGATCGGTGCCCTCGAAGGCGGAAAGACGCTTTCCTACTCATCAGGAATGGCGGCGATTTACGCGGTATTTTCTACGCTACCAGTAGGCGCCAAGGTCGTGGCCTCCGATCAAGGTTATTCAGGAATAATGACTTTGCTTAGCAATTTATCTGCAGCAAAGAAGGTCAACGTGAAATTTGTAGCAATTGCAGATACCGATCAAGTTATCGCTGCACTTGACGACGCAGATTTGCTCTGGCTCGAATCACCGACTAATCCTGCACTTGATGTAGCAGATCTCCCAACTTTGATTAAAGAGGCGAAGTCACGCAAGATTCTCGTCGCAGTTGATAACACATTTGCTACCGCGCTAATCCA
>Ga0114975_10003119_pt1 | contig 11140 bp, 11 predicted proteins | sample S_130626_EF_Meta_FD_87031 | JGI IMG/M metagenome (GOLD analysis project Ga0114975, IMG submission 87031) | Freshwater microbial communities from Lake Simoncouche, Canada to study carbon cycling - S_130626_EF_MetaG | ecosystem: Environmental > Aquatic > Freshwater > Lake | place: Lake...
AAAGTTTTTTGAATCTGCCTTGAGGTTACGATCACCAATTGACAGTTGAATACCGCACGATTTAAGAAGTTCTAAGGATTTCTCGCTTAATCTTCCGTTTTTTTGAATTGCAATTTTTAATTTACTCATATAATTGTTTGTTAATGTTTGAGTAAACCAAATTGTTGGAAAAAAAAATCCCGTTTGATTTGCTCAAACGGGATTTAGATATTTATTATTTATAACATATCAATTCCTTCTTGTTTGAGTACAAGTAAGAAAATGATGATGTAATGATTGAATGAAAGTCATTTTTTGATTTTTTAATCGATGTAAATGTAAGGTTAAAAACGTTCTAAATATTTTAAATATCAAAATTTAACTTAATAAATTTAAATCCCCACAAAATTACTCGGAGTAATTTTCATTAGTTCAGCTTTAATTTCATCAGAAACAGCAAGGGTAGCTATGAAATTATGAATCGCAATTTTATCAATCGCTTCATTGGTTCTAGTCAATCCTTTCAAAGCCTCATATGGGTTTGGAAAACCTTCTCTTCTCAAAATAGTTTGAATTGCCTCAGCAACTACCGCCCAGTTTTTCTCTAAATCTTCATGAAATTTAGGTTCATTTAATAGCAATTTATTCAATCCTTTTAATGTCGATTCAAAGGCAATTAAGGTGTGTCCCATAGGTACGCCAATATTTCTCAAAACAGTACTATCAGTCAAATCACGTTGCAATCTTGAAAGAGGTAATTTTGCTGAAAGGTGTTCAAAAATCGCGTTAGCAATCCCCAAATTTCCTTCTGAATTTTCAAAATCAATTGGGTTTACTTTGTGTGGCATGGCTGAAGAGCCAATTTCTCCTGCTTTAATTTTTTGTTTGAAATATTCCATGGAAACATAGGTCCAAATATCTCTATCTAAGTCAATTATTATAGTATTAATTCTTTTTAAAGCATCGAAAAAAGCGGCAAAGTGATCGTAATGTTCTATTTGAGTAGTTGGAAAAGAATGGTGCAAACCTAAGTTATCTTCTACAAAATGACTTCCAAATTGTTTCCAATCTATTTGTGGATACGCCACATGATGGGCATTGTAATTTCCGGTTGCACCTCCAAATTTAGCGGCGAAAGGAATGTTGAACAACAAGCGCATTTGCTCTTCCAATCGTTCTACAAACACGCCAATTTCTTTTCCTAAGCGAGTAGGGGAAGCTGGTTGTCCGTGGGTTTTTGCCAACATTGGCATATCTCGCCATTCAACACTTAGCTCTTTTAATTTGGAAATTAAACCAATTAAAGAAGGTAAATAAACATTCTCAAAGGCTTCTTTCGTTGACAATGGAATTGCCGTATTATTGATATCTTGAGAAGTCAAACCAAAATGGATGAATTCTTTATAATTGGATAATCCTAATTTTTCGAAAGCATCTTTAATAAAATACTCCACCGCTTTCACATCGTGATTGGTTGTTTTTTCGGTTTCTTTGATCCAAAGAGCGTCCTGGGTAGAAAAGTTTTTATAAAGGTTTCTAAGACTTTCAAACACTCCTTTATCGATTCCGTTTAACTGCGGTAATGGAATTTCACATAAATTGATAAAGTACTCAATTTCAATTAATACGCGGTATTTAATTAAAGCTTCTTCTGAAAAGTAGGGTGCCAAAGAAACGGTCTTACTTCTGTATCTTCCGTCTATAGGTGAAACAGCATTTAATTCGTTTAAAGTAGTCATTGTGGTGTTGTTTTTTGAAAGCGCAAAGATACAGAAATGTTTGAATATATTCAGCTAATAATAAATTCGATTTTGTAATCGTAATGAATTGGTAACAAAGAGAAGAAAAGTTTTATTAAGTCAAATTTGTTTCTAAATTTACCGAAAATATACTATGAATGGTTGATATTGCTTATTTAGATTTTCTAGAAAATATCCTTACAGAAAACAGAAAAGAGCGTTTTTTAAATGTTCTAAAAAACAGAACGCGTCATTTTACCGTGGCTGTTGAAGATGTTTTTCAGATGCACAATACTAGTGCTGTAATGCGAAGCTGTGAGGTTTTCGGCATCCAAGAACTAAATGTAATAGAGCAGCGCTTTGGTAAACGCATCGATAAAGAAATTGCAATGGGAGCTCAAAAATGGGTTGATATCAATGCGTTTGATAGTATTACCGGCTGTTTGGATAATTTGCAATCTCGAGGATATCAAATTATCGCAACTACTCCTCACGAAGATGATTGCCTGTTGGATGACTTTGATATATCCAAACCTAGCGCACTATTCTTCGGAACGGAACGTGATGGATTATCTGAAGAAATTTTAAATAGAGCAGACGGATTCTTGAAAATTCCCATGGTTGGTTTCACTGAGAGTTTAAATATTTCGGTTTCTGCCGCAATAATTATTCAAAATTTAACGGAACGCTTGAGAAAATCTAATATTAAATGGCAATTATCGGAAGAGGAAATTGTTGAAAAGCGTTTGCAATGGGCCAAAAATACCATTAAAGATATTAAGAGAATAGAGGCGCGTTATTACAGCGAAACGAATAGTTTATTAGACGGATAGATATTAGATTTCTTTGTGACTTTTGTTATTTTTTGTTTCTTTTGTGGTGAAAAAGATAATAGATTTTTTTGCGAACTTTGCGTAAAACATTGCGCTCCTTGCGGTTAAAAGATTAAACTATCAACCCATCATTTTCCGCTTTCTTACCAATAACCAAATCACAATTGGTGCTCCAAAAACGGAAGTAATTGCGTTGATAGGTAAGACTATTTCTGTTCCTGGAATTTGTGTAATGCTGTCGCAAATTAGCATAATGTTAGCTCCAAAAAGTAAGGTGCTCCAGAAGAGAATTTTGTGATTGCTAGTTTGAAAAACCAATTTAGCAATATGCGGGACCGCTAGACCAATAAAAGCAATAGGCCCAACAAAAGCGGTGATACTTCCAGCTAATATGCTAGTTGCAAAAATAATAATGTACTTGGTTTTTTTATAGTTGATTCCTAAACTTATCGCATAATTTTCTCCTAATAATAATGCGTTCAAAGGCTTGATGCTAAACACGCTAAGTACAATCCCTAAAGCAATACAACAAGTTAAAATTCCAATGGAATTCCATGTTAGGTTTCCAAGATTACCAAGCGACCAAAAAGTAAATTTCTGAAGTTGTTCTGCCGAACTAAAATAGGTTAAACTCCCAACAATAGCGCTCGTTAAACTTCCGAACATCAGTCCTACAATCAAGATTGCCATCGTATCGCGCAGTCGTTTTGCAATAACTAAAACAGAAAGTAGTACGATAAAACTTCCTAAACTAGAAGCTATAATAATTCCAAACGAGGAAAGAAAAAATTCCGATAGTGAAACAGGTAAAAAAGAAGCGCCTAATAATACCACAGCTACTCCTAAACTTGCTCCTGAACTAAGACCCAAGACATATGGTCCTGCCAGTGGATTTCTAAATAATGTTTGCATTAATAAACCACTAATAGACAATCCTATACCAATTAATATCGCAACTATTGATTTAGGTAATCTGTAATCTAAAATAATGTAATTCCAAGACTCTTTACTACACGAACCATAGATTAAACTTTGGTAAACATCCTTTATTGGAATGTTAATAGCACCCAAACTAATGTTCAGCAAAAACAAAAAAACTCCCCCAATGATTAGGATAGAAAATAGAAGGGAATTGTTGTTTTTTATATTCAATTTATTCTAATTTTTTAAAGAAAAAAGAGTTGTAATTTGGAAGTAATTCGGGATGAAATATCTTTATCATATCTTTTAAAACCAAATCGGGGCGGGCAGAAGCCAATTCAAAATAAACAATTCCACCTTTTGGCCCTTTATTCACAGCATACGAATATACTTTTTTATTTTTAAAACTTGCAAATTTAGTGTAATGGGTATTACTTTCACTCATTTGCTTTAGCGAAGAAAAATCGCCTGGAGCAATCCAAAATTCAGCATTTTCTCCTTTTTCAAATACCTTTTCAAATGGTAAAATCAAACTGCCAAAGCCTTTGGTTTCACTCCATAAATAGTTAGCTTTAGCGTCTTTTAAAAATAAGGAAACCCAGCTTTGACCTTGCGGAACATACCATTGATCTTGGTACATTGCACCACTTAAAACGGTTGGTTTAAAAGTAGTTTTTTTGGCTAAAGCCAATGTATTATTGTAATTTACTTCAATAGAATTGAAGATGGAATTGGCCTTGGAATCTAAATTATACAAAGCACCAAAAAACTTGATCCACTCGGCTTTTCCTAACGGAGATTGCTCCGTCCAATCTCCATTTATTATAACTTTCAAGCCGCTCCTTTTTAAATTATCAATAGTTGAATTATTGTTATTGATTCCAAAAGTTACAATCGCATCTGGTTTTAAGTCGATTAAAACTTCGGTATTCAAACTTTCATTGACTCCTACTTCGCGAACTTTTCTGGCATCTATTCGCTTTCTTGTTTTTGATGACGATATAAAATTAGTGCTTGGAAATCCGATTAAGGTATTTTCTACACCCAACATTTCAAGTGCAGGAATATGCGTGGTTGAGGTCACCACAATAGATTGAATAGGAATAGAAATTATTGGATATTGCTTCAAACTATCAGGGACAATGCCGTCTTTTTCTTTTAAAATATAAGTAAATCCTGTAGTTGCTTCGGGCCACGGTTTGGTTACTTTCATCAATGTAAACCCTCTAAATCTATACAATTCAAGTCCTTTTGCATACTTTACGCTATTGGCTGTAGCCAAAATTTTAGTTTTCTCTAGTTTATCATTTTGTTTGCATCCAAAAAGGAATAGCAGTGACAAAATTGCGAAAGAGTATAAAAATTTGGGTTTCATAGAGTTATTTAAATTGTGGTACAAAAGTAAAAGTTATGTTGGTTTTATTTATTGAAATCTGAAATAATATTAAAATAACGAAATCAAAACTCTATATTTGCAACGTATTAAGGTTGCTGTTTTAAATTTTAAAATAGGATTAAAAGGGAAACAGGTGAATGAATATAAATCATAAATCCTGTGCTGTTCCCGCAACTGTAAGCTAATCCGCTTGTTGTTATCTACAAAACCACTGCCACGCCCAGCGTGTTGGGAAGGTCAACAACAAGACGCAAGCCAGGAGACCTGCCTAATGCATCGAGTATCAAACTTTCGGGAAAAAAGGTTTGGGTATGGTAAATTCTATACTTTTCTCCCCATTTTATTAAGATTATTTTACTGTATAATGAAGAAAAAAGTGATTCACTTTTGTGTATTTGCACTGTTGTTTTGTATCAATACGTATGCGCAAGAATTAGAAAATCAACTAAAAGAAGTTGTAATCTCCGACTCAAAATTTGCTTTAGCAAAAGAAAAATCAGGAAAGGTAATTGTGAAAATTACCCCTGATGAATTAGCAAAAAAACCAGGTCAATCTATCGCTTCTATTTTAAGCAGAGTTGTAGGAGTAGAAATTAATGGAAATCAGAGTAGTGGCGGTAAAAATCTAGGAACTTACATTCGTGGCGGTCGAAATCATCAAACTTTAATTATTATTGACGGAGTTCCTGTAACCGATGCTTCGGGAGTTAATTTAGAATACGATTTACGTTATATTTCCGCCGAGCAAGTCGAGAGTATTGAGGTTATGAAAGGAGCTGCAAGTACTCTTTATGGTTCTGGAGCAGCTACTGGAGTAATTAATATTACTTTAAAAAAAGCCAGTAAAAAGGAATTGACAGGGAATTCTTATTTTAGTTTAGGAACGCAAACCACTGCCGATAATGTGAATTATCAACCTCAGGATTTTAATCAGGGAATTAGCATGAATGGAACAATTGGTAAAGTAGATTATTTAGCAATGTTAAATAGCGTTGAAGTGAAAGGAATTTCAGAGGCGCAAGGAATTGGTTTTGAACCCGATCAATTTTCGAAAATTACGGCTTTACTGAAAATTGGCTTTAAGCCAAATACCAAATTATCATTTAATTTCTTTACCAATTTTGATAAGATCAAGAACAACTACGATGGATTTTATGATAATTTAACTTCGGCAGATACGCCAATAAATATTGCAAAAACACAGCAGTTTCGTTTTGGATTTTCTCCAAAATACAAATACAATAAAGGAGAATTGGTTCTTAATTCGGGATTTTCAATCAACGAAAGAAGCTATACTTCTTTGAATACTTGGACGAATTCCATTGACAATCTTAGCTATAATTCAAAGACGGTCAATATTGATATCTTCAATAAATACAATTTTTCCAATCGGTTTTTTATGATATTAGGAAGTCAATTTCAGTTCAACGAAATGGATTCTCAATCGGAATTGATTTCTAAGAATAATGCTAAATCCAATTGGTTTGATACTTATATTACGGCCATTTACAACTCTAATTTTGGTTTAAATATTACTGCTGGCGCTCGATACGACAAGCATTCAATCTATAATAATTATTCGGTTTACAATTTAAATCCATCTTTTTCATTGTCAAATATTGGTCTTAAATTAATTTCGTCTTACAGCACTGCCTATATTACTCCGAGTTTGTACCAATTATTTTCGCCTTATGGGAATTTAGAATTAACTCCCGAAAAAAATAATACATTAGAATGTGGATTTGAAAAGGAATTTTTGAATAAGAAAATACTGTTTAATTCGGTTTGTTTTTACAGAGAAGAGAACAATTCAATAGGTTTTTATACTGACCCTGTGACTTTTGCTTCTAATTATGTTAATATTGAAGGTGCTTATAACGCTAAGGGATTTGAAACGATGCTTTCAATTGTTGCAACAAATAAGTTAAAATTCAATGCTAATTATACTTTTACTGATATGGAAGAACCTTTGAAAAGATTGATTCCAAAGCACAAAACAAATTTTTCTATAGATTATGATTATTCCGAAATGGCATCTTTCAATTTGTCCTATCAATATGTTGATCAACGAAAAGACGCTTTTTTTGACGGAGGGACTTATGAAACTACACCAGTTCAAATGGATTCCTATCAATTGGTAAACGCGATTGGAAATTTTAAAATTATCAAAAATAGGTTCAACTTATTTATAAGTGTTAACAATATTTTCAATGCTAATTTCACGGAAAATATTGGTTACAGCACTAGAGGTAGAAACTTCAAACTAGGTGTGAATATTATATTTTAATTGCCATTGTCATTGCCATTGATTTTTGCTAATAAGTTAATTTTCTTTGTATCTTGTAACAAATAAAATTTTTTATCGTCTTTCAATTATAATAGCCTAAATAGATGTCAATGAATCAAAATGAGTTTGTAAAAATAATTACACCATTCAAAGACAAACTTTTTCGTCTCGCCAAGCGATTATTGGTAAGTTCAGAAGAAGCAGAAGATGCTACTCAGGAAGTGATATTGAAATTATGGAAAAATAAAGATAATTTAGAGGACTATAAAAGCATAGAAGCTTATTCAATGACAATGACTAAGAATTATTGTTTGGATCAGTTGAAAGCGAAGCGATCAGGTAATTTAAAATTGGTTCATGATAATTACATAGGAAGCGAAGCAGGTTTAGAAAGGCAAATAGAAGCGAAATACATTTTTGAGTGGGTTGAAAAAGCAATTAATGAGTTGCCAGAACAACAAAAGCTGATTATTCAAATGCGGGATATTGAGGAATATGAATTTGAAGAAATAGCCAAAATAATGAATATGAACGAAACGGCCATTCGAGTGGCATTATCAAGAGCTAGAAAAACGATAAGAGCTTTTATGTTAAAAACAAATGATCATGGAATTAAATAGAATAGAAACCATTTTAGATAAATATTTTCAAGGAGAAACCAGTATTTCTGAAGAAAAAGAATTGAAAATTTACTTTTCTTCATCAGATGTTGCGCAGCATTTAGAACAATACAAGCCTTTATTTGGTTATTTCTCAGAAGCTGCAGTACAAGAGTTTAAACAAACGATATCGCTACCATCCAAAAAACATAATGTTAAGTGGTTATCAATTGCAGCTTCAGTGGTAGTTTTACTTGGAATTAGTACTTTTACTTATTTGCATCAGCCAGAAGAATCGAGTGATTTAGGTACTTATGAAAGTCCAGAGGCTGCTTTTGAAGCAACCCAAAAAGCCCTTTCCTTGTTATCTGAAAATGTAAATGTTGGAATTCAAAGTGTGTCTTATATTAACGAGTTTCAAAACTCAAAAGAATTAATTTTTAAAATAAACAAATAGAAATCATGAGAAAATTAGTATTAGTAGTTATTTTTAGTGTATTGCCAACCGTTTTTTTTGGTCAAGCGGCATTCGATAAATTTGATGGTCAAGACGATGTAACATCCGTAATTGTCAACAAAAAAATGTTTGAGATGATGGGCAGTGTCAAAATGGATAATAAAGACAAAGACGCGCAACAATATTTAAACTTAATTAAAAAGTTAGACAATTTAAAAGTATTTACCACCAATAGTACCAGAGTAACTTCTGAAATGAAAGCCACAGCAGACAAGTATGCTAAATCGGCAGGATTAGAAGAATTGATGCGAATTAATGAGGGAGGAAAAAACATTAAAATTTCCGTAAGATCAGGTTCAAAAGATTCTCAAATTAAAGAATTGTTAATGTTTATGGAAGGAACTTCAAAAGGAAATGAAACCGTTTTGATGTCGTTAACTGGAGACTTCGATTTGAATGAACTTTCAGTACTAACTGACAAAATGAGGCTTCCTGGTGGTGATGAATTGAAAAAAGCAACAAAAGGTAAAAAATAATAGTTATGAAACGAATTTTAAGTGTAGTAATTGTTATTGGCGCTTTAATGTTTGGCTGCAGCGATAAGCCATCTCTACAAAAATATTTCGTAGAAAAAACAGAGAATAAGAACTTCATTGCTTTAGATTTGTCGCCAAATATGTTAAATATTGATAGTTCAAAATTAACTGAAGATGAAAATGCAGCAATAAAATCATTTGAAAAAGTAAATATATTGGCTTTTAAATTAAATGAAAGTAATAAGACTGAATTTGAATCTGAGCGAGTAAAAGTTGGTGAAATCTTAAAGGAGGAGAAATACCAACAACTAATGAAGTTTGGATCAGGTAAAGATGGCGCTTCGGTTAGTTTTGTTGGTGATGATGAACATATTGACGAATTCGTTTTTTATGCAAATACTAAGAAAAATGGATTTGCTGTGGTGAGAGTTTTGGGAAATAACATGAATCCTACAGGGATTTTGACTTTGATGTCGGTTCTAAAAAATGCTAATGTAGATTTAGAACAATTGAAACCATTACAACAAATGCTTGAAAAATAATTTTATTTAGGTTGGTTATAATTAAAAAGCGTTCCGATTGGAACGCTTTTTTTATTTTTTGAAGTATTTAAAAGGAACTAATAACATACCAAAACACTCACCATCTTCTTTTCCAGTATGTTTGTGGTGCATTTTATGTGCTCTTCTAACGGCTCTAGAATAGACGTTATTCGCATTTCTAAATAATTTAAACCTTTGATGAATGAAGATGTCGTGCACCATGAAATAAGCAAATCCGTATGCGAAAATTCCTAATCCTACGGCTAGTCCTAAATCGAAAATTCCATATCTCCAAAGGAAGAAAAACCCCATGCTGACAACAGCATAGAAAATAAAAAACAAGTCGTTTCTTTCAAACCAAGAATCATGGTCTTTTTTATGGTGATCAGCGTGTAATACCCATAAAAAACCGTGCATAATGTATTTGTGACTAAACCAAGCCATGAACTCCATGAAGAAAAAAGTAGCAAAAAAGACAACTATATAAATCCACATAATTTATTAATTTAAATAATATTTAATTTGTATGAAAAGTAACATTTGGCGAAAAGCCCGTATTTTTGATAATTTGAAACTCGAATTCTGGTATTTTTAATTTCGGCGGAGGGAGTTTTTTTAAGTTTCGATAGTAATTTTTTATAATAGGAATAGGCGGTATAAACCCCAAATTTTGCTTCGATCGGAAGAAGAACTAACCCTTGATATCCCGCTTTAAAGTCGGCTTCAATCTCCTCAATAATTTTGAGTTTCGATTTTTCATCTAATTTAGATAAATCAGTATTTGGAAAATAAGTACGATTTAAATCCTCAAAATCAGCTTTCAAATCTCTAAGGAAATTCACTTTTTGAAACGCCGATCCTAATCTCATTGCTGATTCTTTCAGTAAATCATATTTAGCATCATCGCCTTTAACAAATACTTTTAAACACATTAATCCTACTACATCAGCAGATCCATAGATGTATTCATTGAATTCTGAAACTGTTTTATATTCCGTTTTTGATAGATCTAATTTCATGCTTTTCATAAAAGCATCTATTAATTCTCTTGGAATTTCATATTTAGTAACCGTATTTTGAAAGGCGTTTAATATTGGATTTAAGCTAATTTTATTTATTAATGCGAGTTCTAAATCATTTTCAAACAGCGATAAAAGTTCTTCCTTATTGTAATCGTGAAAACTATCTACAATTTCGTCTGCAAATCGAACAAATCCATAAATATTGTAAATGTCTTGACGAATATTTGGCGCAAGCATTTTTACCGCAGAAGAAAAAGAGGTGCTATAGGATTTTGTAACGTTTCGGCTACAATCAAAAGATACTTGATCAAAAAGATTTTTCATATCTATAAGTTTTTTCAATTAATTCGGCAACCAATTTTCCTGATATTAATGCTGGTGGAACTCCAGGTCCAGGAACGGTAAGCTGTCCAGTAAAATACATATTTTCTATCTTTTTACTTTTTAGTTTGGGTCTCAAAAATGCTGTTTGCATTAGTGTATTCGCCATCCCGTAAGCATTTCCTTTATAGGAATTATAGACTTCTTCAAAGTCAAGCTTGCAAAAAGATTCTTTAAAAATAATATTTTCTTTTATAGTTTGATTGGTTAATGTTTCAAATCTTGAAATTATTTTTTCAAAATAGGCTTCTCGTAATTCTGGTGTGTCTTCAATTCCGGGCGCTAATGGAATTAGGAAAAAACCAGATTCCATTCCCTCAGGCGCTGCTGTTTTATCCGTAATTGAAGGAAAATTAGCATAGAATAAAGGATTTTCAGGCCATTTTGGCTCATCATAAATGTCTTTGGCATGCTGATTGAAATCGACATCAAAAAACAACGCGTGGTG
>Ga0114975_10003121_pt1 | contig 11140 bp, 9 predicted proteins | sample S_130626_EF_Meta_FD_87031 | JGI IMG/M metagenome (GOLD analysis project Ga0114975, IMG submission 87031) | Freshwater microbial communities from Lake Simoncouche, Canada to study carbon cycling - S_130626_EF_MetaG | ecosystem: Environmental > Aquatic > Freshwater > Lake | place: Lake...
ACACAACCAGTGCACTCAATGACATATCCGCCTTTGAGTCGCACTTTGTTGCCTGGGAACAGCCTTTTGTAGCCTTTAGGTGGAACTTCTTCAAAGTCTTCGCGTTCAATCCACACTTCTTTACCGATGGTGAAGTGGCGAATAGGAATCGCACTGTTGTTTGTTTCATCGTTTTTGTGGGGCAGCGCGGGTTGTTCGCACGGTTCAATATGTCCTGCACCCATCACCTCGTCCCAATTGGTGAGAACCAACTTCACTGGGTTGAGAACCGCCATAGCGCGGTGTGCTTTGGATTCAAGGTCTTCTCGCAAGCAACCTTCGAGGGTGCTGTAGTCAATCCAGCTATCACTTTTAGTGACACCAATACGCTCTGCAAATAATTGCAAACTCTCTGGTGTATAGCCACGACGACGCAAACCCACGATGGTGGGCATACGAGGATCGTCCCAGCCGCTCACCTTATTCTCATTAACCAATTGCGCTAATTTACGCTTACTGGTGATGACGTAGGTAAGGTTAAGACGGGCAAACTCGTATTGTTTAGGCGCAGGTACGGCAAGTAATCCATCGACTAGGCGTCCATCGTGCAAGGTGGTTTTTTCGCACAGTCTATCCAACAGCCAATCGTAAAAAGGTCTTTGGTCTTCAAACTCCAAAGTACATATGCTGTGTGTGATTTGTTCTAGTGCATCTTCAATTGGATGGGCGAAGGTGTACATCGGATAAATGCACCATGTGTCCCCGGTGTTGTGGTGTGTTGCGCGGCGAATGCGGTAGATGGCGGGATCGCGCATATTGATGTTGGGAGACGCCATATCAATTTTGGCGCGAAGCACGGCTGCACCATCTGCTAGTTTTCCATCGCGCATTTCACGAAAACGCGCCAAGTTGTCAACTGCGCTGCGTGAACGAAAAGGGCTATTCACACCCGGTTTGCCAAAGTCGCCACGGTTGATGCGCATCTCTTCTGCGCTTTGCTCATCGACATAAGCGTGGCCGGCTTCAATCAAACGCTCGGCGGCAGCGTACATGAAGTCAAAATAATCGCTGGCTTGGTATTGGTGCAACGTGCCGTTCGCTTGCCAAGAGAAACCGAGCCAATGCACCGCATCTAAAATCGAATTGACGTATTCGGTGTCTTCTTTTTCTGGATTGGTGTCGTCAAAGCGCAAATGGCAAACGCCGCCATAGTCGCGCGCAAGTCCAAAATTAATGCAAATACTTTTGGCGTGGCCTACATGTAAATAGCCGTTGGGCTCTGGCGGAAAACGGGTGCGAATTTTTGCAGGATCTGGGGTGCCTTTTGCGTGGTGTGCTGCGTCACCCGGTGTTCCTGCCCAACGGCGATTGGCATAGGTGCCTTGCGTTAAGTCGGCTTCAATGATCTGGCGTAAAAAATTACTGGGCTTGTGATCAGATGGAGTCGCAATGTGGGCAGGTGTCGTCATCCCCCGATTTTAGGGGCGTACTAACGCGATAATTTGCGCTTCATAAGGAGTTGTATGGATTTTGTTGTTTTGCTAAAAGCCGCGGTCATGGGACTGGTCGAAGGCTTGACCGAATTTTTACCAATTTCTAGTACGGGTCACTTAATTTTGGCGGGTGCATTGCTGGGTCTTGACGATGAAAAAGGCAAGGTTTTTGACATCGCGATTCAAACAGGCGCTATCTTCGCGGTCATCTTGGTCTACTGGCAAAAAATCTCGCGCACTGTCTTGGATTTACCGACTGATATCTCGGCAAGACGCTTTGCTACCAATGTATTGATTGCTTTTTTGCCTGCAGTGGTGCTGGGATTACTGTTTGGTAAGCAAATCAAGCTTTATTTGTTCACGCCTGAGGTGGTAGCCAGCACGTTTATTTTGGGCGGATTGATTATTTTGTGGGTGGAAGGAAAGCTCACCCCCAAACCTCTAGAAGACAACCTTGGACGAGTTGATCAAATCAATACCAATGGCAGTTCTATTGCGCACCCCCCACTAACGCATTCAGAAACATTCCGCATTCAAAATGTAGATGACATGACGCCACTGGACGCATTGAAGGTCGGGCTTGTGCAATGCCTTGCCATGATCCCAGGAACCAGCCGAAGCGGTGCGACCATCATTGGTGGAATGGTTTTAGGACTTTCGCGTAAAGCCGCGACTGATTTTTCTTTTTATTTGGCGATTCCAACGCTGATAGGTGCAGGCGCCTATAGCCTCTACAAAGAACGTGCGTTACTGAGCTTGGCTGATGCGCCTACGTTTGCAGTTGGTTTACTCTTTTCCTTTATCAGTGCTTGGGTTTGCGTGCGCTGGTTGCTACGCTACATTGGGAGCCACAGCTTTGTACCTTTTGCTTGGTACCGTATTGCTTTTGGCATTGCAGTGTGGGTCACCGCTTACACCGGTTGGATTACTTGGAGTCCTTGAACAACTTTTTAAGTTGGTACAAAGCGTCCAAAGCATCTCTCGGGCTCAAGGTATCAGGGTCTATTTGAGATAACTTGGCCTCTAATGGTGAGGGGCCAGCGTCTATGGGTTCTGGTGGCGCCGCAAATAAATCTACTTGCGCTGTTCCAGACGCTGCGCCAGACTCAAGCGCTGAAAGGGCATGCTTTGCATGTTGCAAAACGCTGTTTGGTACGCCAGCCAATCGTGCCACTTGGATGCCGTAACTACGACTGGCAGGACCTGCTTGTATTTCATGCAAAAACACAATGCCGCTGTTGCTACTGCCGGCTGAAGACTCTGCGGCGCTGACATGCACGTTCATCGCTTGTCGATGTTTCACAGGGAATTCGGTCAACTCAAAATAATGGGTGGCAAACAAGGTGAAAGATTGCGATTTGTCATGCAAGTGCGAAGCAATACCACCTGCCAAAGCTAAGCCGTCAAAGGTAGATGTGCCGCGCCCAATTTCATCCATCAAGACCAAGCTGTTCGCGGTGGCGTTATGCAAGATATGCGCGGCTTCCGTCATTTCCAACATGAAGGTCGATTGCGCATTGGCCAAGTCATCCGCCGCACCAATACGCGTGTGAATTGCATCTATGGGCCCCAGCGTGCAAGCACTTGCAGGGACATGACTTCCCATGCTCGCTAACAACACAATCAATGCGACTTGTCGCATATAGGTCGATTTGCCGCCCATATTCGGTCCGGTAATTACTTGCATGCGTTGGTTGGGGCCTAAATGCGTGTCATTGGCAATAAAGGTTTTAGCAGAACCGTCATGTGTGCGCCCGTGGGTTGCGGCAAGTCTGGCCTCTACCACGGGGTGACGTCCCTGTGTGATGTCGATGCAAGGCGTATTCACAAAAGTGGGTGCGCACCAATGCAAGGTGACGGATCGCTCTGCCAGTGCGCACAAAGCGTCAAGCGTGGCAATAGCGCTACCCAACTGGGTAAGTGCAGGAACAAATGCTTGCAACATATCAAGCAGTTGCTCATATAAAAACTTTTCACGTGCCAGTGCGCGTTCTTGGGCACTCAAGGCTTTGTCTTCAAACGCTTTGAGTTCTGGGGTGATGAAACGCTCCGCATTTTTCAGCGTTTGGCGACGTCTATAGTCTTCTGGTACTTTGTTCACTTGCCCTTGCGTGACTTCAATATAAAAGCCATGCACTTTGTTGAACTGCACGCGCAAATTGGCAATGCCAGTGCGTTCGCGTTCACGGGTTTCTAAGGCGAGCAAGAAATCATCGCAATTGGTTTGAATGGCACGTAACTCATCTAGATCGCTGTCGTACCCATCTCCAATGACGCCACCCTCTCGTAACAAGACGGCAGGCTCCGGTAATAGCGCGCGCGAAATAAGTGCACCACATTCTGGATTGACGGACATGTCTTGCGCCAAGCTTTGCAGCAGAGGGCTGTTGGGAAGAAGAGGTTGCATTTGCAATGCTTTTTGCAAAGCAATACCCAAAGCCACTAACTCACGGGGGCGCACCTGACGCAGGGCAATACGTGCGCTGATACGTTGCACATCACCAGAACCTTTGAGCGCGTTACGCAAAGCTTTGTAGGGTTCATACAAGGCCTTGTCTTGAAGCGCAGCAATCGCGTTTAAGCGCAGGGTGGCATGGGTGCGGTCGCGCTCGGGAGACAGCAACCACTGTTTGAGTTGACGACTCCCCATGCCTGTCATGCAGGTATCTAACAAAGAAAACAGCGTGGGAGACTCCTCTCCGCGCAAAGTTTGGGTAAGTTCTAAATTACGTCGCGTACTCAAAGGCAAATCGATCAATGCATCGTTGCGCACCACCACCACTTTATGTACATGCGTCAATGCACGGCCTTGGGTGTGCTCGGCGTAGGCGAGCAATGCATTAGCCGCAGCATGCGCTTTCCCTACTTCTTGTGCATTCCAAGCTTGTAGCGACGCCGCTTGCAAGTGCGCAAGCAATTCACGTGCACCCAGCGCTGCATCAAACTGCCAAGCAGGACGCAATTGAAAGGGCAGGTGCATGCTGTCAGCTAGCGCTTGAATGGTTTTTTCAAACTCGGGGCTAACTTCGGCACTAAAAATCAATTCGCTGGGCGCCACGCTGGCCACCCATTGCGCTAATTGAGCACTGTCGCATTCGGCAAGATACACCACGCCTTGCGTCACGCTCATCCAAGCCAAACCCATGCCTGCGCGCTCGCTTTGGTGCACGGCTAACACATAGCTTTCCGATTTGTCGCTGAGCAGAGCGCTGTCTGTCAAAGTGCCTGGGGTGACGACGCGCACCACTTTGCGCGCAACGGGACCTTTGCTGGTAGCAACATCGCCCACTTGCTCGCAAATCGCGACCGATTCACCGAGCTTGAGTAATCGTGCGAGATACGTTTCGACAGAATGAAAAGGCACACCTGCCATCATCACAGGCTGCCCAGCAGACTGTCCGCGCTGCGTGAGCGTGATATCTAATAAGCGAACCGCTTTTTCAGCGTCTTCAAAAAACAACTCATAAAAATCACCCATGCGATAAAACAGCAGCGTGTTGGGGTACTCGGACTTGAGACCCAAGTACTGCTGCATCATCGGGGTGTGGGCGGAGTGGTCTGGCATGCTGCTTCGCTGACTTGGCGCCAGTCTGCTGTGGGTTGCTTTAACTAAAAATTACTTCGCTTCAGAAGCCGGTGTTAAACGCAGTGTCTTGGTGGTTTCTGACACTTCGTGTTTTTCAGCGGCGGATGCAAATTTGGAATATTTGTGCAGCAAAGGCACCATTTGCGCATAGATACGCGGGTTGGCGGCCATACATTCTTTTTGGTCAATGTAGTTGGCTTCACCCGTGAAGTTACCTACCAAGCCGCCAGCTTCGGTGACCAACAAAGCACCAGCCGCCATATCCCATGCTTGTAAGCCAATTTCAAAAAATCCATCGGTAAAGCCCGCTGCCACATAAGCTAAATCAAGCGCAGCGGCGCCAGGGCGACGCAGGCCAGCTGTGCGTTGCATCATGTCGCCCATCAAGCGCAAGTATTTGTCAAAGTCGTCTTCGGGTCGGAAAGGAAAGCCAGTCGAAAGCAAACATTCGTCCAAGCGCACACGCTTGCTGACGCGAATGCGTCGCTCGTTCATAAAAGCGCCACGGCCTTTGGTGGCCGTGAATAAATCGTTACGCGTGGGGTCATAGACCACGGCTTGCTCGAGTTTGCCGCGCACTTGCAAAGCAATGCTGACGCAATAGACTGGAAATCCATGGATGAAGTTGGTGGTGCCGTCAAGGGGATCGATGATCCAGATATGGTCTGCGTTGGGGTTGCCATGTTGGCTGCCTGACTCTTCGGCCAAGATGCCGTGGTCTGGGTAGGCTGTGAGAAGGGTTTCAATAATTGCTTGCTCGCTAGCGTGGTCGACCTCGGTCACAAAATCGTTAACTTGTTTTTGTGAAATACGCACGGCCTCCACATCAAGGGCCGCGCGGTTGATGATGGCGCCTGCGGCGCGTGCGGCCTTGATGGCCACGTTAAGCATGGGGTGGAGGGTAGAGGACGACATAAATTGTGGGTAAGAGCAAGCCCAGTGGGCAGAAATGCCACCTATCGATATAGGCGACGACAATAAGACCATTTTACGCCCCTGACTTTCACCCGTGACGCACACCCGCTTTATCTTGATAGAGACCAGCCACGCTGGCAACGTAGGTGCCACAGCACGGGCCATGAAAGTCATGGGCTTCGATGATTTGGTCTTGGTGAAACCCCGCTGGAGCAATGTCTTGCGGCGTGAAGAAACTATCCAACGGGCAAGTGGTGCCTTAGATGTGCTCCTCAACGCCCGTATCGTCGAGACGCTTGATGATGCCCTGGACGGCATGACACATCTTTGCGCCACAGCTATGACGCCCAGAGACTTTGGACCGCCAACTGTTGCGCCGCGCGAGCACTTTGCTTCTTTAGTAGAAAACGGTTTTGATGCAGATACAAAAAATAACGCGCAAAACGATCTAAGCGCACTAACAGAGCCGCATTCGAAAAAAGGTATAGCTTTCTTGTTCGGTTCTGAGCGTTACGGTATGCGCAATGAGGACGTCTACCGTTGCCATGCGTGCATTCAGATTCCAACCAATCCGCAATTCGGCTCCCTCAATCTGGCCTCTGCCGTGCAAGTGTTGGCCTACGAATGGCGACTGGCGTTGGGAGGCTTTGTAAATAGTGCGTATGACGACACCACAACCACACCAGAACTTGCCGATGCCCAACAAATCGCGGGACTCTTATCGCACTGGCAAGAGGCTTTAACGGCTATTGAGTTTTTAGACCCTGATTCGCCCAAGAAGCTGATGCCAAGGCTCAACCAGCTCCTAAACCGCGCGGGCCTGACACAGGAAGAAGTACACATCTTGCGGGGTATTGCCAAGGCGACTCTGCTAGCCAGCGCAGTCAAACGATAATCCTTACTTATGTTTCCCCGCTTACGCTCTGTTACCCAATGCATTTTGGACCGCGACCCTGCAGCTCGCTCTGGCTGGGAAGTTTTAACTTGCTACCCTGGTTTGCATGCCATTGTTTTGCATCGCTTTTCACATACCTGTTGGAATCTAGGTTTCAAATGGGTAGCCAGATTCGTGTCTAACTTTGCCAGATGGTTCACTGGCATTGAAATCCATCCCGGTGCCCGCATTGGCGAGCGCGTTTTTTTCGACCATGCCATGGGTGTAGTAGTGGGTGAAACCGCTGAGATCGGCGACGGTTGCACGATTTACCAAGGTGTCACCTTGGGAGGTACATCGCTCTACAAAGGTGTCAAGCGCCACCCTACATTGGGTAAAGACGTGGTCGTGGGCGCAGGCGCCAAAGTATTAGGTGGATTCACTGTGGGAGACGGTGCGCGTATTGGTAGCAATGCGGTGGTCATCAAGCCTGTGCCAGCTGGCGCCACAGCGGTGGGAAATCCGGCACGCATCATCCAAGCAGACACAGATGCGATTCGCGAAGCGGTGGCTTCCAAGATGGGTTTTTCAGCTTACGGCATTACACAAAATGACGACCCCATTAGCTTAGCCATGCGCGGATTGATTGACAGCGCCGCTACCCAAGAGCACCAAATCGCTTTGATCTGGAAGGCCTTAGAAGAGTTGTCTGTGGCGCAATCAAAACCCGATTGCATTCCGTCCGACGCTGCGAAGCAAGAAAACTTTGAGGCTGCGCGAATTAACCAGTTATTGGACTAGCCCAACGCAGATTAAATTTGTCGAGGTAATCCACGGCCTCGCTAAACGCGCCTGCTATGGATAGCGGTTTTAGGCCTAAACGCTTTGCAAAACGTATCGCGCGTTTCCATATAAGGTCCGCCAATCAAGTCCACGCAATAAGGCACCGCCGCAAACACGCCGTCGACTAACTGCTTGCCCTCGGCATCCCTCATGCCACCCAATGTTTCTTGGATCGATTTGGGTTGACCCGGTAAATTGATGATCAAGCTACTGTCGCGAATCACTGCAACTTGACGCGACAAAATCGCGGTCGGCACAAAACGCAAACTAATTTGCCGCATTTGTTCGCCAAAGCCTGGCATTTCTTTGTCCGCTACTGCCAAAGTCGCCTCTGGCGTCACGTCACGCTTAGCGGGGCCGGTGCCGCCGGTAGTCAACACAACATGGCACCCCACTTCTACCAAGTCAATCAAGGTTTGGCTAATCGTGGCCTGTTCATCCGGAATCAGGCGCTCTTCAAATTCGAGTGGGTTGTAAAGCGCTTGACCTAACCAATCGCGCAAAGCAGGCAAGCCTTTGTCTTCGTAAACGCCTGTGGAGGCACGGTCACTGATGGACACAATGCCTATACGAATCGTGTCGCAACGTGGATCTGGTCTATGTATCTCACTCATGATCTCTGGTCTTCCATCATGGTTTGTAAATCAGGTCTTCTTCTGGCGGAATATGCGCCGCATCTTCTAATGCATTGAGTTGCGTTTTGACGAGTTGAAAGATCTCGCGGTATGCGCGGCCTTGTCGGGGTAGTAAGCCTTTGGCAACATCGGCCTTCGAAGTGGTGTCGTCTTTGCGCGCTTGGCGGACCAGGGCGCGGAGTTGTTGGCTATCGGTCTGGGGGTGATGTGTTATCCACTCCGCTAATGCTTCGTCATCGGCTACCAAGCGGTCGCGCCATTGCTCAGCCTGATGCAGCGCCAAGGTGTCGCGTGTGCTGCCCATTTTTTGTTCGTTAAGTGCATCTTGAATCGCTGTGACGGACTCTTCGCTGAGTTTGCGCATCAACTTGCCCACGTACTGCATTTGGCGCCGCTTACCCTCAAAATTGGTGATACGCCGCGCATCCGCCAAAGCATCGCGTAACAAATCGGGGACATGTCCTTGCGTATTCAAGCGCTCGGCGATTTCGCTGCGCAGTGTTAGAAGCTCGACACCAATGTCTTGCAATTGGTCGCTTTCGCGTTTTTTATCGGTACGGCTGGTGCCTTCGGTACCTTTGAGTTCGCGTTTGAGTTCGAGATCGAGTTCGCTACCTTCGGCCACAAATTGGCCGCGGACGAAATAACCTTTTTTGGGTTTACGTGACATAGAGAAGTGAAGGGGAGAGTGCCCAAGTATCATAGCCTTCGCTATGCATCACACACCACCTACATCGGCGTCATCGCACGCACACCCCGCACACGGTTTTAGCCACACACGTCAGCAGTTCGAATACTTGGTCGACTATGCCATCGCCCACGCCAAAAAACTCGGCGCCACCGATGTCGGTGCCGAGGCCTCAGAAGGCTGCGGCTTAAGCGTTTCGGTGCGCAAAGGCGAATTAGAAAACGTAGAGCGCAACCGCGATAAGTCGCTGGGCGTCACGGTGTATTTAGGTAACAGACGCGGCAATGCCAGCACTTCCGATTTTTCAGAAGCGGCGCTAGAGCGCACCGTGCAAGCCGCCTACGACATTGCGCGTTTCACCGCGGAAGACCCTGTGGCTGGCTTACCTGACGAACAAGACATCGCGAAGCAGCAACCTGATTTAGATTTGTTTCATCCTTGGTTGATTACCAGTGAACAAGCAGCGCAGATCGCTTTGCGTTGCGAAGCAGCAGCCCTACAAGTAGACAAGCGCATTACCAACAGCGAAGGTGCTGGGGTATCGGCGCAACAAAGCCACTTTTTTAGCGCCCATACGCATGGGTTTCGTGGTGGTTACGCCAGCTCGCGCCACAGTATGTCGGTCGCGCCTATTGCGGGCAAGGGCGACGGTATGCAACGCGACGCTTGGTATAGCTCGATGCGCAGTGCCGACGCATTGTCTTCACCTGAGGAGGTCGGACGTTTTGCCGCAGAGCGTGCTTTGAGTCGTTTGAAATCGCGAAAAATCGCCACGGTGCAATGCCCTGTGTTGTTCGACGCACCTGTTGCTGCCGGCTTGTTAGGCGGATTTGTACAGGCGGTGAGTGGTGGATCTCTCTATCGCAAGAGCACATTTTTGTTAGATAGTTTGGGTAAATCCGTTTTCCCCAAACACATTGATATCTTGGAAGACCCGCATGTGCTGCGCGGCAAGGGCAGCTCACCTTTTGACGAAGAAGGCGTTACTACCCGCGCACGGCGTGTCGTAGATGCTGGACGTGTCGAAGGTTATTTCTTGAGCACCTATTCCGCACGCAAACTCGGTATGCAAACCACAGGTAACGCTGGTGGTTCACACAACTTGGTCATGCAATCACGCCTAACCAAAAGCAGCGATGATTTAGACGCCATGCTGCGCCACTTGGGCACCGGTTTGTTTGTGATCGAGTTGATGGGCCAAGGCGTGAATTACGTCACGGGTGACTATTCACGCGGAGCGAGTGGCTTTTGGGTCGAAAAAGGCCGAATTGCTTATCCCGTGCACGAGATCACGATTGCGGGTAACTTGAAAGACATGTTCCAAGGTATTCAGGCCATTGGAGCTGATGCGTACACAACCGGTGCCAAAACGGTTGGCTCGGTGTTGGTGAACCGTATGCAGGTGGCAGGAAGTTAACCCCAAGCTTGCAAAAGCTTTGCCAGCCAAGATTGCGCCGCTCAAAGCTTAGCCGCTCAAAACTTAGCCGTTTAAAACTTAACCAGCTAGCGCTTTTTTGACCGCGACAGATACCAAGCCCATATCGGCTTTACCCGCCAATTGGGCTTTAACTGCAGCCATCACTTTGCCCATATCGCCCGCGCCAGTCGCGCCTACTTCTTTCACGATGGCTTCAACGGCAGTGGTGATTTCCTCTGGCGACAAGCGTTGGGGTAAATAGACCTCTAACACCTTGATTTCATTGCGTTCGACTTCTGCCAAGTCTTCGCGTTTGGCAGATTCATAAGCCGCCACAGAGTCTTTGCGCTGCTTGATCAATTTGTCGACGATGGCGATGACTTGGGCGTCGTCTAGTTCGATGCGTTCGTCCACTTCTTTTTGCTTCATGGCCGCTTGCAACAAACGAATCGTGCCGAGGCGCACGCTGTCTTTGGCGCGCATGGCGGTTTTCATGTCTTCGGTGATATGGGCTTTAAGGCTCATGGGATGTCTCCAGAGAGAATGGTCATAAAAAAAGCCCGCGAAAGAGGGAGTCCCTCGCGAGCTGATGCGCTAGCTGTGGCACAAAGCCCAGCTGCGGGAGCAATTAGTACATCTTTTTGGGTAACTGCATGCTACGCACACGCTTGTAGTGGCGCTTCACTGCAGCAGCTTTTTTGCGCTTGCGC
>Ga0114975_10003122_pt1 | contig 11140 bp, 5 predicted proteins | sample S_130626_EF_Meta_FD_87031 | JGI IMG/M metagenome (GOLD analysis project Ga0114975, IMG submission 87031) | Freshwater microbial communities from Lake Simoncouche, Canada to study carbon cycling - S_130626_EF_MetaG | ecosystem: Environmental > Aquatic > Freshwater > Lake | place: Lake...
ATCGATGACAGGAAAGCCTAATCTACGCTTACAATAGGTTGTAAAGTCAGCTCTATTAGTAATTGTGGCCATTGAAAACTCCTATAATGTAGGTATTTATCTACCACCAATCCAAGATATATAGATATGTATGGCTTGCCGTACACCAATAATTATTGTAAAATTAACTTTATTTTTTAACTGAAAATACTATGAAACAACCATTTAAAGTACTCCGTAATGTATTGAGTCCTGACACCTTGGACTTAATCAAAAATACCATATTAATGACCAGAACGGTTGACCACCACACAAAAGGTGTGTCTATGGACAACAAAACCAATTTTGGTGATCCACAAAGTCCAATTAGTTATCCATTTGGTTCAGGCGCCGCAGCTGCCTTACCCGCTATTGTTATCTGTGATTCACTATGCGTTTCTTTATTACCTTTAATGGAACAAGAAACCGGTGTAGAACTCTATCCCACATATAGTTATGGTAGAATCTATTGGAAAGGTTCTACACTAGAAAAGCATACAGACCGACCAAGTTGCCAATACAGCACCACACTTTGTGTTGATGTTGATGAAAATTCCAAGCCATGGCCAATCTTTATGGGAGGTAAAAAAGTAATATTAAACGCCGGTGACATGGCCATATATAAAGGTTGTGAGATACCGCATTGGCGGGAACCTTATGAAGGTAACCAACAAATTCAATTGTTTTTGCATTATGTAGATGTTAACGGTGTCTACAAAGATTTTAAATTTGACAAACGACCTATATTAGGAATTAAACACAACTCTGAAACTTTAACTTTGATAAGGCCTCAAAAATGACTTTAAAGAAAACTGAAAATACTATGAAAAAACCAGCAAAAATTACTCCAGCTAAAAAACCTGTTGCCAAAAAACCGGTACTAAAAGTTGTTGAATCACCAGCAACTAAAGCTCGAGCAAAATCCAAAAAAACAGGACAAACAATTATTGTTGGAGATGTTACTCCTAAATTGGATCCAAAATTGCTTCCTAAACCAACTGCTGATTATGCCTCATCGTTTAACTGGTGGTTAGATGTTACGACAAATGAAAATTGGGCTTACGCACATAATATTTTTACACCTGAAGAATGTAAAAAAATCATTGAGATTGGTACCTCTGGTAAAGATGCATCTCCTTTAACCTATGGAATTGTCGGTGATATGAATGGTACGACAGACGATTTAGAAAAAGTTGCTAAAGTTCGCCGTAGCCCTATTGCTTGGATTCGTTCTGATGTTCCAGATAATCGTTGGATTTTTGAAAGAATAACCGCTAACCTTATCAATATTAACAATCAATTTTTTAATTATGAACTAACTGATATTCAGAGCTTACAATTTACTTCTTATGATGGTAAAGAAAAAGGCTTTTATGGTAAACACATTGATATGATGTACAAAGGAACAGGCACAAGAAAATTAAGTATTACTATTCAATTGTCTGATGATAAAGATTATGAAGGTGGAGATTTGTTATTGCATTATAAAGACCAACCAGACGTTGGCTTCCGTAATCTTGGTACAGCCACATTCTTTCCATCTTGGATGTTACATGAAGTAACACCAGTAACTAAAGGTAAGCGTTATAGTTTAGTTGCTTGGGTTCAAGGACCAAGATTCAAATAATTTAAACTGTGTAAGTTCCTGGTGATGGGTATTGCAGCACAGTATAGCCTGGTGCCGCAGCTGGAGTTGTTACAGTAGCACCTGGTGCAGTACCAGGATATTGAGTTGTCAATATAGCAATGAATACTCCTCCTCCACTACCTGCAGAACCTGCAGAACTAACATTAACTGGAGCGCCACCAGCACCTCCGTTTCCAACTCCAGGACCACCACCGGGAGCAGCTGGAGTACCTAATGGATTAACAACTTGTGCTCCTCCGGCACCAGATCCATATACCAATCCTGTAAATGGCCAATTGAAACCGGCGCCGCCTGTTCCACCGAGACCTGTACGACCAGGGAAGCACGCAGGTGCCGGCGAAGGACCACCAGCCGTTGAATTTCCTCCTGTAGCAGCAGCACCTCCGCCACCGCCTCCGCCACCGCCTTGTGCAAAGGCTGGGAATGGAGGACCACTTGGTCCCACAGTTGCAGTACCTCCGCCAAATCCTTGGGAACCAGGACCTCCGCCTTGAGGTTGTAATCCAGGTGTTGCTGGGGAAGGTTGAGTACTACTTATAAACCGGCCAGCACCGCCGCCTCCGTTACCACCAGGTCCACCAACACCACCACCAAATCCTCCGTTGAAGGTACCCCAACCATTACCATACCCTCCGCCTACTGCTGTGGTTGCACAAGTTAATGTGCTTGGAGTTCCTTGTGTTCCTGCACCCGTAGTTGTAGGTCCTCCAGCACCTCCTCCTCCAACAGTAAATGTTAATACTGTACCAGGAGCTTTTACAAAAGAACCACGGGTAACTCCACCTCCTCCGCCACCGCCGCCACCAATTATTCCTGGAGTGCCAGCATTCAAATTTGACCGGCCACCACCGCCACCACCAGCAACAACCATATAGTTGATTGTGACTGGTCCTTTGGTTGTTGCGCCTCTTGATGAACTTCTACCGGTACCAATTGGAGTAGTTGAAAATGCGGTAAATGTGTATGATGTGGATTGAGTTAAACCTGAAAATGCTGCAGTAAATGGTGCGCCTCCAGGCTGAATAATAGGAGTACCAGGACCTCCTGTAATATTAACGGTAGTTGAAGTAATGCATTTGCCGCCATTAAATGTTGTGACAGTAATAGGCACGGAGGCAGTAGTACAACTTACAGTTATGGCGCCAATCACAGGGGCTTCAGCAATAGTATCAGTTCTGGCAGGTGAACTACACAATGAAGCGTCTGACCTGCCGTACAGATTGTATCCATAAACTTGAAATTTGTATACTGTATTTGCTGTTAGACCGCCGACACTAATCAAACCTGTCTGACCAGGCGCAACAGAACCATCAAATGTACCAATTTGTCCTGTGTTTGCTACTGCAACATAAGATGTAATGTTGTTACCAGGAGAAACTCCTCGGACACCTCCATTACAAGGCACAACATTTGGAATGTTTTGAAAGTTGACAAGAACTGAAGTGTCATTGGTTACGCCAATAGCGGAAATTGTTGGACGTCCTTTAGGTCTTGTAGGATTATTAAAACTACCCGTCTGAACAACCGCAAAGGCTACGCCACCCATTAGTACGCTCCTGCACCAGAAATATACCAAGTGTCAGTAGCAACTTTAATCAATGATGACATTGAATAACTTCCTAAAGTAACTGAAGTTCTTTGCTGAGAGTTTGAAGCAACCCATAAAGCGGGTGGGTTAGCTGCCGTTACGTTTGATGAAAATGATGGACCCATAATTAAAAGAATTGTTGTGCCAAGTGGAAATGGTACTGCAGCATTAGTTGGTATAGCAACTGCACCTGTATTTGCACCTTGAGTTAAATAAATTGTTTTACCTGCATCAGTCAACTGTAATGTATATGATGTTGCAGTAATATTATTTTGCGGAGCACCCAAATAACCAATAGTATTATTTCCAATATTTGTTGAATTTAATAATATAACGTTACCTGATATTTGGTTTGCAGTTAAAATGTTGGCCGTTATAGTATTTGAAACAAGAATATTTGCTGCATTCATGTAAATATTATTGTTTGAACTAATAGTAATAGTATTGTTTGCAAAAATACTTAAATAGTTGTTTGCAAAAATATTGTTGGCCGTTAAATTGTTTGCCACAAATACGTTGTTGGCACCAAATACAACTGTACCATTGGCAGAAAAAGAAAAACTATTGGCAATAAAACTATTGCTCATTGTAATATTATTAGCTATAATATTATTAAAGCCAAATACTGTTGTACCTAGAATGTTAAAGTTGGTATTGACTGTAACATTGTTTGCTAAGAAATTATTTGAAGTGGTAAAATTTCTAGCAAAAATGCTAATGCTGTTACTAGCATTAATATTGTTTGCCGTTAAATTATTAAATTGTAAATTTGCTGAATCTTGTACTGTTAAATTACCAGCAATAACATAGTTGTTTGCTTGAAAAGTAACAAAAGTATTGGCTGTTAATGTAATTGTGTTGGCAATAAAACTATTACTGAGTGTTAGATTATTGGCCGTAAGGCTGTTAAATCCATATGTTGTAGTACCCAGCACAGTAAAATTGGTATTAACAGTAAAGTTGTTGGCAAAAAAGTTGTTACTGGTCTGAAAGTTATTGGCAAATAAACTGATATTATTGGTTGCAATAATATTATTGGACCGTAAAGTATTAAAAGAAAAATCTGCCGTATTAAAAACGTTTAAATTACCATTGGCAGTAATATTATTTGCAGTAACGTTATTGGCTATTAAAAAGGTATTAGCTAAAACGTTTACAATAGTGTTGGCTGTAAGAGTAATACTATTGGCAATAAAACTATTACTTAAAGTAATGTTGTTGGCGGTAAGAGTGTTAAATCTAAAATTTGCATTACCAGTAATAACAGTATTACCTGTGAGAAATAAGTTACCGTTTGCGGTTATATCATTCGATATAATATTATTTGAAGTTATAATATTATTGGCAAAAATACTAATAGTATTACTAACGTTTAAATTATTAGCCGATAAAGTATTAAAATTGAAATTGGCTGCTTGGCCAATAGTTACATTACCATTTGCACTAATATTGTTTGCTGTAATTGTTTGTAGTGAATTAATTACGTTAGCATTAATAACATTAACTACGGTGGCCGAAGGAGGTGTTCTTACCCATGCAGTTTTTACCGCATTGTAAGTATACGAGATATTATTTACAATAGCAACTTGATTGTTTATCGGGCTTGACGGAAATGACATTTTATTTTCCTAAAATTCTTTATGATATATTTATGATGTTAAATTTATGGTGTAAATATAAATGTGCTTGGAGCTAATGGATTTGCAGTAGTATAAGTTATTACTGTCATTCCAGGTGCTGCAGGCGGATTTGATATAGTAGCACCTGGGGCACTTACTGTCGGATATGCCGCATTTGGTATGGCCAATTTGACTACACCACTACCGCCGGTTCCAGCTATTGCACAACCTCCTCCACCACCGCCACCACCGCCGGTGTTTGCGGTACCTGAAACACCAGCAATGCGGTCACAGAAATTGCCAGTTTGTCCACCTTGTCCACCGCCACCAAGACCACCAGCACCACGGCCTACGCAGAAGAATTTATTGCCAGAACCGCCGCCACCGCCAGCATAGTATGTACCAGGACCAGTATATGTCCAGGTTACTCCAATGCCACCAACACCTGAAATGGTTCCACTTGGCACCACCGGTGTTCCAGCATTCCCGGCTGATCCAGCTCCGCCGCCACCACCAGCCGTGGCCTGAGTTGGTGGTGCAGAGCACGTTCCATTTGCTCCTGAGAATCCTTGTCCTGGAGTTCCTGTACCGGCAGCATTAGGTCCTACTAAAGTAACTGGTGAGTTTTGATTTGGTCCACCTGCTCCCGACCCACCAGGTTGAGCACCAATAACCGGACTACCTGCACTTGGATTGGCACCACCGCCACCACCACCTACAGCATTTATTGTTGTCATCGATACTTGAGCAATATTTGAACTCATGCCTGGAAAATTAGGACCACTACTTGTGGTACATCCAGGTCGAGCTGCGCCACCGCCACCTACTTGAATTGTAAACGGTATACCAGGTACCGCACTAAGTGAACCCGTCAATACTCCACCAGCACCGCCACCACCAGATAGAGCAGTCGTTACACTATAAGCACGACCACCTGCTCCACCACCAGCTACTACTAGATATTGTATAGTAGTAGGTGAATTGAGCACTTTTGGACCACCTACTGCTCCAAATGTAATAGTTCCAGGTGTTGTGAAATCGTAAACTGTGGTACCATTTGCCGAACTAAATGGTGATATAAAAGAAGCGGTAACTGGACCATAATTTGAAATATTAGCTGCATTGATACTAGCATCAGTTATTGAACTACCAGACTGTAATGTTAATAAACTTGTATCTACATCAGATGTAAATGGTTCAGTAGGTAATGTATAGGTAACATCTGCATATCTTGTATTGGCTTTTGATACACGAAGGTTAGAAATATATCCAATAAAACTTTGAGATACCGTTTCTGCAATCGCTGTACCAATAATAACATTATTTGCTTGGTCTACTGTATTTGTTATGGAAGTTTGAAAAATTCTTGAACCATTTAAATATAAATTAATATTTACTCCATCATATACGGCTGCAAAATGATTCCAAGAATGAGATATGGGAGCTACTGAAGAAGTATAAACAGTACCACCATTCCAAAAATACAAATATCCTGTAGTTTCAGACAATCCTACTTCCCAAGCCGATGAAGCTGCTAATATTCCTCTTTTACTAATAATAGTATTCCAAGTACTGTATACACCCATTGGATATATCCAACCTTCAATAGTAAATGATTGATTACTTAAATCAAGCGCTGTACTATTTGGTGTTGTAAGATATTGAGGTGTTCCGGTAAATGATCCTGAACCACTAATTCCAGTATAACTTAATCCTATTGTTCCTGTTGCAGTTACTCCCCGTGGTGTCGGTGCAATAATAATAACACTACCAGGACCACCAGGGAATCCGGCCACAAGACCAGCTGGTACTGCTGGATTAGTAGAGTTGCCTCCTCCGCCACCGCCACCTAGACCTGGTGCACCAGCACGACCAATCGATGCATTGGTCCAAGAACCTTGACCACCGCCTCCCAAACCACCAAGACCTATTGAACCGGGTTGTTGACTATTTGAACCGCCACCGCCGCCGGCGTAATAACTATTAGTATATGGCCATAATTTTCCGGATCCTCCACAACCGCCGTGATATGGACTTCCGCCAATACCAGATGTTCCTGCTCCGCCACCTCCACCACCACCAAAATTGTTGGCGCCTGGACCACCTAAAGCGGAAGATCCACCTGGATTGCCTTGACCTGCAGTACCTGTTCCTACTAATGGGCTACCATAACCAAAAGCACCACCACCGGATGATCCAGGTTGGCCGCCTCTAGTAGTGGCTGGAACAGTTAACATACCACCACCAGCACCACCACCTGATGCAGTAACCGTTGTAAAACCAGGAGCACTTAGTGATGACGGATTACCATTATTTGTTGGAAGTCCTAATGGTGTACCGGTTCCACCCGCACCAACAGATATTGTGTAAGTTTTACCAGGTGTACCTAGTGTAGTGCCGTAAAGCATACCGCCAGCGCCGCCTCCACCACCATTATTGATGTTTCCTAAACTAGCACCACCGGCGCCACCGCCACCTACGACTAGATAATTCATAGCAAATGTTTCAGCAGGACTAACAGAGTAACTTAAAGTGCCAGGACTAGTAAAAGTATGTACAATATAACCTGGTGCTAAAGATGGAGTTGATATACAACCACCAGTATACAAAATTGTATTGCTACGATAAGCAAAAATTACTGCACCAGGTCCGCCAGAACCTCCGCTACCTTGTTGAGTGAGTACAGAACTTCCGTATCCGCCACCTCCACCAGCACCATAACCTGGCCAACCAACACCACCGGTATGAGTTGTATTAGCAATACCAGTTTTTTGTCCGGCACCTGTGCCACCACCAAATGAAATGCCACCTGAAGAAAAACCAGCGCCGCCGGCACCAGCACCATAAGTGCCTCCAGTAAATGGCCAAAGATATCCAGATCCTCCTGGACCGCCAGCTGATGCAATACCATTGCTACCAGCAGTATTAGCTCCGCCTCCTCCTCCAGCACTATCAGGTCCGCCGGCTGCATGAGCAGTAGCATTTCCACCTGAATTTCCGTAATTAGTAGAAGTTGTTCCTGAATTGAATAAACTAAATGATTGTGTTCGAGCAGGTTGTGTACTTGATCCACCTATAGCTGCCGGAGCACTAGGTTGATTACCCGCTCCACCACCAGAACCTCCTGATCCACCAGGATTACCAGTACCCGGACTTGGGTTCCATCCTGAACCATATCCGCCACCTAAAGCCGTTATACTGATGGTACCTGAAATACCGTTAGCAGTAATTGTTGAATTATTTCCTGCAAGTCCAGATGTACCTAAATTATTTGGTGCAGAACCACCAAGACCACCAGTTCCTACTGTGACCACATAAGAACCACCAGGATTTGTACGAGGTAATACAAGTGTTCCGGTAACTACACCTCCACCTGCACCACCGCCACCTTGAACAGTTGTTTGAATACCATTGCCTCCGCCACCGCCACCTCCTACTGCTAGATATTCCATCGAGATACTATTAGTGTCGGGGTTACAACCTGAAGGACCAATAAATGTATATGTAGATGGCGATGAAGGATTTGATGCCGTATAAGTCAATACAGTATATCCTGGTGCCGCAGGCGGAGTTGTTACATCAGCGCCAGGAGCAAGTACATATGGATATGCAGCATTTGGAACTGCTAATATAACTGTGCCGCTACCGCCAGAACCACCAGGCATTGGAGTTCCTCCGGCACCACCACCGCCACCACCTCTGCCATTGGTACCGGATACGGCAGGAACCAAAGGTCCGTTAGGAGCTTGGCGACCGCCACATCCGCCTCCGCCAGTTCCGCCCGCACCACCAGAACAAGCTCTGCGACTACCCATACCGCCACCACCGCCGTAAGCTAAATTAGTAACCGGCCAAGTATATCCTGCTCCTCCAGGTGATATACAAGTTGAAGCGCCTACGGCACCTGCGCCACCTCCACCACCACCGCTGGTTGTACCGCCGGCATTACCTCCAGGAAAACCACGATTATTTAAATTTGGTACGCCAAAATTTTGTATGGGTTGTAATCCTGTACCAGCCGTACTTGCGCCGCCGCCACCACCGGATCCTCCATCTAAGGCAGCTGCTCCTCCAGCTGGAGGACTTTGGCCTCCACCGCCACCACCAAGGCCTACAATAGTAGAAGTTTGAACAGTACCAAATGAACCAGTAATTGATGAGTTACTACCGTTTTTTCCAACTGTAAAATCACAAGCGTTAATATTTTGTCCGCCTGCACCCACAACAATAGAATAATTATATGGAGTTCCGTTTACCAAAGGAATTGTTCCGCAAACCACTCCGCCAGCACCACCTCCACCATAACGGCCACCACTACCGCCACCACCAACAATTAAATATTTTATATCCGAAGTTGGGAATATAAAAGGAATTGTATTACCAAAATTACTAAGACTAGAAATATCCACCCATTGAAATTTTCCTGTACCATCATCAATATATCTAAAAATGATATCACTAAGAGTATCGTACCATGTATCATCAGGTTTAGGTTGTCTTGGTGGAGAACTTGAAGTGGTAAAAGTTGTCGCAAGATTACTTGTAGAAGAAACTTGAATACCTAAACCATTTATTGAAAGTTCGTTATTTTTCCACAATAAAGCAGGATTAATAAGTTCTTTATTAGTTTGACCTTGAGTAAAGTTCTGCACAGTCAAATAGTACTGTGAGTTTGTATTACTTACAATTTGAATAGGAAGTGAAGAATTAGTTAGTGACATAATGTATACTTATGTTGTAAAAATAAACACACTTGGTGTAGTAGGATTTGTAGCACTATAAGTCAACGCAGTATAGCCTGGTGCCGCAGGTGGGGTTGTTGCAACAGAACCATTAGTAGTACCTGAAAAATAAGCAGGAGTTGGAATTATTATAATAACTGTACCTGAACCACCAACACCGCCTTGGCCTTGAGGAACAGATCCAGCGCCACCGCCACCACCACCTCCAAAGTTAGCTGTACCTGGTGTACCTGCGGTGCCATTAATCATGGAGTTGGCACCTGCGCCACCGCCACCTAATCCACCAGGACCTGGAATTCCAGGTTGCGTAGGTCCACCAGAACAAAACGATCCGCCACCACCACCGGCATAATAACTATTGGTATATGGCCAAAGATAACCAATACCACCAGCACCACCGGCTCTTAATGGTCCTATTCCATTACCACCTGCAGCTCCAGCTCCGCCGCCACCGCCGGCACCATAAAGTCCACAAGGAGGAGCACCAGGAGTATTAGAACCCGATAAACCACCTGGGAAACCTTGTTGAGTTGAACCTAAAGTTCCTGGAAAACCTGTTCCTGCTCCAAAAGTACCGGCGCCAAAAGTTCCCGAACTTGGGTTAATCGCTTGAGGTTGACCACCGGCACCACCGCCTGATCCACCAGCAAATCCGTTTTGAGGAATCGCCGGACCTGAATTTACAGAACCGCCACCACCACCGCCAACAGTACTTACCGTACCAAAAGCCGAACTAACAATATTACTGCTGTGTCCATTTGCACCTTTGCCTGCTGGTCCAACTCCAGGGGCACCGCCAGCACCAACTCTTATAGTTATAGTTGTGCCGTTACTTAGACAAGTAACTGAACCAAAACGTAACCCACCTGCACCACCTCCAGAACCACGGTCTGCACCACCACCGCCGCCACCAGCAACCACAAGATATTGTATATTGAGTACTACGTTAAAAGTGACTGACGTGGTGGCTGCAAAATTAAGGATATCTCTTACACCAAACACTACACTAGCGGTTGTATATGCTCTTTGAGCAATGCCTGATACAACACCAGTAGCAGGATTTAAAGTTAATCCTATTGGTAATGTTCCTGAAGCAATGTAATAAGTATAAGGATAAACAGTATATCCTCCTGTTACTGAAGTGAACGTGCTAAAATTAACAGGATCTCCAGCATTTAAATTTCTGGTGGTAGTAGGATTGGCAGTTGCTGTAAAGGGTAAATATGTAAAATTGTTGGTACTAACTGGTCCACCAATCGACATTGTAGGTCCTGTAACATCTACCCATTGGTAATTTACTCCATCATAAACATATTCAAATTGAGTATCACTAGTAGTATCGTACCATAAATCCCCAACATTTGGTATTGGTGGGGGTGTTGGTGAAGTAACTACTGAACCCAATGAAACAACATTTGAAGTTGGAACTATTCTATTATTAACAAAAAATTTACCTAAACCTGTGTTATATGTTAATAAAGGACTAACATAATCAACCGCACTTTTTCCAGTAGTTGCAGCTTGC
>Ga0114975_10003124_pt1 | contig 11139 bp, 15 predicted proteins | sample S_130626_EF_Meta_FD_87031 | JGI IMG/M metagenome (GOLD analysis project Ga0114975, IMG submission 87031) | Freshwater microbial communities from Lake Simoncouche, Canada to study carbon cycling - S_130626_EF_MetaG | ecosystem: Environmental > Aquatic > Freshwater > Lake | place: Lake...
ATTTATTTCATCAGCATAATAACCATTCTTGGGGTTATCTGGATTTGCGTTTATGGCCTCTTGACAATCTTTAATTATATAATGTAAAGCATTAATATCAAGGGATTTTAGTTTCTTGGGGTAATTCTTGTGGTCAATCTGTGGTATCATACTGTGTTGGTTTTAATGTGATACAAAGATACAAAAAAAATGGAATATTGATATATTTATAGAAAAAAATAAAAAAATTATGAAAACATTAAGATTAACAGAAACAGATTTAAAAAGATTGGTTCATAAAGTTATTGTAGAACAAAAATTACCAAAAAGTATGGAATTTTCAATTTGGGACAATAGAAAGGTTATAACATACCAAAGCAAAGATGATATTACAATATCTGAAATATTAAAAATTGATTCCAAAATTAAAAAATTCATAAATTCATTACCAAAAGGTAAGCCAACTAGTGAATTAGCAGTAGAATCTGAAAATAGAACTTTGTCATTTTATATGCACTTTGAAACATCAATGTCAAAGAAAGAATTAGAAGATAAATACCTTAATTAAGTTCACTTAAACCAATAAGGTATTTCTCTATTTTTCCAGGTTGCAAAACCTTTTTTTTCACCAATATAGTAGTTCCTATATGATTGAACAAAATCATCAACTTTATATTGGTCGGGCATTGCCAAAGCTGGTGGGGTAAATCCAATATCCTTAATATTTGGCAAATTATTCAAACACCATTGAATCACATCAGTTGATTTATGGTGTTTGTTGTATCTATATGTATATTCCTTTGATAATTCAAGCCCAAGTTCACACAAATATAAATAATTTGTTAAAGATGCTCTACACCAGATAGAACATGGATGATTTTTATGTGCCAACTTATATGGGGGTTCACCATCTCCACATAAATGGTTTGCTGAACATAGTAATTGTGCAGTTTCTAATATCATCTTAACAACATGTTTATCACAATGATATTGAGCGTTTATTTGGGGATTTTCATCCAATAAGAATATGTTCATGTTTTTTTTTGCAAAGATATAAAAATTTTGAATAGTTGGTAATATTTATAATAAAATTAAAAACTATGAATTCTTATTTTTTTAAAATAACAGATGAAGAAAAAACAAATATCCTAAATAAGCATAAAGATTTATATAATGGATATCTTTCAGTTCAAGCAAAAGTAAAACCAACAAGATTATCAACATATGATGATATTTCTGACAAAAAAGGTTTCACATTAACAAATGCTGACTTAGTAAAAGAAGGTAAAGAAATGGCCTGTGAGCAATGTGGAGGCAGTATGTCAGAAGGTGAATGTATGGAATGTGGTGCAATGAATGAAAATTGGAATACTGACGACATTGATACAGAAACAAATATGGATTTCATTGAAATGGAAGAAATGTATGATGATGGTGAAATGGAAGAAATGTATGATGATGAAGAAACTATCTATGAATTAGAATATGATGAATATGATATGAGTTCAATGACTGAAACTTTTGTTAGGGAAGCCAAAAAATTGATTTTAAGTGAAACCAAAAATTCAAAAACACCAACCAATAAAAAAATTAATGAAAATAATAATTTAAATAATGGTGTTAATGAAAAATTAATTGAGATTAAAAACTTTATGCATAGGATTGCAAAATACTAAAATAATGGAGATTAAAGAACTAACTGCTTTTTTTGTTGATAAAGAAACAAACATTCTTGATGTGACATTCAGGTTGATTGATGATTCTGACGATATTATTAGGCAAGATCAAATTGATTATGATTTGGCCGAAGAATACGGGTATTCAATTGTCCCAAATCATTTAACAATACCTGATGATGAATTAATCGAAACTGATATTGATGAATTTGAGGATGTTGATGTTGATAAAATAGAATTGATAAATTTTTTAACTGAATATTATACGGTTAATCCAAATTTATTGCCAAAACCACAAAACTATTAAAATGAAAAATAAAAAACAATTTGGTGAACAAGAAAGTGATGCTGGTGCATCATCGCAAACACCTGCAAACAAATGGGAATCTGGCGCATCTAGGGGTAAAGCAAATCCTATTGACAGCAAGTCTAAATGGGAATCTGGTGTAACTAGGGGTAAAGCAAATCCTATTGATAGTAAGTCTAAATGGGAATCTGGTGCGTCTAGGGGTAAAGCTAATCCACTTTAATTAAAATATTTTAACACATGAAAAGTATTGATGAAAAAATAGATATAATATTAAGGCAAAAACTTTTGATGGGTTATAAGCCTGAACTTAATCTAAATGAAAATTATGAACAATTAAATGAGGCAGAATCCAGAAATTTATCTAATAAAATTGTTGGTGCTGCTGGTAGTTATGCTGTTAAACAAGCATTAAAGAGAGGCGCTGCTCGTGCTGCTGCTCGTGCTGCTACTAATGCGGCTGCTACAACTGCTGCTACTGGTGCCGCTGCTACTAATGCGGCTGCCACAACTGCTGCTGTTGGTGTTACTGGAGCAGAGGCCGCTGCTGGTGGAGCCGCTGCTACTGCTGCTGGTGGGCTTACTACTGCTACTATTGCAGCTATTGGTGCAGCAGGTTTGGGGGGTATTGCAGGTATATTTTTAATTGCTAACTTTGTACAAGGTTGGGGTAGAAAAGGTCCAAAAGAAAGAATTAGTTTCTATTGTAGTTTTTGTAAAGAACATGCAAACCCAACTGGTTATGATGCTAGTAAAGTAAGAAAAATTGCAAATGATTTATATACTGCATATGCAGCAAAAGGATTTTTAGGTTCAGGAATTGGTACAGACGAAGAGGGTGCATATGCTGCTTTTGGTAAACTTTCATCATGGGATGAATTCTGTGGATTAGTTAAAGTTTTTGAAAGTAATTATAATAAGAGATTATATGATTATATCAAAAATGAGCATTGGAGGACTGTTGAATTAATGAAGATATTAAATATAATAACCCCATTGTTTGAACGTAGAGTTAGAGAACAAATTATACCTATAACTAATTGCTTAATAAATTTAATAAAAAGAAGATTTAATCCTTCTTTCACAATTACAACACCAATTCCTTCTGGTGGGTTTAATATACCTGGTAATGATACTAATTTAAAAAATCCAGTATTAATTAGGAAAGGTGGTATAAAAATATTTTCATTAGTACCAAATGCCGAAGGGTTAAATTGGCGTACAAATGATAGTACCATAAAAGGATTCACTAGATGTGCACAAAATGGTTGTGTTGAATTTGTAGATAAGGCAACAAATACGGTATATTTAATTGATCAGTGTTATAGAGCAGGAAGAATACCAAATCGAGATAGGTCTTGCCCTAATGGTTATCAACAACCATTAGATGATATTTACAAATTATGTACAAGTGGACCACCTGTTGTTGAGATGCAAAGATGTTTAAGTATTAATCCTGATGGAAAATTTGGTGGAAGTACATTAACTGCCCTTAGAGCTCAAAAAAATGTAGATACATTTACTATCCAAACATTAGCAACATTATGTAATAATACACCTACACCAATAAAGAAAAGTGATTTTGATTGGTTAGAAGGTGAAGATTTAACTATACAAGAATTTTAAAAAAAAAACTATGAAAATAAATTTAAATATTGAAAATTCTGAAAAGAGTAGGATATTAAATATGCATAATGTTCTAAAAGAACAAGCTGTCCAACCACAAACAACTGACATTAATCCTAATCATGGTAAATTGTTAGCAAATCAAATTGTGAGTAACAAACTTTGTGATTTTAGCAATTTTAAAGGTTATAATAAAAATACTAAACAGATAATAGATAAACCAACGCCTTGGCTTTTTAGAAATAGAGTTGGTATATTAGGTCTTGCAATAGCACAAACAACATATTATAATCCAAATGATGCTGTTTTTTTTGATTTATCAAATATTGGTGAAGATGGAACATTAAATCAATATATTATAAAAAACGATAATGGGCAAAATACTGTAACTGAAATTCAACAGTCATTTACTTGTGGTGGGTTGAAAATTAAAGTTGCTGAAGTAATACAAAGAATTAATGATACTGTTTCAAGTCAAGGGTTTAAACCATTTTCTTCATTTAACACAAGTGAGCAATCGCAACTAAATAATCCTGAAATTTATGATAAAATGTCTGTAAGTGACATTTTTAAAATATTAGAACAAGATCCTAATTTTAATCCAAAATTATATCCAACTACAAAAGATAAGTTTTTTTATAGACCAAAGGTTAAATCTGGTGCTAAACCTGTGACTCCTCAACAAACGGAACTAATTGGTAATTTAGAAAAAACTGGATGGAAAGGAGAAGCAACTATGGATTATTCACAAATAGGTAATTATATACCTATTGATTTAAAAACCGTATATCCAAGCATATTCAATACATCATTTATTATGTATCAACCAAGAGCATTCAATGAAAAAGCAAAAGATATGAATCCTGGTGCATTAAATGTTACTGAACAGAAGCATACACAATGTTTGAAAAATTTAGAAACATTTACAAATGCATATGCAAATTATAGATCCACACCAATTAATCAAATACCACCAAATATTTTAACTTATAAAGATAAAATTCAAATTTGTTATAATACTTTTAGTAATAAAAATTTTGGTAAAAAACTTAGAGATTTAGGTGTAGTTGGGGGGCAATATAGTCAAATAAACCCAGCATTTAAAATAGAAGAAATATGATAAATAAGAAAGTTATAATTGAATCAATTATATTAAAGAATAATTTGAATAAAAAATTTTCAAATATTAGTGTTGAATATTTCAATTCATTATCTGAAAACAAAAAATTACATATTTCTCTTAAATATATTAATGAAGTAAATAAAATACATAATAATATATTATTGAATGAGTTTGATGTTGGTAAATACATTAATCCTGGAACCGTTGCTAATTTTTTTACTTCAAGTTCATTAGGTTCTGGTGTAGGTCAAGCTATGTTAGAGAAAATAATAGGTTGGGGATTACAGAAATATTTAGGTATCCCAGATGGTTGGTTTCTTAAAACAATTGTTAACTTTTTATTAGATGATCCTGCAATGTTAATTAAATCATTTACTGATTGTAATGTTTTTACAGAAAAACTTATTGATGCTGGTGTTGAAACATTTGTTCAGACAAAACTACAAAAAAACCTTTTTAAAGATAAGGGGTTTGGTGGTTTTATTGGTGATGCTTTAAGAAACACAACTATGGAATTTATACAGAATAATGAATTTAAAAAGAATTTGATGAAAACAATTACACCTATTGCTTGTAAATTTATAAATGATGTAAAAACTAAATATTTTGGATAATAACGAATCTTACAGATAGCATCTGTTGATTATAAATCGGGTTTAAAAAAAAGAGGAGGTATTCAAATTTTAGGTAAGGGGTTGGTATTATGCCAACCCCTTCTTTTGTTATTTCTTTTTAGAAACAATAATCTCATCAATTATACCATAGGTTAATGATTCATTAGCGTCAAGCCATAAATCTCTACTAGCATCTAGTTTAACTTGTTCTGCTGTTTTACCACAATAACCCCCCAACAACTTAAAAAGAATTTCATTTGTCTTTTGCCATTCTTTCATTGTTATTTCGGCATCTTGGATGTTACCATAAGCGCCTCCAGAACTTTGGTGTAACATTGTTTTTGAAAATCTAAGAGAAGTTCTTTTCCCTTTTGTTCCAGCACCAAGGATAATGGATCCCATTGATGCAGCCATTCCTGTGTTCACTGTACGCACATCACAAGCAATATAGTCCATAACATCAACAATTGATAAACCAGCCTTTACAGAACCCCCAGGGCTATCTACGTGCAATGTAACGTCAGACTTTTCTGTGGAATCAAGAAACATTAATTGTGCTTGAATTATGGTTGCCATTCGATCCTCTACTGGGCCAGCAATCCATATTAATCTATCTCTCATTAATCTTGAAAAGATATCAATTTGTGTTGCCCTCATTTCCCTTTCTTCAAGAATATAGGGGGTCATAGAGTTTTCAAAATAATCCAAATTTGATGATGGTTTTCCTAAATGGTTAACATAATAGGACTTGAATTCGTTTTTCATATTATTTTGGTTTTTTTATAAGTATAATACTTTTTTTGTTAAGAAACAAATGATGATTTATAATCTTCCCATACTTTTGCAACAGATGATTCATTTGCAAATAATGTTGGGGTTCTTGGTTGGAATCTTAGAGGCATTCTTGCTTCCTCTGGAGTTTTATCGCCCTTCCTTAAATTACAAGGTAGGCAGCAAGTTATAAGGTTATTCCAAGTGTTTTTACCCCCTCTTGATTTTGGTATTATATGGTCAATGGTTAAATCTTTCTTTGAACCACAATATACGCATTCGTTATTATCTCTTTTATATAATCTACTTCTATTCACCCTCAAATTCTTCATTTTGTGTGAAATATAATTTAAAAGTCTAATTATTAATGGTTTTGAGTAATTTATATTTTCACTTCTAACGATATTATCATCATTTTTTATGATTTCTGCTTTTCCTTTTATTACAAGAATTATGGCTCTTTTAAATGTGGTTATATTTAAGGGGGTATAATCTGAATTTAGCACTAAGATTGATTCCATATTTTTTTTATAAAAATATAATAAAATAAAAAAAGGGTTGCAAGTATTTCTGCAACCCAATCTTATATTAGTTTATGACGCTTGGTCGTTTTTTTAACAAATTTATCCGATTTCTTTTAAAGAGACGTAGAAGGTTTGATATTTTCATATTATTTATTGTTATATATTATAAATATTATCAAATAAAAAAGTGGGTTAATATTTTAATACATAAAAAATATATTTTTTCATTCCTTTTGATATTTATAATAAAAATTTAATATGAGAAAATTAATGCAAATTAATGAGAGCAAATTAATTCGGGTAATAAAGAATATGTTATTGGAACAATCAGCAGAAGAGATGGCTGCACAATATGGAAGAGATGTAAATCTTAATTTATTGCCAGATTATGCAACAGCACAACCAACAGCACAACCAGCAGCACAACCAGCAGCACAACCAGCAGCACAGAGACAAATTGCTTGTCCAACTGGGTATAGACAGAAAGAAAAAGGTCCATATGTTTTGTGTGATCAATCAACAGCAATACAAAGATTGCAAAAACAATTTAAAATAACCCAAGATGGTAAACTTGGACCAAAAACATTACAATATATTAGATATTTTTTCCAAGATAAAAATAAAATTAATGTATCAGATGATGAAATTAATACTTTCATTAAACAATCTACCCCAGATGCAGTAGGTCCAACAAATGCACAAACACAACAACCAATGCAAAATAATGCTGGTGTTGTTGTTAATATAGCTGCTGATTATGGGGGTGGTCTTGGTTATATTAATAAATCATTTATGAAGGGTGGTTATATACAATTGACAGATAGAACTGGTAATGTTAAAATAACAACAAGTTGTGAATCATTAAAAAGTAAAAAAGGGATTAGGTATCAGTTTACAAGAGATGGTACTAAACAAATACCAATAACTATTCCTGATAAATTATACAACATACTTAATTATAATTTTTGTTCAAAAAGTACAACAAATGTTAATGTTACTAACTTAGTAATTAGTGAGTTAAAAGCATTATCAACAGATAATAATAGATTTACAGGGCAATCTTTTAGAGCAGTAAAAGATGATGCAACCAATTCCATATATATAAAAAATGAAAAAGGTGCTACCATACTTTACACAAATTGTAATAGTTTAAGTAAAAATAATTTTTATAGAAATTATGGTGCTTTAAATTTACCAAAAGGTTCTATGGTTGCTTTAACACAATTAAGTGGAGCAATTAAGCCATCATTCTGTAATACAAGTGTAAAAGCATAAGTTCATTTGACATTGCCCAATATTATATTATATTTAGAAAAAAAACAATATGGAACTAACAAAAGAACAACTTGTGGAAAAAATAAATAGTGGGGAAAAAATGGTGGTAGATTTCTATTCCACCACTTGTGGACCATGTAGGATGCTAAAGCCAATGTATGAAAAGTTGGCAAATGAATTAAAAGAACAAAATTCTGATGTTTCTTTATATACATTTAATGTGTATAATGACGCAGAATATGCTGTGAATGTTGCTGGAGTTAGGGGTGTCCCAACAATTAAAAGTTATGCTTCATCTATAGCTAAAGAAACAATTGTTGGATTACCAAGTTTAAGTGAACTAAATGCTTTGGTTTTAGATTTAAAATAATTTTATTTATATTTATATATAAAATATAAAATATAAAATATGTTATATATAAATGAAAATGAAAAAAAACACATAAAATCATTGTATTATACCAAAGTTATTAATGAACAAGGATATAATCAGAATATTACTGGCTCATATGTACAACCAGCACCTAAAAATCTACAAATTGATTGGAATAAAATTATTGAAAAATACGATATTAGAACTTCTGATGGTATTCATAATTTATTAGATAGTTCTGAATTAATTGCTGGATTTGCAAGTGCTGGTTCTGCTGATGGTGTTATAGGTATATTTCATGGATTATATTATTTTTTTGAGGGAGTAAAAATTTATATAAATGATGAAGTTGGTAAATTTAAATCTTTTTTCTTAGGTGTTTTTGAGTTACTTATGGCGTTGCCTGGGGTTAAAGAAGTATCTATTAGTAGTTTAACTCCTTGGGTAACTAAAATAAAAAATTCAAAAACACTAGATTGGTTAGATGATATCATTAATTGGTTTAAACCTTGGTTAGATAAAATACCACTTTATATTGATAAAGCTGTTAAATATATTGATGATATATTAATTTTTTTACAAAAAAATAATTTAGATTCTTTGTATAAAATATTATCAAAAATTAAAATTGCAGTTGCAGCAATTTTTAATTGGGCAAAAGTCACAATTAGAGCAATAAGTATTTATACTCCAAAAAATATTAAAAAACCCCTTATTTCATATTATAAACAAAAAGTAGATGATGTTTCCAAGGACAGGGCTAGTTCGTATTATGACAAAACAAGTAATTTTTTAAATCCCAACTATAACACTACTACACCAGCAACAAATTACAATCAATTAAACGCTACTGCACAAGATACAACAAATCCCATATACTATAAGTCAAAAGTCAATCCAAATCAACCTAATGTAAAATATACAAACTAAGTTTGATTGTGTTACTAAATTTATTATATTTGTTATTAAACTAATCAAAACAAATTTTATGACAGACAACAAAGCAATATTAATAGGTCATTATGGTGGAGACAAGACGCATTGTTTAGCTGCTTGGAGTTCAACATTCCTTGAATTAAATCTGGAAATGCCAAAGCAAATAGAGGATAGGGTTGATGTTATTATCAATTACATTTTAGCAAATTCAAAAAGAATCAGAAATATTGAACAATTATTGGAATTTTTGGCATCAGAAGGTCACACATCACCTTTTAGATTTAGCACCTTACACTTTGTCACCACAACTGAAATCGCCACCCACATCCAATTTCTGAAACATTCTGTGGCATTGGGTGCAGAGAACGCAGAATCTGCTAGATACAAAGAACTAAAAGAAGATAAATTCTACTTGCCAAACGATTGGCTTGAATATGGTGAAAAAGGTAAATTTTGGCATAATGAATTAAAAGCACAAAGTGATAAGTTAAATAAAATGTATCACAATTGCTTAAATGATTTAATACAGGCTGGAATGCCAAAAGCCAGGGCAAAAGAATCAGCAAGATTTTTTAAGTTGTACAATTCACAATTGAATAGCAATAAGATAATGTCTTTTGATGGATTTATGCAGATATATAAGAAAAGAAATTTGTTATCCCCCTCCCAAAAAGAAATTGGGGATGTTCTGGAACAAATGTTAAATGAGATAAAATCAATACCAGATAACCCATTTAAGGATTCATTAAAAGCATTTGGAGTATAATAAAAAGGGCTTATATTACTATAAGCCCTTTTTTATTTAGGTTTTTTTTATTTACCTTTTTTTGCTGCAACAGGAGTTACAACTGCTGGTACTTTAGCAAAGAAAGACCATACAGAACCGATTATAGTTGATAATGCACCAACTATTTCAGTAACAAAAGTTTCGTCAACAAGACCTTTTGTAATTAAGAAACCACCAACGAATGTAAGTACGTGTCTAACAATACCTAAAATTTGTTCTTTACTCATTTTATTTATTTTTTAATAAAAATGTTTATATATAGCAATAATGCTATATTTATAAATATATATAAAAATATAAAAATTTATGGAGAGATTGAATATGTTTGATTTTTTTTTATTAAACGAGGGTGCAACTGCTAAAGAATTTAAATTTATAACAGCTACTGAATTTGAATTCATTTATAATTGTGTGGACCAAAATGGTGAGTATCATAGTTGGATTCCATCAAAAGATAAAAAGAAATTAGTAAATAGAATTGTAAATTATTTAAAGGTTGACACCACTTTTTCCGAAGGGCTTAGTGGATATAGAGATTGTGATAGTGCCAGAGAAAAAAACATAGAAGCAGCAGGGGGGGATAAAAGAAGGAAAAATTATATAAAAGGAGATGATGAAAAAAAGAAAGAGGGTGAAGAAGATGTACAATTGTTCTGTACTCATGTACCTGAATTTATGAATAAATTAGTCCCATTATTATTTAATAATATTAATAATAATATTAATTCTATTAATGATAAAAGTAGACTAAATGAATTTATTTCATTGCATATTGATGTTTTTGTAAATTTTTTTGAAAATAGACATAGAAAACAATCAAAAGAATTACCAAGAAATTTATTATATAGACAATTAGTTGATGTTTACATGGATAAACCATTTAGAAAATTTGAAATACCAAATACTAACCCAGAAGAGGTGATTACAAAATCCCTTTATATAATGGAAATAGAAGAAATAGAACCTAATTACGTTTACAATTTATATAACTATGTGTTAAGTGGGGGTGAAGGTGAAAAGAATGCAGGTTATTTATTTGATTGTACTCTAAAGACTGAACCAATAGATAAATTATTATGCGTTTTAACTCATAATAGGGAATTTAAAGCATCTTTTGCTTTTGAAAAAACATTTGAACATTCAATACA
>Ga0114975_10003125_pt1 | contig 11139 bp, 14 predicted proteins | sample S_130626_EF_Meta_FD_87031 | JGI IMG/M metagenome (GOLD analysis project Ga0114975, IMG submission 87031) | Freshwater microbial communities from Lake Simoncouche, Canada to study carbon cycling - S_130626_EF_MetaG | ecosystem: Environmental > Aquatic > Freshwater > Lake | place: Lake...
ACCTTAAGATGCTGAATTTTAGTTTCAGCATCTGTCCAGTTCTTGTCGTCACAATTCAACTTCTCAACTGCAATCTTTGTAGAAACAAGATTGTCAAACATAACTGGATCATGTGGCTTTGGCCACAGAGAAGTTATAGTTGAACAACCACTTAAACAAAGTACTGCTATAAGTATAAATTTTTTCATACGCTAAATGAACTCCCGCATCCACATGTGGATTTTGCATTAGGATTAGATATTACAAATTGAGAACCTTGTAATCTATCACTCTTGTAGTCTAGGGTTGCACCTTCAAGATATTGCATACTCATGGCATCAACTATAAGCTGATCAATTATGAAGTCATCTTCTGACTTTTCTGTTTCAATTGTAAACCCATAATTAAAACCAGAACATCCTCCACCAGATATGAATGCACGAACATATGGAGCCTGTTCGTCAAGGAGAATCTCATTTATTTGTTCAGATGCTGCTGGAGTTAATGTTAACATTATTTTTTAGCAATCATTCCTTGAATTTTGTCTTGAATAATTTTAGCCCAAAATGGCTGTGGGAAATTCCAACCAACGAAAGCACCAACTGCTACCCATAGTAGTATATCTAACATTTTACTTCTCCTAAGTTACTCGGCTCTGCCGCATTTTGCACGTTTTGCATTTGTTAATGCACCATAATCAACTACCCATTCTGTTCCAGGTTGTAGTTCTTTCGCTCCTTTTGGATACGAAAACTTAACACCAGCTGTTTGTTCAAGTTGAGCAAGTGGCATACGGAATGCACGTAAGTCATTGCCTAAATTAGGATAAGGTGCTGTGTGTGGGAATGCCCAACCAGCAACTTCATTTGTTGTCTGATTGATAACAATCTTGTAGTAGCCATGCGGTACTAGAACACCATTACCGATAACTTTATCGCCAGCACCATAGAATGCACCAACGTATATTGTATAAGTCTGATTAGTTTGAACTGCCCAACCACGAACTGAAGTCTCAAGTAATTTCCAGATACCACGATTCAATGAGCCAGCCTGTGGATACATATTTGTCATTAGGAATGATTCATACTCTACCTGTTGATCCCAAGACAAATCACCATCTGGTACGGCATGACCTTTGTCATATCCAGTGCCAACGTAATCATTTGGGTGAGCACCAGTACCATTCAATGATTGATCAGCTACGAATGCGTTTGTACGAGCAACACAACCAAGAGCATTTGGTGGTGTCAAAGTGTAGGCTACGTACTTTGGAATTTTTACTGGCGCATCATAAGCAACTAGGTATGCTTGACGGCAGATTGGTAGAACTGGAGTTGCAGTTTGAGCAAATCCATAAGGACTATGCACGGCACAGTTTTGAACTGGCTCTGGTGGACGTTGTGTCCATGCATTTACTGTTAAAGATGTTATCGCTAAGAATAACGAGATTACTAATTTCATATCAATCCTTATAATTGTTTTGTATTTATTTGAAAATAAAACCTATAATGATAAGAACTGGGATTACGGAAATCATTAAAAGACCTAGAACAAAATTGCGTTGCAACTGTTCAGCTTTTGCCTTTGTGCGTTTTCTTTCCCAGTCACCATACTTATAGTTTACTTCGTGATTGTTCCACATGTTTTATTTATTGCCCTTGCTGAACAGTAATCTTTGCACAACCACCTACTGTTGCACAGTTAAAGTTAATAGAATAGAAGTTTTGCGTTGAACCACTTTGTGTCAAACTTAAATCAACTGGCATTCCAGTAAGTCCAATCTTAGTCATGTGACTAGCAGAACCCTGTTGAAGAATATCTACGTTTTTATTTCCACCAGAAATAGTAACATCGGCATAGTGACTACCAGAATCTTTCTGTTGCAATAGTAAAGTATTATTGTTATCCGATATGTTTACAAATGCACCCTTTCCACCACCAGTGCTTTGTTGAGTAACAGTAACTGTATTGCTGTTACCATTAACTGTTAAATCTGTATAATTTGTCGCCAACGGATTAGTTGAAGACTGCCCAATAAACACATCATTGAATGAACCATTACCCTGATACTTAGCGTAGTTGTTTTTAGTACCACTCTGAATTATTTCAATTAGGTTCGAGTTACCAATTTGATCAACGTATACCTGACTGTCTTGAGAAGTTCTATTAACAAACGATAAAATTTTTGCAGTATTTGTTGCATCAGAATTAAATTGAGCAGAAGATCCACCACAACACAATGGTGGTGGAGGTGGTGGTCCAGATGGTGCAGCAGTTTCCCCTGCTGCAAGTGGGGTTGTTGAACCATTTGTAGCGTATGCATTAACCTGAGTAGCAGTTGGATTCAATGTACCAGTCCAAGTAACACCAGCAGTATTGGCAAAACCAGAAGTCATGCTGAATAGTTGACCAGTGTCATTATCATTACCAACAAAGAAGAAATAATCTGTTCCCATGTTGATGATGTGACCAGTGCCCATTATCGCTTTCTGCGTGCCATTAGATGTATATTGAATGGCATTCCATGGATTAGTTGCATCACCTGTAGAAACAAATGCAATATAGTCACCAGCAACCCACTGTATCTGTCCACTTGTCCAAGGAATCTTATATGCTGTTCCTGGATTCTTGCTGTAGATTTGACATGTGGTAGTATACATACAAGCACTAACATTCCACTGACTATCTGCAATTTGGTATCGTCCAAACTTTAAGTCAACCAAACCAGCTGCTTGACTGTATGCGCTTATACAAATACAATAAAGGAATGTAAATAAAATTAAAAATCTTTTCATCGACTTCTTCTCACACCCATGTTCTGAATAATAGTAACTACATTACCACCTGGAGATCCATCTCCGAGCATCTCAGTTGCTGGCATCCAGTTTTGTGTAACATTAATTGTAGTATTAGAAACAAACCCCTGTGTTTTAACTTCAGCATAGTGATCTAAATCTGATCCACGATACGCCACACCCTTACCTCTACTTTGAATATCTGGTGTATCAGTTCTTTCCCATGTAACACAAATGTTAGTAATGGAGTTACAATTTCCATCTCCCTTACCTGCACCAGAATTTAACATGTAAGCATTTTGTAATGATGATAAATTTTTGTTTGGGTTTTGATCACGAGCAGAATCCAAATCTTGCTGATCTCTTTGTTTTTCTTCTCGTTCTCTACCAGTGGCTTCACGAATGGCTTGTTTAACTTCTTTTGGTTGTGCAAGTAATAGATGGTTGCCAATGTTACCTTCAACAGTATTAATAATTCTTGGAGGTGTAGGTGCAGCATTTGCACTGAAGACATAAGTTCCAGCGAATGCTTCTTCAAGAGTTACTGAACCAGCCATGGTAGTTACTTCAATTCTACCAACTTTACATTTGTTTTCTTCTAACTCAAACTTCTTGACATCCTTATCATCTTTACATGATGGTAAAAGAATAACAAGACTTTGTCCTGTTTCATCAACAACCATGTTGAAGTCAGTTCCACGAACAGCAATGGTTGCTGTTGGAGTTTTAATATCTACCTGTTGTGGATTATTTTTAGCAATCTGACCAGATGCATATCTGACAGAACCCATGGCAACCTTCAATGCGAGTTTGCCAGAGTCACTTGCTTTTGGATCAAACACAAAGTCATCAATCAGTAATCTGCTGTTTGCAGTTATGTTGACTTTGGTGTCATCTTTAAATGTGATTTTACTTTCACATGCGCCATTAGTAATGGTGTCCATTGATTCAACACCAGCACCTTTATTGCCAGATAGTTTATTTTTACCACGAACTATCTCGCAACCATTTCCTTTGTTCTCTGTGACTGTGCCTATTGCTGCCCAACTACTGGTTGACAATAGGCACAGAATAACAAAAAGATATTTCATTTTTTATCTAGGAATGGCTGACACTGGATTAGAGATAGCAGTACTGCTACTTCTAACTGTTATCGTATTGTTGCTTCCTATTGTTGAAACATTAACTGTTGTATCGTTCATACCTTGCTGTTGAGTTGTAATACTATTGTAGTCACCAAGTGTATTCATTACTAACTGATGACCATTTGCGCCAGCACCATCAGTCTGTTGTGAATTGGTAATGTTAAAGTTACCACTAATAGTGTTAGATACTGAACCACGATTACTCAATAAACTATTAGTAACTTGGTTGTTGTTACCAGTTATAGAAGTTAAAGATGCAATTTGTGTTCCAGTAATTTGTTGAATGATAGTATTGCTATCACCAACAACAGTTTCAGTAATTACGTTTTGTGTATTATTAGCAGCACCCTGTGTGCCAATTGTTAAATTAGTTTGGTTATCGTTACCAGTCACAGTACTGTTATAGGTATTATTACCACCTCTAATATTGTATTGTGCAGTATTATTATCACCAGTTTGTGTTTTTGCAACAATGTTATTATTTCCAGTAATAGTTGCATAGTTTGATGAACTCGCTGCTGTAGGTACAAGAGTTGTTATTCCAGTACCAGCAACAGTAGTTGTTCCTGCAGTTCCACCAACACTATTTCCACTACCCACCTGTTCAATTGTTATTGTATTTCCGCTACCTACCTGCTCAATATAAACTAGGTTACCAGATGTGGATTGTGCTACAGCTATTCCCGACATCGGCATTGCAGCCAATGCTAGAATTGCGTATAATTTTCTCGGAAATACGCCATTTCCTTTTATGCTTTTTAACATCTTTTTTGTGAACTAAGTTGGCAGACAAGCAGTCTGTACCCTAGTTCTTCTCCTTGAGTTTTTCCAGTTTAATAAAACCTTTTCTACCCATAGTATTCTTTACTTCTACCCAGTCACCATCGCTCTGGGAAATTATTACCACTTCTTCATTTTTATCAAATAACCACATTTTAGTTGTTTCTAATTTTGGTTCTTTACGTACATAAAAATAATCATCCAAAATCATTTTCTTACCAACAACAGTTTGTGGTGGAGGAACTTCAGCAGTCGGTTTAATTTCTACTTTTGGTTCTTCAGCTAGTTTAACTTCAGACTTCTTTTCTTCGATCTTCAGTTCTTGCTTAACTTCAATTACTGGGACAGGTGCTGGGGCAACTTCAATCAATGGGATAGGTGTTGGGGCAACAACGATCTCTTGTTTAAATGCCCAGATACCTTTACGACTACCTTCTTGAATTGTATTAACTACTGCTGCCTGAACAGCTACATCAATTGCTTTGTTTATGCTTTCATTAATACTACCACCAATCTCACCTTCAAGTGCTAGAGCATTTGCTCCAAGTGCCGTACCATCATCAACAAATCTTAATAAAGTTAATTTGTCCATATAACTCAAAACAGTTTTAGTAACTGTTGTTGATGTAAGGACTTCGCCTGTACTCACAGATACTGTGCGTAGCGTTACTGTGACAGTGTCACTTTGGTATTGAGTAGATGCTCCAATACCAAACAATCTCATTCCAGAACCACCAGTAATAGTATTGCTGTCATATCCAACAATACCACCTTCCATAATAATTCCTGCAAACACCATGGCTGGTAATGGCTTAGCATCACGACCCTGATATTGTTCACGCATCTGACGAATCATCTGACGTTCTTTAATTAAGTTCTCGAGACCAACACGTTCAAGAACAGTAAACCAACGACCATCACCTACATCTTGCAATGCTTTAATGAGATAACTCTCAGCACCCTGTGTAACTGCCGATGATAGTGATGCAATACCTGTAACAGATTTACGCTGTCCAGTTTTATCATTGAAAGAATATACAGCAACTGGTACTGGTCCACCAGCTGGAGGTGCTAGTCTATTCTTTTCTTTCTTTAGAAATTTACTTTGTTCAACTTTTGGTTCATCAAACTGATTACCAGTAATTTTCTCACGAATGGCTGAACCAGTGGCACAACCACCAAGTAGAGTAACGACTAATACAGAGATAAGTGTCTTGTTCATACCCACCTCTTAGAATGCGAAAGTACCAGAAGGCACTTTCATTATAGTTGTTTGAGATGGATTGGAATTGTTGACGATGCTAATGATAATCATACCATTATCTGATCCATCACCTAATTTCCAAGAGATTGTATTGCCACCAAGATCTGGGATTGTTCCGCAGACTATACCCTTAGTAGTGCAAGTTGCACCCTCACCAAACATTGAGTCTGTGAGTTGTTTTGCTAACTGAGCATAAACACGGGATTCAAGATTAGAAAGGAATCTCGCTGATGGAGTATTCAATGCTTCAGCTTCTGCCTTTGCTTTTATAGCATCTGCTTTTGCTGAGTTTTTTTCTTTTTGCTGGTCTTCTAACTGTTTGATTGTTAGAACATGTGACGAATAGCCCACACCAGAGAAGGATGGACTATTGAAGGAATGCTGAAGTTCTGCTCCGTATGCGTTATTCAGACTTAGGAGTATCGCTACTGCTACTAATTTTTTTGCTGTCATCTTTAATGCTTCCGCTTTCTCGTAACGAAAGGATGACGTTCACTTTTTGATTCAATCTAATCAAATCATTATCCAACATACGGATACGATCAATCAGAGCAATTAAGACATTATTTGCTTCACTCGTTACTGGTTTAATTTCTGTAGTTACCCACGTCCAGACATAATACACAAAATATCCCATTCCACCAGCTGCAACAATTGGGAATCCATATTTGTTAATTAATGATACTAAATCCATCAATCTCTCCTCGCATCACTTTGTTCTGCTCTAGCGATTCTATCTAAATCAGGAGGGATTCCTAAAGCATGACTGACTTTAGTATCAATGCGGATCACGTCATGGTTCATTGCTGATACTCTTTTATCAAGAGCCATAATGATACCAGCCATACCTTTAACTGACGAAGTTACGCCAGCAAGAATAAATTTTAGGGTCAGGAAAACGAAATACCCAGCTGCAACTGCAGCAGCAATGGGAAACCCAACTTCCGCTACGATCTTAAAGAAATCCATATTTTTTATAGTTTTAGTAATGAACTAATTCTATTTAGGAAATTTTAGGGTTTCTTTTGCAAATCGTCTACATCTTTTTCAATGGTTTTTGCAAGGATTTCTTGCTCAGAAAGAGGAGTGATTCTTCTACCAGCAGAATCAAATTCAACTGGTTTAGTATCTTTGATAGTTGGTTCAATTCTTATTTTTTCTTCACTGACTTCAACTTTATCCTTTTGAAAGAAATCGTTGATTATTTCTTTGGCATCAGTTGGTAATGGAACTGGTTTCTTAAAGAATACTTCTGACCACTTCATCTTATCAGTGATTTTCTCCCATGTTGTGGGATCATCAAGTTCTTCTTTTACTTCTTCAACTTTTACTTCTTTAACTGGTTCAATAGTATCTTTATCTTTTTTCATTTGCCAGTTTGCTGCAACTAGCATAAGAACTGCCAGTGGATCAAATACAATAACAATCATAATGATAACCCAGCGAACTGCCTTTTCAAGCACGTCCACTTCTGGGTTATCTCCATAGATTAATGCCGCAATGTATTTTATTGGACCAACTTCGGCTTCGACTTTGCGGACTTCGCTGGCGATGGGCGCACGTTCTTCTTGGAGTTTTGCGATCTTGGTTTGCGTTGCACCGATTTCGCTGAGGATTCTGGCTCTATCTTTTTGCTGGGCTCTTCGGATGGCAATGCTTCTTTCAACTCCACTGGTTGCGGAATTGGCGTTGGTACTGGCTCCGCTTCTACTGATGGTTTCGTTGACTTGCGCATCCAATTGATTAAGTTCTTGACGATTTGCATTTAGGTTTTCCTTTTCGGTTTTAATTTTTTCATCAATGAGTGAAAGTTTTGCTGCAACATCACCTGTTGGAATAGCTTGGTCTAGGTGTGCTTTAGATAGATAACCAAAAATACCCATTGAGGTGAGTATCATCAAAACTACCAATGATATCGTAAAATACGATTTCAATAACATTGGTACTTCTTTCCATGAACGGTATAACCATGAAGCAACAACTAACTTGCATGCCTCAAGTAAACTGCCCATGACCAAGATCGGAATTGGGGCTGCAGCAAATATTGCCACTAGTCCCATGACTGAGTAATATGCAGCTACTGCCGATAAAGACAGTGCTGATGCAAATAGTAGATATGTCATAATTTGTTTATAATATGAGAACCATGGACTCGAACAGAAATCTGTCCATTATAATAATCCGTTGATTCCAATACCCTCCTTGTGAATTGTTCTCTGGCTTCGATGTAACTACACTCTGCCTTCGATTTACAAAAATACAGTATTTCTCTAGTAAAGTTTTCTTTACCGAGGATCTCCACATCTTTGTTCAACTCAATGCTTGACCCATAATATTCCATCCAGTCAGAATCAATTTTAGATCTGACTTTCTTTTTCTTCTTAGTGCCATTCTTTAGAGTTACTGTCTTTGTAACAGTTCTTGAGAATTTGGCTAACTTCTTACCTACATATTTCCTGTCATTGGTTTTGTTAGTAATAAGGTAAACAAAACCAATGCAGTCTTCAGGAAGTTGTTCAATAATTTCGCTATTATAAATCCACATTAAAAATAATCCCGTGTGATAACAGGACTATTTATTCTTCCTCGTCAGCGTCCTCTTCTTCATAAATATCAGCAGAGCAAACTGGACAGTAGACTATGTCTTCGTATTTTAGATCTGTGCCTTTAATTACGATTTTACCTTCAGCACCGCAGGTATCGCATTCAAATACTTTACTTGTCATGCTGCTTTCCCCCATACATCACCCCATGTACCAGACAGTGCACCTTTGGCATAGTCAGTTACACGATTCTCAAAGAAGTTACCATGGATTGGAGCATTGATCATTTCTTCAACCCATGGTAGTGGGTTACGTTTAACTTTGAAGATACCCTTCATTCCAAGACTAATCAATCTGCGATCAGCAATGTAGCGAATGTATTGTTTAACATCTGCAGTAGATAGTTCACGCATATCAGCACCCTGATAACACAGATCAATAAACTTGTCTTCTAACTCTACCATACGTTCAGCAATAGTGTAGATCTTAGATTTAAGTTCGTCATTCCAGATCTCAGGATTCTCTTTGATGTACTCACGAAACAACTTGATCATTGACTCAGCATGGATTGTTTCATCGGCAATAGACCAAGTAACAATTTGACCCATACCTTTCATCAGTCCATGACGAGGAAAATTAAGCAACATGATAAAAGAACTAAACAACTGCATGCCTTCAGTAAAGGCACTGAAAACAGCAATATGCTCAGCAGTACTAGCGATAGTACCATTGCGACTAGAAATGTCAAGTACATAGTCATGCTTGTCCTTCATCTCCTGATACTCTAGGAATTGGTTGTAAGTAGATTCTGGTAAACCCAAAGTCTCAATCAAGTGTGAATATGCAGCGATGTGTAATGCTTCTCTTGCCGCAAAACCCAATAACATCATACGTACTTCAGGCTGTGGGAAATAAGGTAGGTAGTTGTTAACATAACCACCAGCAACGTCAATATCCCCTTGCGTGAAGAATCTAAAGATGTTTGTGAGAAAAGTTTTCTCTTCAGTGGTTAATTTCTTTTTCCAATCCTTAACATCTTCAGCCATGGGTACTTCTGAATGAAGCCAATGTGCTTGTTCATGCTTCAACCATGCGTCATAAGCCCATGGATAGTTGAATGGTTTAAATGAATCTCTTGTGTCTGTAAGTCTTGATTTTGTTTTCGTTATCATATTATCCCTCGCATGCCAGACATTCGTTACCTTCTGTCAGGTCATGTAAATTAATCTCTTTAATAATTTCTCGTTCAATTCGTTTGCTAACTTTATCTGCTTTAGCAATCTTGTCGGAACGGCAATAGTACATAGTCTTAAGTTTTTGTTTCCATGCCATGAAGTGAACCGCATGGATATATTTAATGTGACTATCTGGTCTAAAGAATACGTTTAATGATTGTGCCTGATCAATGAACTCTTGACGATCTGCTGCATGCTGAACTACCCAACGCTGATCAATCTCCATTGAAGTCTTGAATACATCTTTTGTCCAATCGTCCATCCAATCTAGATGTTGAACACTACCATCATTGGCAATGATTGATGACCAAATGTCATTATAATCATTTGTTGATATTGTTCCACTATCATCAGACAAGTGATTCTGAATAACTATATCCAACCAACGATTCTTATTCAGGTGAGAACCCGATAGAGTGTCTTGGCGATAAGCGTTAGCCCTATAAGGTTCAATACTAGGAGAGGTATTGCCCATAAGAATGGAAGAACTAGCATTGGGAGCAATTGCCATGAGATGGCTGAAACGATTACCAGTACCTTCAGCATCAGGAGCCTCACCTCTCTCCATTCCAAGTGTCTTATTCGCTTCATCTAATTTTCCTCTAATGTTTGCGAACATCTGTTTGTTTCGTCCAACTGCCAATGATGATTCCCATGGAAGATTATTCTTTTGTAGATATGCATGCCAACCTAGCGCACCAATACCAATACTTCTCTCACGAGTTGCTGAGTACTTTGCACGCTTAATTGCGGAAGGAGCATGATCAATAAAATACTGCAGAACATTGTCAAGCATCTCAGCAATATCTTTAAGGAATAATGCATTATCTTTCCAGTCATCATAGTATTCGAGATTCAAAGAACTCAAACAACATACAGCTGTTCTCTTCTCGTTAGTTGGTAGAATAATTTCTGAACAAAGATTGCTCTGGTTAATTTGTAAACCTTTATCTTTCAACCACTGAGGCATCTTACGATTTGATTCATCAATGAAGTGGAGGTATGGTTCACCAGTCATCATACGCATCTCAAGCAATTTCTGCCAGAGATCTTTTGCAGATACTGTTTCACGAACTTCTTTCGATGCTGGATCAACAAGTGGCCATGAGTCATCAAAGTTTGGATCAATCATGCACTGCTCAATAATTTCCATGAAGCGATCTGGAATATTAATACCATGGTGCATATTAAGAGTTCGCATATTTTGATCACCTGTCGGCTTACGCATCTCTAGGAAGTTGATTATATCTGGATGATCAATAGACAGATAAGCAGCATAACTACCACGACGGGTGCGACCCTGACGGTATGCCAAAGAACTTGCGTCATACATTTTGAGGTGAGGCATAACGCCAGTACTTTTATCGTCAGCCGAACGAATACCAAAGCCAATGCCAA
>Ga0114975_10003126_pt1 | contig 11132 bp, 11 predicted proteins | sample S_130626_EF_Meta_FD_87031 | JGI IMG/M metagenome (GOLD analysis project Ga0114975, IMG submission 87031) | Freshwater microbial communities from Lake Simoncouche, Canada to study carbon cycling - S_130626_EF_MetaG | ecosystem: Environmental > Aquatic > Freshwater > Lake | place: Lake...
CCGCCCGAGATGCGTGAGGAGTGGGGCACTGGCGCCATTCCATACGACTGCATCAAAGACACCAGCATGAAGCAGGGCGTGCCCGATGCGGTGTCCAGCATTGTGGTCAAGCACATCAGCGGCGAGAACTCGGTGATCCAGTTCAACAGCTACGACCAGGGCCGCACCAAGTGGCAGGCCGACACGGTCGACGGTGTGTGGTTCGATGAAGAGCCGCCGCTACCCATCTACTCCGAAGGCCTGACCCGCACCAACGCAACGGGTGGCCAAGTCTTCGTGACCTTCACGCCACTGCTCGGCATGTCCGAAGTGGTCAAGCGGTTCTTGCTGGAAAAGCCTGCGGGCTCGAACGTCACGAACATGACGATCAGCGACGCTGAGCACTACACGCCCGAACAGGCTGCAGCCATCATCGCCAGCTACCCAGAGCACGAACGCGATGCACGCGCCAAGGGCATTCCGATCTTGGGTTCAGGGCGCGTATTCCCGATTGTCGAAGAGGCAATCAAGTGCCGCAGCTTTCCGATCCCGCCTCATTGGCCGCGCATCATTGGCTTGGACTTCGGCATCGACCACCCAACGGCCGTGGCCTGGTTGGCATGGGACCGAGACAGCGACACGCTTTATGTGACCGATTGCTATCGTCAGAAGAACGCCAGCATCGCGATTCACGCTGCGGCAATCCGGGCACGCGGCGACTGGGTTCCAGTCTCATGGCCGCACGACGGCTTGCAACGCGACAAGGGATCCGGCGAGCAGCTGGCCAAACAGTACAAAGACCAAGGCCTGGCCATGCTGCCAGACCGGGCGACGTTCGACGACGGCAGCAACGGCCTGGAAGCCGGCGTGTCTGAGATGCTGACCCGCATGCAGACCATGCGCCTGAAAGTCTTTTCGCACCTTGAGGATTGGTTCGAGGAGTTCCGGCTCTATCACCGCAAGGACGGCTTGATTGTGGATCGCAACGATGACCTGTTGGCGGCCACGCGATACGGCATGATGATGAAGCGCAAGGCCAAAACACAGGAAGAGGCCGAGGTTCGCATCAGAGGCAACCGCATGCCCTCGGTTCCAGCGTTCGGCGTCTTTGATGAAACGATTGGATACTGACATGCAGCCCAACGAAATGACTTTGGCCAACATGGCGCAATTGGCCAAGGCCAATTCAACCAATCAAGATCCGCAGCTGCAGGGCTCGACGCCGGGGTTGCAAGCACCCGGCCTGCCGTTGAAGGGCGCCATCGGTGCTACGCCGACCAATGCCGGGCCGACAGCTGCGGGGCCCGCCGCCACACCAACGCCCAACACTGGGATAATTGCCGGCCAAATGATGGCTGGCAAACGCGTATAACTCAGGAACAAACATGCAACCACAAGCCCAACAAATCGACGTCGAGGTCGAGGTCATGGACCCCGAGATGGAGAAGCAGAAGAACGAAGAACGTCTTCAAGCTTTTGGCCACAGCATGGCCCAGCAACGCGATGAGTGGGTGCGCAGCCGTTACAGCTTTGGCGTCGACAAGCGCTGGCTCGAAGACGAGGATCAGTACAACGCCAAGGACAACGTCAACAAGGCGGCCAGCCAGATGATGACCAGCGTGGAGCAGGGCTATCCGGTGACCACGCAAAACGCCAAGCCCCACCGGTCCACGGTGTTCATTGGCTTGACCCGTCAAAAGTCAAACGCGGCCGAGGCCCGCGTGGCCGACATCTTGTTGCCGACTGACGATCGCAACTGGGGCATTCAGCCAACGCCCAAGCCAACCCTCATGAGTATGGGGCGCGACACGCAAATGGCTGGCGACAAAGACACCGGTGAGCCGTTGCTGCATCCCGAGACTCAACAGCCTTTGCGCATGCGCGACATTGCCAGGGCAGCGATGCAGGTGGCACGCGACAAAGCCAAGGCAATGCAGACCGAGATTGAGGATCAGCTGTCCGAGTGCGATTACAACGGCGAGATGCGCAAAGTGATCCACAACGCCGCAGTGCTGGGCACCGGCGTGATCAAGGGCCCGATTGTCACCAACCGCACACGCAAAGCCTGGCAGCCGTACAAGGATATGGACGGCAACCTGGTTCACCAAATGGAGATCGTCCAAGAGGTGAGCCCGGCGTCGTTCAGCATCGACCCGCGCAATGTCTGGCCAGACCCGGGCTGCGGCGACAGCATCCACCACGGCAAAGGCATTTACGAACGCGAGCAGATGACGTCACGTCAAGTGCGCGAGCTGGCCAAACAGCCAGGCTTCATGAAGGACCAACTGCGCAAGGTACTGGAAGAGGGCCCAAGGAAGTCGGCCACGTTCCAAGAACTCAAGGACGACGATCAGCGCGACACCGCTCGCGACACTTACGAGATGTGGACCTACTGGGGCGAAGTCGATCACGACGACCTGGAATCCGCAGGCATGAATGTCGGCGAAAAGGATGAGCTGCGCAGCGTGAGCGCTTGCGTCGTGATGATCAACAACACGGTCGTCAAGACTTTCATGAACCCGCTTGAAGGCGGCGAGCTGCCATACGACTTCTACGTTTGGGAGAAGGTTTCCAACAGCGTGTGGGGCTACGGCATCCCGTACCTGATGCGCGCCCAGCAACGCGTGCTGAACGCAGCCTGGCGTCAGATGATGGACAACGCCGGCGTGAGCTCAGGCCCTCAGATCATCATCAAGGCCGGCGCGATTCAGCCCGCCGACAAGCAGTGGCAGCTATCCAGCCGCAAGATCTGGTTTGCCACCGATGAGGTGGACGACGTGCGCAAAGCCTTTACGGCGGTCGAGTTCAACAGCTACCAGGCCGAGTTGGCCGCCATCATCAAGATGGCCATGGAATTGGCCGACCAAGAAACCGGCGTGCCAACGATCATGCAGGGCGAGAAGGGCGCAGCGCCAGACACGGTCGGTGGCATGCAAATGCTGATGAACAGCGCCAACGTCGTGCTGCGCCGTTTGGTCAAGCAGTTCGATGACATGATCACGCGCCCGCACATCCGCCGCTACTACGACTACAACATGATGTACAACGAGGACGAAGAGGTGAAGGGCGACTTCAACATCGACGCCCGAGGCTCATCGTCTTTGCTGGTCCGCGACATCCAGAACCAGGCTTTCCTGAACTTGCTGGCCGCCGGCGCCAATCCCGTGTACGGCGCATACATCGACACGCAAAAGCTGTTTGAGAAAGCGCTGCAGGCGCAGCACATCGACCCGACCGAAGTGCTGAAGTCTGAGGACGAGCTGGAGAAAATCAAGGAGCAGCAAGCCGCTGCAGCCGCGAACCCCCAGCAAGCAGCCCCGGACCCCCGCATCCAGGCAGCTCAGATTCGAGCTCAAGCCGATCAGGCCAAAACGCAAGCTCAGAACCAGGGCGACATGGCCGAGCTGCAGACCCGTCAGCAGATTGCCCAGCTCAACCACGACGCGACAATGGTCGAACTTCAGATGAACCGAGAGATCGAAATGCTGAAGATGGCCAACACCCAGCACCTGAGCTTGGAGCAGATCAAAGCCAAGCTGGCCGATACCGCCCTTCGCGAACGTGGCAAGAAGGAACTCTTTGCCGCAGAAGAAAACCTCAAACTCTCCACGGGCTCAGGCATCTGACCCGAAATCCTGAAAGGAAATCACCATGGCTACCATCAATCCAACCATCGACCGCGACACTATCCCCGGCGCCATCCTTGTTACTTGGGCCGGCATGGCCACTGGCGACGTGGGCGGCGGTATCCCAATCGCTTATGTGGCAGACACGACCGGCCAAATAACCGGCACGTTTGGCGGCGCCACGGTTACGTGGCAAGGCTCCAACGACAACACCAATTGGCATCCATTAACCCGGCGTTCTGTTGGAACCGACATGGCTTTTACTTCGGCCGCAGTCCATACAACCAACGAGAACCCAGCTTTCATCCGTCCGGCCGTTACCGGCGGCACAAGCGTGGTGATCAAATGCGTGGCCGCAATCCATGCGCGCTACGCCAAAGCCCCTTATTGACCCCTGAAAAAAGATTCTTGCACAAGGCCCCGCCTTGCGTATAGAATCTTGGCAGGGACCTTGCGTCCAAAATAACATAGCCGGCCAATGAGCCGGCTTTTTGATGGCATGAACGATTTCACCTCTCCTACCTGGCACTTGTTGCGCAAATGGGCCGAAGACGAATTGGCCCGCGCACGCGTGCGGAATGACGCTGTAACCCTCTCCGATCTGGACACGGCGTCATTGAGGGGTGAGATAAAAATGCTCAAACGATTTCTCGACTTGCCAAATGCGGCAACTCGGGGTGTGGTGGTTGAGCCGGATGAATAATCCCGCTTGACCTGTGTGAGTAGGCCGCCTTTATGGCGGCTTTTTATTTGGAGAGCAATGTGGAAATCGACAACCTGTCTCAAGAAGAGGCGCAAAACCTTTGGAACGAAGAAGCTAAAAAACTAGATGCCGGTGACGAGTCGCCCGCGTTTCAGTCTCAAGCAGCTGAGCCAGATCCTCTGCCCCAGTCAAACAACGAACCAAATCCAGCGCCAGCCCAAGAGGCAAAAGCCGATCCACTGGCAGGGTTACCCGAAGAAGTGCGTATTGCCCTTGGCAAGATCACTGAATTGGAAACTGCCAATGCTCAACTGCTGCACCACGTAAAGACTGCTGAGGGTCGCGTGGCCGCCATGCAGCGAGAGTTCCAGCAAGCGCGTCAGGCGTCGACCATGGTCAACCCAAATGACGCGCCTTCGCAAGGAGCTATCGCTGCGGCGGCCAAGAACCCCGAGAAGTGGGAGCAGCTCAAGCAAGATTTCCCCGAGTGGGCTGGCGCGATGGAGGAATACGTCGGCGCGAAACTCAGCGGTATGCAAAGTGGCGTTCAAGCGATGCAAGTCGTGGACTACGTTCAAGAGCAACTCGCTGCTGAGCGGGCGCAGATGAAAGCAGCCATCGAAGAGGCACGCGTCGAAGGTAGACACGAAAACTGGCGTGACACGGTGAATTCACCGGACTTCGCACAGTGGTACGCGATCCAACCTGCTGACGTAAAAGCCTTAGCCGACAGCTCGGCAGCGCGTGATGCGATCAAGATGTTGGACTTGTTCAACAGCGTGAAAGCAAAACCTGCTTCGGACATCAAGCAAGAGCGGGGAGCACGTCTCGCTGCGGCCGCGACATCTCGACCTGGGCAGACACCGCCACCTAAAACCATCGGTGACATGTCCCCAGAAGAACTGTGGAACTACGAAGCCCAGAAACGTGAGAAACAACTCGCGGATCGGGGCTACTGAAATTAATCTTTGAAAAGGAATATTGACCATGTCAATCCAAAATTACGGCACCGTAGCATCGCGAAATCTGATTCGCGCTGCCCAAGGTATGCTTGAGCACGCACAACCCATCACTGTTCTGGGCGACTTCGGTACCCAGCGCGAGATGCCTCAGAACTCGACAGACACCTTGGTGTTCCGTCGTACTCTGCCATTCGGCGCCACAACTGCTGGCACCACAATTGAGAACAGCACACGTTATGCTGGCACTCCAAACATCACCGCAACCGACTTCGTGTTGGCCGAAGGTGTGACACCAAACTCGAACACCATCTCCTTCCAGGACGTGTCTGTTCAGTTGCAGCAATACGGTGTGTTGTTCAAGTACAGCTCGAAAACCGAGCAACTGTACGAAGATGACATCCCCGGCGAGATGGTCAAGCTGACTGGCGAGACCCTGGCTGAAGTGATGGAATTGGTTCGTTACGGTGTGTTGAAAGCCGGCTCGACTGTGATCTACACAAACGGCTCTAGCCGCTCTGCTGTAAACACCGCGATCAGCTTGAACGCCATTCGTAAAGCAGCCCGTACGTTGGAATCCAACCGTGCCCGCCGCGTGACCAGCCGCTTGGCTCCTGGCGTGAACTTCGGTACACGCGCTGTCCAGCCAGCCTATGTGGTGTTCTGCCACACTGACGCTGTGTCTGACGTTCGTAACCTGCCAGGCTTCACCCGCGTGGAAGAGTACGGTTCGTTCAAGCCAATCCACGATCGTGAGATCGGTGCTTGTGAAGACTTCCGCTTCGTCAGCTCTCCGCTGTTGAAGTCCTTTGCAGCTGCCGGCGCCAGCGTCGGTTCGAGCGGCATGTTGTCTGTTGGTGCTTCCAACGTCGACGTGTACCCCTTCATCGTTATCGGTGAAGACGCTTGGGGCCAGGTTGCCTTGAAGGGCATGTCTGCCATCAAGCCTGTGGTGCTGAAAGCATCGCAGACCAACCACGCTAACCCATTGGGCCAATTCGGCTACGTGGGCGCTTCGACCTGGTTTGCTACCGTGCGTTTGAACGACGCTTGGATGGCCCGTATCGAAGCCGGTGTGACCGCTCTGTAATGACCAGGGGCTGAGGCAACTTGGCCCCGTCTAACAAAAGGAAAACACTATGTCCGAAAGTATCGTAGTTCGCACGAACGCAATGCCCGATGACCTGACTGCCGGTGAGTTGTATCAACTCATGCAATCGGTTCTTACTGACCTTGCCGCTCTTCGCACCGCTCTCAACGCTCACACCCACGGCGGTATCACAACCGGTTCGGGTACATCTGGTGTCGCCAACGCGTCCACCATGGGCACCCTCAACACTCTTGCATAAGGAATCTTTCCATGTCATACAACATTGAACAAGCAAACAGCGGCTTTCTCTCGCTGACCGCAGCTGGTTTGGCTGGTGGTACCAACACTGGTACTTTCAAAACTGTCAACACTTTGACTTTCACCAACAACGGTGTTTTTAAGTCGAAGTCTGCAACTGACAACTTGACTTTCAGCTCTGGCCACACCGCCTTGGCTGCAAACCAGGCTTGCCTGTTTGGCGTTTGGATTAACGCCGCCGGCACTGTGACGACCACACAAGGTCCGATCAACTCTTCGTCCGACACTTGCCCAGTTCCTGGCCAAGCTGCCGGCGGTACGACTTTGGTGGGCCTGATCAAGGTCTCCACCACTGCGGTATTTACACCAGGCACCACTGCATTGGGTACCGGCAACACTGCCACGTACTTTGACTGCATGGACATGCCCGGTTCTGCACAGTAAGTTGCCATCCTCTCTTCCTGAGAGTTTTGCTGGGGGCCTTCGGGCCCCCGGCTTTTTGGCACACCGATTTTTAAACCCCTGGAGAAACTGAGATGGCAAAAAAAGATGTAATCCAAGGCATGGAAATTGTTGATAACGCGGAGATCGTGGAAACGGTTTCTGAGTCTCAAGATTTTCGTAGCCTTGCCGCGAGTGAAGCTTTTATGAACGAGTTGGTGACAGTCATGGTCCATTCGACCACCGACGAAAACCAGCCTCCGCAAGTGATCGTCAACTGCAACGGCATGAATCAACCGATCATGCGCGGATACCCCACAAAGGTCCGCCGCAAGTACGTTGAAATCCTGGCCCGCATGAAAGAAACCAAGTATTCGCAAGTGACGCGCAACCCATCCGCACCTGATCAGATCGATCTGGTCGCGCGCCATGGTTTGTCGTACCCGTTTGACTTGGTTGACGATGCCAACCCGCGCGGTCGCGCTTGGTTGCAAAACGTCTTGGCTGAACCCGCGTAATTAAAGGTCGCGCATGAACCTCCTTCAACTTGTAAACCAAGCCCGCGTAGAGTGCGGCGTATCCGGTCCTGCGCTGTCTACAGCGCAGAACCTGAGCGGCGAATCTTTACGCATGGCGGCCTGGGTTAAACAAGCCTGGATCGACATCCAAACCTCGAAAGAGGATTGGCTGTTCATGCGCAACTCTTTTTTCTTTAGCACCACTTCTAACGTCTGGCAATACTCGGCAACCGCTGCCGGGCTCTCAGACTTTGGCAATTGGAAACGTGACAGCTTTCGTTGTTCAACCGTGGGCTTTGACCACAAAGACGAACAGCTCATGAACTTCATGGAGTGGACGACGTACAGGAACTTGTACCAGTACGCCAACATGCGCCAGACGTATGCCCGCCCCGTGGTCGTGTCAATCATGCCAAACAAAGATCTTGCTTTTGGCGCAATTCCCAATCTGGCCTACGTCATTGATGGCGAATACTACACACAGCCTGTCGATCTGGTTGCTGACACTGACGTGCCCCTCATCCCCTCCCGCTACCACATGATGATCGTTTACCGAGCCATGATGTATTACGGCGGCTACGAATCGGCACCAGAAGTTTTGTCGCGTGGCGATTTTGAATACCGGCGACAGTATTCACGCATGGAAATCGACCAGCTGCCGACTATCGTCAGCGGACCACCATTGGCTTAAAGGAGACCGACATGGCAGCTCCTTCAATGGCCCAGGTCAAGTACGACATCATCCGCATGGCGGGCGGTCTCGATCTGGTCACCCCCACACTTTCTTTGGCCCCCGGGGTCGCCCGTGACGCACTCAACTTTGAGGCGTCGATCACCGGCGGCTACACCCGCATTGCAGGCTACGAACGCTTCGATGGCCGGCCCAACCCTTCTGACGCCCTGTACAGCATATTGACGGTCAGCTTGTCTGCGGCCGTGAACGTCGGCAATACGATTGTTGGTGCAACCTCCGGCGCAACCGGCTATGTCATCGTGGCCAGTACGGGCCAGCTGGTCCTTACCAAGGCCACGGGCGTGTTTACCGTTGGCGAGACCATTCGAGTCGGCGGCGTGGCCAAAGGCACGGTCACTGCTTTGGGCGGCGCGGTTACCACGACCAACAAAGATTCCGCAACGTACCTGAACTTGGCGGCCGACGTTTACCGGGCTGACATTGCAGCCGTGCCCGGCAGCGGCCCAATCCGAGGCGTCGTTTACTACAAGGGCGTGACCTATGCCTGGCGCAACAACGCCGGCGGCACAGCCATGGCCATTTACAAGTCGACGTCCGGCGGCTGGACCTTGGTCCCTCTTGGCTATGAGATGGGCTTCAATACCGGTTCTATCGAAATCACCGAAGGCATGACCCTGGTCGGCCAATCAAGTGGCGCGTCGGCCGTGGTCAAACGCGTGGTCTACGCATCCGGCATTTGGACCAGCAACACCGCTGCCGGCTACCTGGTGTTCAGTTCCGTCACCGGAACTTTTACTGCTGGCGAAAACTTGCGCATCGGCGCTACGACCTACGCGCACGCCGTTGCCGCTCAGGCGGCCATCACGCTGGCGCCGAATGGCACCGTAGAGACGATCATGGGCAACTTTGGTGGCAACACCAATCAAACCCGCGTTTACGGCTGTGACAGCGTTAATTACGGGTTTGAGTTTGACGGCACGATTTATGTGAACATCCGCACCGGCATGACGACCGATGTGCCCACAAAAGTCGCTTTCCACAAACAGCATTTGTTTTTAGCTTTCAGCGAATCCGTTCAGTTCTCTGGCCTGGGTTTACCCTACCAGTGGAGTCCGATCCTGGGCGCCGGCGAAATCGCGCTGACCAACGCCGTATCCAACTTTTTGGTCCAGCCAGGTAACCAGAACACTGGCGCCATGGCAATCTACACGGACAGCGACACGTTCATTTTGTACGGCACAAGCTCGGCCAACTGGAACCTGGTGTCCTACAACGTGGGCACGGGCGCCAAGCCCTACACAGCCCAGAACATGGCCCAGAGCTATGTGTTCGACGACCGAGGCGTGATCAACCTGCAAACCACTTTGAACTACGGCAACTTTGATTCAGCGGCCATTACGCTGAACATCCGCCCGTTCGTTCAGCAAAGGCGCAACCTGGCAGTAGGCAGCAGCCTGAACCGCGAAAAAGCCCAGTACCGGGTTTTCTTCAGCGACAGCTACGCGCTCTACCTGACCATCTCAAACAACAACTTGCTGGGCGCCATGCCCGTGCAGTTTCCCAATCCAGTGACCGTGGTGTGTGAAGGCGAATCGCCTGACGGCGCCGAAACATCTTTCTTTGGGTCTACCAACGGATTCGTCTATCGCCTGGACGCTGGAACCTCTTTTGACGGGGCTGAGATTGCGGCCAACATTACGTTGGTGTTTAACGCTATCCGCAGCCCTCGGATCTTGAAGCGATACCGCAAAGGGTCCTTAGAGATCTCGGGCACCAGTTACGCTGAATTTACGTTCAGCTACGACCTGGGCTATTCATCAACAGATCTTGGCCAGGACATCGGCACCAACTACTCCAGCAATCTTGTGGCCAGCTATTGGGACTCGATTAGCTGGGATAACTTTGTTTGGGATGGCCGCACACTGGCTCCTTCTGAGGTGGAGATCATGGGCACAGCTGAGAACATTGCGGTGCGTATCGCATCGATCTCAGACATCTACGCCCCCTTCACTGTCAATTCAACCATCTTGCACTACAGCATGCGCAGAGGACTTCGATGAGCAATTCGTTTTACACACACGGCAGCTTTCCATCCACCGGATCGGCTGCCACATCGGCATCCATGCGCGCAGAGCTGGACCTGGTCACGGCCGGGTTCGACAAAATGCCTACGCTGTCGGGCAACGCCAACCTATACGTCATCATCAATTCGACCGGCACGGGCTTGACACAAACCAGCACCTTGCCTGCGGCCACGTTTACGGATACTGGATTTACCATTCAGGATGATGCCGACATCACCAAGAAGTTTCAGTTCCAGGCCAGCGGGATCACTTCCGGCGCCACACGCATTTACACAATGCCGGACCTGGACACGACCGTGGTGGGCACAACGGTCACCCAGACCTTGACCAACAAGACTTTGACCGCTCCGGTCATTGCGTCGATTGTCAACACCGGCACTTTGACTTTGCCGACGGCCACCGACACCCTGGTTGCTCGGACCACCACCGACACGCTGACCAACAAGACGATCAGCGGCGCCAGCAACACGCTATCCGCAATCGGCAACAGCTCGCTGACCAACAGCTCTTTGACGATTGGCTCGACCACAATCGCCCTGGGCGCCACAAGCACAACCCTTGCGGGTTTGACCGGCGTGACCTCATCGGCGATCACCAACTCCAGCCTGACGACTGGCCGGGTGGTGTACAGCACCACCGGCGGTCTGCAAACCAACTCTGCCAACCTGCTGTACAGCGGCACTGACCTGACTGTCTACGGCCTCACAGTAGGTCGTGGCGCAGGCGCTGTGGCTACCAACACTGCGGTGGGTGCTAGTGCTTTGGCGGCTAACACAAGCG
>Ga0114975_10003127_pt1 | contig 11131 bp, 10 predicted proteins | sample S_130626_EF_Meta_FD_87031 | JGI IMG/M metagenome (GOLD analysis project Ga0114975, IMG submission 87031) | Freshwater microbial communities from Lake Simoncouche, Canada to study carbon cycling - S_130626_EF_MetaG | ecosystem: Environmental > Aquatic > Freshwater > Lake | place: Lake...
CCGGTATATCGCGATGACATTTTGTATCAGGTGATGTTGTCTGCCATTATTGATGCGCAAGAGGAGTTGACAATCACTACTCCCTACTTTGGTCCGGATGATGGACTAATGCAAGCGCTAATGGCGACTGCTAGACGCGGAGTGAAGGTAACCTTAATTGTTCCCAAATTAAATGATTCAAAACTTGTTGCCTGGAGTAGTAGAAGTTATTACGAGGATCTCCTAAATTCAGGGGTACACATTGCTGAGTTCCATGGCGGTCTGCTGCACACCAAGAGCTTGCTGGTAGATCAAAAAGCAGCTATCTTCGGTTCGGTCAATTTTGATCAGCGTAGCCTACGTCTCAATTTTGAAATCAGTCTGATTGTGTATAACATCGATTTTTCTTCCAATTTTCAAATCTTGATCGACTCATACTTAGCACAGTCTGATTACATTGATCCTAAGGTCTGGTCAAAGCGACCACGTTGGCATCGCTATTTAGAAAATGCTGCCCATCTAACATCACCCTTGCTTTAAATCGCTCCACTTTCACGCATGCTGTCGATTTCAGAGTCAGCCATGCCGAGCTCTTTTAAGATGGCATTGGTATGTTGCCCTACAGATGGAATGGGGTCCATCCGATATTCATAGCTGTCATTGAGGCCCGGTGGTAGAAGGGCCGCAATCTGACCATTTGGAGTGCCAACCTCCGTCCAACGCTTACGTGCCTTCAACTGCTCGTGTTTCCACAAGCCTTCCATATCATTCAGATGGGCGTTAGCAATCTGCGCTTGTTCTAATCGCGCAATGAGTTGCTCAGAGGTAAGCTTACAAAAACAGGAGTTAATAATCTCCAGTAATTCAGCGCGTTTTTCATTGCGTTTGAAATTCTTATCAAAGCGCTCATCTTTAGCAAGCGCTGAATTTTCTAGAACGATCTCACAGAACTGCACCCACTCACGTTCGTTTTGAAGGCCCAACATCACAGTTTTGCCATCACCTGCCTTAAAAGGGCCGTATGGATAAATTGTGGCATGCGATGCGCCATTTCTGGGAGGTGGATTAGCGCCCTTATAGGCGTAGTACATCGGAAAGCTCATCCATTCACTCAAGGCCTCCAACATGGAGATATCAATCACCGTGCCTTTACCTGTTTTACCTCTTTGCAAGAGTGCAGCCAGGATATTGGTGTAGGCATACATACCTGCGGCAATATCGGCAATAGAGTTGCCAGCTTTGCTGGGCGTTTCAGGCGTACCTGTAATCGACAGAAAGCCTGCCTCACTCTGAATCAATAGATCATAGGCTTTTTTATCGCGATAGGGGCCATCATTTCCATAGCCGGAGATCGCACAGAGAATCAAACCAGGATTATCTTTTTGTAACGCCTCAGCTGTCAGTCCCATGCGTGCTGCTGCGCCGGGTGCTAAATTTTGAATAAAGACGTCTGCAGTTTTTAATAAATTCTTTAATACTGCAATTGCTGATTCTTGTTTGAGATCAAGCGTCAAACTTTCTTTAGAGCGATTGACCCAAACAAAGTGGGAAGAGAGTCCATTTACTTGTGTGTCGTACCCCCTAGCAAAATCACCATCTCCAGGACGTTCGATTTTAATGATGCGTGCGCCCAAGTCAGCTAACTGACGGGTGCAGAATGGGGCTGCAATCACATGCTCTAGTGCAACAACAGTAATTCCATCTAAAGGGCGAATGCTCATATTGAGAATAGTTAAAAAGATCTAGGTAGACCAAGAATATGCTCGGCCACGTAAGAGTAGATCAAATTAGTCGAGATGGGGGCAACTTGATATAAGCGAGTTTCTCTAAATTTACGCTCTACATCGTATTCATTAGCAAAGCCAAATCCACCATGAGTTTGAAGACATACATTGGCAGCCTCCCAAGAGGCTTTTGCAGCTAGGTACTTAGACATATTGGCTTCTGGCCCACAAGCTTGATGGTTATCAAATAGCTCACATGCCTTAAATCGCATGAGGTTTGCCGCTTCAGTTTCAATATAACTGTCTGCAATCGGAAATTGAATACCTTGATTTTTGCCAATCGGGCGATCAAAGACTACACGATCATTAGCATAGCGCCGAGCACGATCAATAAACCAATAGGCATCTCCAATACACTCTGCAGCAATCAGCACACGTTCTGCGTTTAAGCCATCTAGGATGTATCTAAATCCTTGGCCCTCTTCTCCGATCAGGTTTTCTGCAGGAATTTCTAAGTTATCAAAGAAGACTTCATTGGTCTCGTGATTTACCATGTTGGCAATCGGTCTAACCTCCATGCCTTTGCCAATTGCTTCTTTGAGATTGACGATAAAAATCGACATCCCTTCAGATTTGCGTTTTACCTCACTTAGAGGTGTAGTGCGCGCAAGCAAAATCATGAGGTCTGAATGTTGAATACGAGAAATCCAAACTTTTTGACCATTGACAATATATTTATCACCTTTTTTAACTGCGGTAGTTTTGAGTTTGGTGGTATCGGTGCCAGTAGTAGGCTCAGTAACAGCCATACTTTGCAAACGTAATTCTCCTGTAGCAATTTTTGGGAGATACATTTTTTTCTGCACATCGGACCCATGGCGAAGGAGAGTCCCCATGTTATACATTTGCCCATGACAAGAACCAGAGTTACCGCCAGAAAAATTGATTTCTTCCATAATGACTGAGGCTTCGGCTAGACCTAATCCTGAGCCACCATATTCTTCAGGAATCAGTGCCGCCAACCATCCGGCCTCTGTCATTGCGCTTACAAAGGCCTCAGGATAGCCACGCTCGTGATCAACCTTTTGCCAATACGCAGAGTCATAACGATTGCAAAGGTCGCGTAGGGCTTCGCGCATGTCTTGGAATTGGTCTTCCTTGGGGATGGGGTGATTCATGAGGATCTCAGTTAAGGAATGGATGGGTTATTTAGCGATTTAGCCAATAGTTTAAGCAAGATTTGAAAATCCGTGAAAATAGCCAAAAGAAGCGGAAAATATCTATCAGAAACCTTTAAGGACTTAGCTAGGCGATGGAACAGAACTACCACCAGATTCTCTCGGGAATTAAAGTCTTGGAATTAGGGCAGCTCATAGCTGGACCCTTTGCCTCTAAAACACTGGCTGATTTTGGTGCCGAAGTGATTAAAGTGGAGTCTCCAAAAGAAGGCGACCCTCTGCGCAAATGGCGCATGCTCCATAAAGGGACTTCAGTCTGGTGGCAAGCACAATCTCGCAATAAGCAATCTATCTGTTTAGATCTCCGTGTCAAAGAGGGTCAGGCGATTGCTCGTCAATTAGCCTTAGAGGCGGATGTGGTGATTGAAAATTTCAGACCAGGGACATTGGAAAAGTGGGGACTTGGCTGGGAAGAATTGCATCAGATCAATCCTAAAATGATCATGTTGCGCATTTCAGGTTATGGACAGGATGGGCCACGACGTGATGAGCCAGGGTTTGCTGCAATTGGTGAAGCAATGGCGGGTCTTCGTCATATCACCGGTCATCCCAATGAGGTGCCAGTTAGAGCTGGCGTTTCTCTTGGAGATACGATTGCTGGTTTGCATGGTGCTCTGGGAGTGTTGTTGGCTTTATATGAGCGCGATGCCCGAGGTGGTAATGGTCAAATGATTGATGTGGCCTTATATGAGGCAGTATTTAATCTCACAGAAAGTTTGTTACCTGAGTATTCTGCCTTTGGCGCTATTCGACAGCCAGCCGGTGGTGCGCTGCCTGGAATTGCTCCCTCGAACGCATACCGCTGTAAAGATGGTCAGTATGTCTTAATCGCTGGTAATGGGGACTCTATCTATAAGCGCTTAATGACCTTGATAGGCAGAACAGATTTGGGGGAAGATCCTGATCTTGAGCGCAATGACGGACGAGCTAAACGCGCTGAAGAAATTGATGCTGCAATCAATGCATGGACTGGGACTTTATCGATAGATGAGGTCCTGAAAGCACTCATTGGTGCTCAAGTGCCATCTGGAAAAATCTATACAGCCAAGGCTATTGCAGAAGACCCACACTATCACGCCCGCGGTGTTATAGAAACGGTAGAAGGGGCAGATGGCCTTAAAGTTCAAGTGCCTGGGATTATTCCAAAACTTTCTCAAAATCCAGGCGCCATTCGCTATCGCGCTCCAACCTTAGGTGAGCATACTGAGAAAGTACTGCAAGCCGCCGGCCTTACAGAAGAACAAATTAGCCTTTTGAAGAAATCTGGAGTACTCGCTTAATGGAGGAAATATTCGGGCATTTTTTTGCCTGGTTTGGTTTGCCATCAGTAGGTTTGCCTGCAGTATTTATCAGCGCTTTTATTTCTGCCACACTCGTTCCGATTGGATCAGAACCAATACTCTTTGGCTATGTTTCAATCAACCCCCATTTATATTGGATAGCAATCCTCATTGCCACAATTGGTAATACTGGCGGTGGTATGTTTGATTGGTGGCTTGGCTTGATCACTCGTAACAGTTTTGAGTCACTCAAAGGCCCCATTCATGGGCGTATGCAAGCTTGGCTGGAGGCTCGTGGCCCCAAAATGCTACTACTTTCTTGGTTGCCAGGTTTAGGTGATCCACTCTGCTTTGCCGCTGGCTGGTTACGTTTAGCATGGGGACCATGTTTAGTCTACATGTTTTTCGGTAAGTTATTCCGCTATCTCACAATGACCTGGTTGTTGACCTTAGTGCCTGAAAGTTTTTGGCATCAACTGGGACATTGGTTGCGTTTAATTTAAACAGCGCAATACTTTTGCTGAATTTCTTCGTTATTGAGTAGATTTTGTGCCGTGTCATGAAACACAATTTCGCCCTGATCCAGAATATAAGCTCTGTCTGAAATTTTCAAAGCTTGCTGCACATTCTGTTCAACTAAGAGGATAGTTACGCCTTTACGTTTGAGATTGGCAAACAGCTCGAACATTTCATCTACCAAGACCGGCATGATGCCTTCAGAGGGTTCATCCAATAAGATGGCTTTGGGTTTGCCGATCATGGCTCGGGCAATAGCTAACATCTGTTGTTCGCCTCCTGACATAGAAGAGCCATCTTGATTGAGGCGCTCCTTGAGGCGGGGAAAGGTCTCCGCAATTTCATCGACCATGGCACTCATATCACCGCGATTCTTTTTGGCAATAATGCCTAGTTCGAGATTTTCTTTAACGGTAAGCCCCGGCACAATTCGGCGATCTTCTGGAACATAAGCTAAACCAAGATGAAAACGAGTATGGGCAGGCATATCTAAAAATGATGTGCCGTCAATGGATGCAGATCCTTGACGCTTTGAAAGTAAACCCATTAATGAGCGCAGGGTAGTGGTTTTGCCAGCACCATTACGCCCCATTAAAGTCACAATCTCACCTTTTTTCACTTCAAGGGAGATGCCTTGAAGTACGTGACTACGGTCATACCAGGCATTTAAATTTTCAACACGTAACATAGATTACCTTCGGCTTAACCTTGACCCAGATACACACGACGTACCTCAGCATTATTTTGAATTTCTTCTGGCGTGCCTTCAGCTAAGAATTCACCATGATGTAAGACAATAATGCGTTTACATAAACCCATAATGAGTTTCATTTTATGTTCCACCAAAATCACAGTACGCTCATTAGCAAGGGTACGAATCAGATCCATCATGACCAGAGTTTCTTCTGGAGACATCCCGGCGGTAGGTTCATCCAATAAAAGCAAGCTGGGATTGCAGGCTAATGCCATTGCAATTTCTAGGGCTCTTTGTTGACCATGCGCTAAATCACCCGTTTTTTTATTACGCAGGTGTTGAAGATTTACGCGATGAAGAAGCTCATCTGCTAATTCGATCGGCCCAAGGTAGCTTTGAGCGCTGCGTGAGAAGTTATAGCGGGCTGTTTGCATTTGTGCAGCAACACGAACATTTTCATGGACGCTGAGTTGTTTAAATACATTCGTAATCTGAAAGCTTTTCGAGATACCAATTCGTGCAAACTCATGCTGCTGCATTCCCGTAATATCCTTGCCATTAAAAAGAATTTGACCGCTTGTGGGAGGGAAGGCACCACTCAGAGCGTTAAAGAAAGTGCTTTTACCTGCACCATTGGGTCCAATGATGGCAGTGAGGGATCCAGGCATAAAGCTAGTAGAAACGTCTTGTAAGGCCTTGAACTTTCCAAAGCTTTTACTGACATGGCGAGCTTCCAGAATAGGGGTGTTGTTAATGTGATCGGAGCTATTCATTATTTTGCATCCTTCTGAATCTGTAGCTTACTCAGAATGGTTCCCCAGATTCCCTTGGGGAAGAACAGTACAAAGAACATAAATACCACTCCGATCACTGCCATCCAATGCTTAGTAAATGTTGTAACAACATCTTCAAGGTATAGCATGACTGCTGCGCCAACAAAGGGCCCAAAGAAAGTACCCATACCACCTAAGATACTCATCATGATTGCCTGCCCAGACTGCAAGTAATGCAAGGAGTCAATTGGAACAATGGATAGGTGTAGTGCACGTAAGGAGCCTGCCAGTCCACAAATGGCTGCTGATAAAACAAAAACGAGTAATTTGGTCCTGGCTACATCAAACCCACAAGCAGCAGCACGTTTTTCATTTTCGCGAATCGCTTCCATGATGGCGCCAAGAGGAGAATTTAAAATACGTGAAATAAACCAAATGGCAATTACTACAAAAAAGAGAATGATGTAGTACTTCACGAGCGGGTTTAAAAAGTCTACCGGGATACCGAAGATATTGAAGGAGTCTACTCTGACGCCTCGTAAGCCATTTTCACCACCAGTCAAACTCTCGGCCTTATAAAAAATGTAGTAAACAATTTGACCTAGGGCGAGAGTCACCATTGAGAAATAAATTCCACGAGTACGGATTGCCAAAAATCCCATGATGAGTCCACCGATAGCTGCGCCGATGATCCCGAGAAGAATGGCTGTGCCCCATGGAAGACCGTAATGCACGATGCTAATACCAGTGAGGTAGCTACCTATACCCAAAAATGCAGCATGCCCGAATGAGAGCAGACCCATATACCCAAAAAGGAGATTAAAGCCCATGGCAAATAAACCAAAAATCAGAATATTAATTGCCAGTGCCTCGTAGGGCATGATGAATGGAAAGATCGCCAAAAAAAGCGTACTCGCTAATACGCGATGGCGTGCAATGAGTTGTAAATATGAATTCATATATATCCGGAGCCTTAGCCCATCGCTCCTGCTTTACCAAATAAACCCTGCGGGCGAATTAAGAGCACCACAGCCATTAGCACAAAAATAGATAGCTCTGCAAACTCTGGAAAGAATAGAGAGGTCATGCTGTAAACCACTCCAACCAGAAGGCCTGCAATGACTGCGCCAACTGGCGAGCCCATTCCACCTACAACAGTCACCACAAAAGATTCAGCCAAAATGGGAATGCCCATTTCTGGATTTACTGAGCGGGTTGGAGCCGCCAATATTCCAGATAGGCCGGCAATCGCACATCCCAGGCCGAATACCAATAGCCATACCTTAGCAATATCTACACCAAGAACTTTGACAATTTCTTGATCAGCAGCACCTGCCTTGATGATCAGGCCATAGCGAGTTTTTTGGATCAAGAACCAGATACCAAAAATGATGACTGCCGTAGCGGCAATTAAAAAGAGTCTGTATTTAGGGAAGTATCCGAAGCCTACATTAACGGTTCCGGTTAAACCGCTAGGAGTAATGGATGGCATACCCTCAATACCAAAGGTGACTCGAATAGCTTCAATGAAGACGTAGGAGAGACCAAAGGTCAGTAGAAGTGGGTAATCTATGCCGCGACCATATAAAGGTCTTACTAAGAAGCGCTCTGTTATTAGACCAAGGCATCCGGTGACTAGCGGTGTTAAGACAAGGCTAAACCAAAAATTGCCAGTGACGCCTAAAAAATAGACGCCTAAAAATGCACCGACCATAAAAAAGGCGCCATGGGCAAAGTTCACCACATTGAGCATCCCAAAGATAAGGCACAAACCCAGTGCTAAAAGTGCATAAATACTACCTAGGGCAATTCCCGTAAGCAGTTGCATGCATAAAAGTTCGAATGTCAGACCGGTCATAAATGTACTCAAAAAAACTCCCCATGATTTAATGAAATCAGGGGGAGTAGTTCAGGGCGCTCAGTTGATTGCCCTGATATTTGCCTTAGGCTTTATGGCCCAATTCTGCGCAAGTACGCATATTCTTTTCAGTGGTGGGCTCAATCGTCAGAATATTAAAGACGTCATATTTGTCTTTCATATTCTTTGATTTTGATTCCACAATGATGACGGTCTGAACTGCTTGGTGATCACACTTACGATAATATTCAGGGCCTTTGTACCAGTCATACTTGAGATTTTCCATGGCGCCAATGACTTTCATGGTATCGGTTGACTTGGCAATCTTGACAGAAGCAAGAACACTCCTAACGCCAGCATATCCTAACGCGCCGTAATCGGATGGTACTGAGCCGTTATACATTTTTCGGAATGCATCGTTAAATGTTTTAGCCGTAGGAATACGATCTTCAAGACCCCAGTAATAAGAAGTTCCGCCGATGATTCCTTCAAATGCCTCTGGACCACCAGCAAGACGTGCGGTGTAAAGCAAAACAGGCGCCATAATTTTCATACTCGACTTCAGGCCAAAGTCAGTACATTGTTTGGCAGCATTGACTAGGTCACGACCAAAGTTACAAAGCACCAAAATATCTGGGTTCAATGCTTTAATGCGTGGCAAGAAAGCAGAGTAATCAGAAGCACCCAGTGGATGGCGAATATCCGCTAGGGTTGTAGCTCCCATTTCTTTGCCGGCGCGCTCAAAGGCGCGAACCATTTCATGGCCGTAGGCATAGTCAGCAGTTAAGAACACAATCTTTTTACCAAAGCGTGGAATTGCGTAGCGAGCTAGTGCACCCGCAGTCATATGTGGGTTTAATGCCTCGTGGAAGGTATATATACTCCAGTCTTTTATCTCGTTAATAGCGTCCGATTGACTGATCGAGTTAAAAAGAATCTTACGTTCTTTGCAGACTGCATTGATGGAGAGTTGAGTAGCGGCTGACAGAGAGCCCACTACGTAATTCACTTTATCTTTTTCAATTAACTCTAGGGTGCGAGTCGCAGCTTCGCCCGGATTCAATTTATCGTCACGCACTAGTAACTCTGCTTTACGACCATTAAAGCCACCAGCATCGTTAAATTCCTTAATAGCCAGTTCCGCAGCTTTCACTTGGTCTTGTGCTTCGGCAGAGAAGGGGCCTGTTAGCGGCACTGGAAAGCCGATTTTGATTGTGTCAGCCTGTGCATTGGCAACGTTTAACCAAAGAGGAGTGCTAGCTACAGTAGCTCCACCGATTAACACTTTTCTTCTTGTTTGATTCGTTACTTTTTGTTTCATGGTTGTCTCCTCCATATAAAACTTTGTTTAAATAAGAATGCTTTTTATTGCGTAAATCTTAACTGAATGCACCAATTAATGCGTGGATTCAGGCACTGCTTTCCCTAAAACTAATAAATTACTGATATCAATCGCTGTTTCTGCCATGACAGTATCGGCATTTCTCTTAAGGTTTTCGCTATTTGGAGCGCCTTTGCTGCCCTGCGCTTGCATATAACGCCCTAAATATTGAGCTCTTGCCACTACTTGCTGGCCTAGCTTGAGGCGTTCATCTCTATAGGCCTTTAAAGCTGCAGGGGTGGCGCCTAGTTGCGCAATATATTTTGCAATCACGATCGCCTCGTCTGCTGCCTTAGTGACACCCATACCTACATGAGGCCTGCCCACAAATGCGGCATCACCCATCAGGGCGATTCTCCCAAAAACAATTTCTTCGGAGCGAACATCATAAATTGACTGTAAGAAGGGGGCTGCTGTCTTTTCAAGAATTTCTGCAAACTGAGGGGCTAGAATTTCTTGAGCCTTTTCTCGCATCTTCGCAATGTGCTTCCACGAAACTTTTAGAGGTGGGATGCCAGTTGGATAGTAATGACCATCATCATCTGTTAGCAGATTAACGAGCTCCTCGTTTTCTGAAGCGGGTCGATACCATACAAAGTTGTAGCGACGCATCCCTGGCCGCGTATTGTTTCCATGGCCAGCAACGGGGTATCCTAGCATTTGCTCTCCTTTGGGGAGGCAGAACCCGAAACGATTAAACAAAGTATCTAAGGTATAGCTAGAGAGGCAAGCTTCGTCGCAGACACCACGCCATGCGATATAACCCGCATATTCTGGTTGTATCTCGGGGGCAACTTGAGCTCTCACAGCAGAGCGTATTCCATCGGAAGCAATTAAAAGCTCTGCTTCATAGCGACTGCCATCATCACAGCTTACTTGCACAGCATCAGCAGTTTGGCTTACAGTTTTAACAACTTTTCCTTGAACATAACGCTCTACCGGAAAGCATTCCTTTAGCATGTGATACAGGCGACTCCAAGATGTCAGTATTTGCGGCAATTCCATCATGCCTAAAATTTGACCGTCAGCACCAAGAGTGACTCGTTGCCTTACTGGCACTCCAAGCGTGTCATCCACCTTAACACCAGCTTGACGCAGTGCATCTGCCAAGGCATCGTGCGTCACAATACCGGCCCCACGGCCATCTAAGGATCCCGTCGCCTTTTCTAGCAAAGTGACATCGTGACCTTGGCGCAACAAAATATTGGCTGCAAAGAGCCCGCCTAATGAGCCGCCGACGATAATAATTTTGGCCATATATGAGTTTTTTATGCAGCCTTTGCGTCTAGCGCAGCTTTTTCTTCTGCAGGGTAATTCAATTCAATCACTACGCCATTAGGGTCATCCAAAAAGATCTGATGCAGCTTGAGGACTGGGACAGTGCGCTCACGATAAGGAACATTTAATTTTTTGAGAAGTGCAATTTTCTCTTCAAGACCATTCGCAAAAAAGGCAATGTGATCCACTGCGCCAGATCCGCGCAAAGACGAAGGGTCACGCTCTCCGAGATATTGCTTTAAGCCATTGGGATCATTTTTATCGATTGCAATGAGATGTAAGACTGCATTGGCCCAACTATTTTCGTCGCCGCTATAGAGCCAAACGCCTGGAAAGGGAAATTCTGGTCTGGGGCCTACGGTTAAGCCCAATAGCTTGCTAAAAAACTCAGTCGTTTTTTCGATCTCAAG
>Ga0114975_10003128_pt1 | contig 11130 bp, 13 predicted proteins | sample S_130626_EF_Meta_FD_87031 | JGI IMG/M metagenome (GOLD analysis project Ga0114975, IMG submission 87031) | Freshwater microbial communities from Lake Simoncouche, Canada to study carbon cycling - S_130626_EF_MetaG | ecosystem: Environmental > Aquatic > Freshwater > Lake | place: Lake...
GTCAAGCAAATGCGTCACGAGGGACTCGGTGACATCCTCGAGAAAATCGAAAAGCTCCGTCAGGACCTCACCGCGGAGGGCTTGCTTGACCCCGCCCGCAAAAAGGCTCTGCCATTCCTCCCTCTCTGCATCGGGCTCATCACCGGCGAAAACTCCGATGCGGAAAAGGACGTCCTGACCAACGCAAAACTGCGCTGGGCGGATGTCCGATTCCGCGTGATCAACACTCTCGTCCAGGGCGATCAGGCGCCGGCCCAAATCGTCACGGCGATTCAGACGCTCGACGCCGACGCCGAGGTCGACGTCATCATCATCGCCCGCGGTGGGGGCGAATTCCTGCACCTCGTCACGTTTAGCGACGAACGCGTGGTGCGTGCGGCCGCCGCCTGCGAAACCCCGCTTGTGTCGGCGATCGGGCACGAAAACGATCGCCCGCTGCTCGACGAAGTTGCCGATATGCGCGCATCGACTCCCACCGACGCGGCGAAACGCGTTGTTCCCGATGTTGCCGCCGAAATCGACGCGATCGCGGGTCACCGTTCGCGAGCGTTCCAGATCGTGTCCGCCACCATTGCGCAAGAAATCGACCGCATCGCCCAGGTCCGCAACCGGCCCGTCATGGCCAGTCCGCTCGCGTATCTTGAACGACACGAAACGGACCTGGCGAATTACACCGACAAGGGGCTGACGCTCATCACACATGCCATTAGCCGCGCGACCGATTCCCTGCACCGATTGACCGCTCAACTGCGCACGCTATCGCCGCAAAACACGCTCGATCGCGGATATGCGATTGTGCGCGGGCCGAAGGGCACAATTATCGCGCAGGCGACTTCGGTGAAGGCCGGAGACGTGCTCTCGATTCAAGTTGCCGATGGCGACATTTCCGCAACCACCAATTAGCGAACGGTATCGTTGAACCATGGCCGAGAAACTTCCCGACGTCTCCACCCTCAGCTACGAGCAGGCGCGTGACGAACTGATTCAGATCGTTGCGTCACTCGAAAAGGGAACTGCGTCGCTTGACGAATCGGTGACGCTGTGGGAACGCGGCGAAGCCCTGGCCGCCCGTTGTGAGGAATGGCTCGTTGGAGCCCGTGCGCGCCTTGAAGCCGCACGAAAGTCCGCGGAGTGAGCAGCGCCCGGCAAGGTCGCGCCCGGCAGTCAACCCTGACTCTTCTCGGTGCACTCGGCGCCTCGTTCGCCATCGTGCTCGTCCTCGTTCTCATCACAGTCCGTCCCGCAAACACCGATCGCGCCGAAATCGATTGGCACGCGGTCCACGCGGGCATTCCGTCGTCCGCTCAGTTTGTCGACCCTGAATTCACCGACGCTGACGGCGACTGGTGGAGCAACCGGGCGGAATTCACGAGCGGCGACTACCCCGAGTGGTACATCGGGCTGGTCACGCCGACGAACGGATTTGTCGTCATCGAACAGTTCGAGGGCGACCCGTCACCGGAAATCGCGGCGGAACTGGACGATGTCACTCCAACGATGTCGACGGTCGCCGGTCTCACGTGGACAGTTTTTGACCGCACCGGAGTCGAGAACTCGGGGAACCGCGAGGTCATCTACCTACTGACGGGACTGGCCGGAAACGGTAGCCTGATGGTGTCGGGCAGTGCGACGATTGTTGAAATCGAGTTGGCCGCGGCCCGCGCGATCGAATCGTTGGGAGGGACACCGTGACCGAATCACCGCGTAACCCTCGCGAAGCGTGGGCCCTGATGAGCGCCGGGAACGAACGATTCGTCAACGGGGCTCCGTCACACCCCAACCAAGACGTGACTCGCCGAGGCTCGGTTGCGGATGGACAAACGCCCTATGCGGCCCTGTTCGGCTGTTCCGATTCCCGACTCGGTGCGGAAATTATCTTTGATGTCGGGCTCGGCGAGCTTTTCGTTGTTCGCAATGCCGGGCAAACGATTTCACAATCGGTTGTCGGCTCGCTCGAATATGCCGTTGCGGCCCTCAACGTCCGCCTCATTCTCGTGCTCGCGCACGACAAGTGCGGTGCGGTGCAAGCCGCCGTCGATTCCCGCCGGCCCGATGCCGTGATGCTGCCGGTCAACATCAAGGCTTTGACCGACACGATTCAGCCGGCGATCGACCGTGTCCTCCTCAACAACGCGACGACGGAAGTCGATGAGATCAACATCGACGAAGTTGGCGAAGAACACCTGCGCGACACCATCGCGGAACTGCTCGGCACGAGCGAGCTGATCGCCGAGGCGATCGCCGCCGGCAACGTTGCCATCGTCGGCGCGAATTACAACCTGCGCGAGGGGCACGTTATCCCCTCGGTCGTCCTCGGCGACATTGAGTAATAGAAGGAGACACGGGTGAGCGAGTACCGAATCGAACACGACACCATGGGTGAGGTGCGCGTTCCCAAGGACGCCTTGTATGGCGCACAGACTCAGCGTGCCGTCGAAAATTTCCCGATTTCCGGCAGCGGCTTGGAATCAGCGCAGATTGTGGCCCTGGCGCACATCAAACGTGCCGCCGCCATCGTGAACGAGAAACTGGGTATTGTTCCCGCAGACATTCGCGACGCGATCGTCACCGCCGCTGACCACATCATCGGGGGCAAGCACCACGACCAATTCCCCGTCGATACCTACCAGACCGGCTCAGGCACCTCCTCGAACATGAACATGAACGAGGTTCTCGCGACCCTCGCCAGCGCGGTGCGCGGCGAACCGGTTCACCCCAACGACCACGTCAACGCATCACAATCGTCGAACGACGTGTTTCCGACGTCGGTGCACCTCGCCGTGACCTCAGCGCTGCTGACCTCGGCGATTCCCTCGTTGGAACACCTCGCGACTTCATTCGAGGTAAAAGCGAAAGCTTGGGCCAAGCACGTCAAGCCGGGACGCACGCACTTGATGGATGCGACACCCGTCACTCTGGGACAGGAATTTGGCGGTTACGCTCGCCAGATTCGACTGGGCATCGAACGCATCGAAGCGGCCATTCCCCGCGTCGCCGAGGTCCCTCTGGGCGGGACCGCCGTCGGTACGGGAATCAACACCCCGAAAGGCTTCTCGGCGGCGGTCATTACGGAACTCGCGTCGGCAACGAAGCTGCCGATTAGCGAAGCGAAAGATCACTTCGAGGCACAGGGTGCACGAGACGGACTGGTGGAGGCATCCGGTGCACTGCGCGTCATCGCAGTGTCACTCACCAAAATTTGCAACGACATCCGTTGGATGGGGTCAGGCCCCAACACGGGAATTGCCGAGATTCACATTCCCGACCTCCAACCCGGTTCGTCAATCATGCCCGGGAAGGTCAACCCCGTTGTCCCCGAAGCGGTCCTCATGGTGTGCGCGAAGGTCATCGGTAACGACGCGACCATCGCGTGGGCTGGCGCTTCAGGTTCGTTCGAACTGAATGTAGCCATACCCGTCATGGGAACATCTCTTCTTGAATCGATTCGACTGCTCGCGAATTCGGCACGAGTCCTCGCGGACAAGACAATCACGGGGCTCGAAGCGAACGACAAGCGCGCGGCCGCTCTTGCGGGCATGTCCCCCGCGATCGTGACCCCGCTCAACCGCATCATCGGATACGAAGCGGCGGCCGCGATTGCAAAGCACTCGGTGAAAACCGGCACCACCGTGCGTGAGTCCGTCATCGAACTCGGCTATGTCGAGCGCGGCGAGATCACGCTCGAACAACTTGACAAGGCCCTCGACCTCCTGTCGATGACCTCCCCCGGCGTCACCCAATAAAAAAGGAATCAGAACATGGCTAAAGCAATCCGAACAATCGACGAACAGATTCGACGCCTTCGTGTTTACAACGTCGTCGCCGGAGCCGTGCACCTCGCACAGGCCCTCGCGTTTGGCTTTGCGCTCACACTGATCGGCACCCCCGTGCTTTTCCCCGTGACCATCGACTACATGACGGGCCCGCCCGGCGTTGACCTTCCCACCGAGCGCGTGACGCTGTTCGAAATCGACCTCGGCATCGGTGTCGTTGCCTTCCTTTTGATGTCGGCGTTCTTCCACTTCCTCATCTCGTCGCCGGGAGTCTTCACCCGTTACTCACATGGATTGAAAGCGAACCACAACTACTTCCGTTGGACCGAGTACTCGCTCAGTTCGTCCGTCATGATCTGGCTCATCGCTCAGCTGACGGGAGCCACCGACGTCGGTGCTCTCTTCGGGATCTTCGCGGTGAACGCGTCGATGATTATGTTTGGCGCACTTCAAGAGAAGTATGAGACCCCCGGCAACGGAAAGGGCCTGCCCTTCATCTTCGGGTGCATGACGGGAATCGTTCCGTGGATCATCGTCGGAATTTACACGCTGCAGCCCGGCTCCGAAAGCGCCGCGGAGGTCCCCGGTTTCGTCATCGGAATCATCGTGTCACTCTTTCTGTTCTTCAACACCTTCGCCCTCAACCAGGTGTTGCAATACCGACAGATCGGTGGCTGGAAGAACTACGTCCGCGGAGAGCGCATGTACATCACGCTCAGCCTGGTCGCCAAGAGCGTGCTCGCGTGGCAGGTCTTCTCCGGCGCACTCGTTCCGCTGTTCGTCGACTAGACGATGGCGTCTCGAAATCTGGGGTGGTGGGCGCGAAACGTCGCTCGCCTTTCCCTGGGACTCGCGCTGGCCTTCGCGGGCACAGGGCACCTCACGACGTCGCGGCAAACATTTCAGGCGCAGGTCCCGACCTGGCTGCCTCTCGACCCCGACTTCGTCGTCATCGCCTCGGGCGTCGTCGAAATCGTGCTGGGACTTGCCCTGATTGTGCTGCCACGATTCCAGCGCTGGGTCGGGTTGGTGGTTGCGCTGTTCTTCATCGCGATCTTCCCCGGCAACATCAACCAGTACGTCAACGGGATTAACGCGTTCGGACTCGACACCGACAGCGCACGCCTCATCCGCCTGTTCTTCCAACCACTTCTCGTCCTCTGGGCGTTGTGGTCCACTAGGGCCTGGGGCGTGTGGCGGAAGGAAAAGGCTTAGCCCTCGCACCGGGGGCAACGAAAAAGCAACTGCCCCTAGGGACGGAAGATTGCGGTGAATGCGTCGAGCGCGGCGCCCGACTTGCCTGAGGCCCACCCTTCAAGACCCACGACTCCGTCGAACTCGAGCGTGTGCAGTTCCTGTGCGATGCGCGAATAGTTGATTTCGCCTGTGCCGGGCTCGAGGCGGCCCGGGACGTCGGCGACCTGTACTTCACCAATCCACGGAAGCGCCTCCCGAATCAATTCGACCAGATTCCCCTCGCCGATCTGTGCGTGATACAGGTCGAGGTTCAGTTGCAGGTGTGGGTTATCAATGCTCGAGACCAGTTCAACGGTGTCCTCCGCGCGACCGAACGGAGTGCTGGGGTGATCGACGAGCAGGTTGAGGTTTTCAAGCATGAACGTCGCGCCCGTCTCCGCGCCGAGGTCCGCTAGTCGAGAGAGCGTGTCGCGCGCTGTCGAGCGCTCGGCTGCGGTCACCGAGTCGCGCTTGCGAATCGCCTGACCGTTGCTGTCTAGGCCCGTTCCGTGAACGTTGAGACGAGCGCATTCGATGATTTTGGCGGCCTCGACCGACTCGCGAGCAGTCTCAAGGAACCGAGCGATGCCGTCCTCTTCGAGTAGGTCCCCCTCGATGTAACCGGTCATCGAATAGAACGTGGCGCCGGTTTCGGCGAGTTCGTGCAGGTCGTGTTGCGTCCAGTCCCAGATTTCAACACCGAGACCGCGAGCGTGGATTTTCTCGACACGTTCAACCATGGGCAAATCGGTGTAGAGCATCTCCGCCGAGGCGGCCAGTACATACGACACGAATGTCCTTTCGGTTAGGACAAACCTAGCGGTCGGGCCTAAGCGATTTCGTAGTCGTCGAGCAGGTCGGTGACCAGAGCAGCGATGTCGCTCCGTTCACTGCGCTGAAGGGTGATGTGCCCAAACAAGTGCTGACCCTTGAGCGCTTCGATGACGCTGGCGATTCCGTCGTGACGCCCGACGCGCAGGTTGTCGCGCTGGGCAACATCGTGCGTCAAAATCACGCGAGAGTTTTGCCCGATGCGGCTGAGCACCGTCAGTAGAACGTTGCGCTCCAGCGACTGCGCCTCGTCCACGATGACGAACGCGTCGTGCAACGAGCGCCCGCGGATGTGCGTCAACGGCAGGACCTCGATCAGCCCGCGCTCGATGATCTCGTCCATCACGTTGTCGCTGACGACCGACCCCAGTGTGTCGAACGTTGCTTGCGCCCACGGGTTCATTTTCTCGTCGGCGTCGCCGGGCAGGAATCCGAGCTCTTGACCGCCAACCGCGTAGAGCGGACGGAAAACCATGATCTTCTTGTGCAGTCGCTTTTCAAGAACCGCGTCGAGTGCTGCACAGAGAGCGAGCGCGCTCTTTCCCGTACCCGCACGCCCGCCGAGTGACACGATGCCAATCGTTGGATCCAGCAGCATGTCGATGGCGAGGCGCTGTTCCGCGCTGCGACCGTGCAGCCCGAAGATGTCTTGGTCCCCACGCACGAGAACCATGCTCTTCTTTCCCGCAACGCGGCCGAGGGCGCTTCCGCGCTCGGAATGAATGACGAGGTTCGTGTTGACGGGCAATTCCTCGACGAGCGGGGTGACGAGAACTTCGTCTTCGTAGAACGTCGACATCTCATCGGCCGACAGCCTGATCTCACTCGTGCCGGTCCACCCCGAGTCGGGGGCGAGTTCCGCACGGTACTCCTGAGCGGCAAGTCCGATGCTCGAGGCCTTGACGCGCAGGGGCAGGTCTTTCGACACGACGACGACGTCGAGTCCCTCCTGCGACAGGTTCAGAGCCACGGCGAGGATTCGGGTGTCGTTGTCACCGAGTCGAAGGCCGGACGGCAGGGCCGCGTCCGACGTGTGGTTCAGTTCGACGCGAAGTGAACCACCCTCGCCGACGGTGATGGGCATATCGAGTCGTTCGTGCTTGACGCGCAGATCGTCGAGAAAGCGAAGAGCCTGGCGCGCGAAGTAGCCAATTTCCGGATCGTTCCGTTTCTTTTCCAACTCGGAAATGACGACCACGGGCAAAACGACCTCGTGTTCGGCAAACCGGAAAATCGCGCGCGGATCACTGAGCAAAACCGATGTGTCGAGCACATACGTTCGCAGCGCGGTGGCGACTTTCGAGGTTGAAGCGGAAGTGGACTGGGCTACGGACTTGGGCACTCGTACTCCGTTTCGTTGAGTTATCTCAGGTACGGGTTCCACGGCCGGGGTGGCCTTGTCGCCACGCACTTAGTTCATACAGACGAACGTACGCGCGGGCGCGCGGGTAGTCGGGAGTGACACGCCGACGTTACGCGTTGTTCAGAATCGGTTAAGCGCCGTAGCGACGCTGGCGGCGAGCGTAGTCGCGCAGGGCGCGCAAAACATCTATTTCTCTGAGGTCGGGACCAAGGGCCTCGACGAAATATAACTCGCTGTGGGCCGACTGCCACAGCATGAAATCGGAGATTCGCTGTTCGCCCGAGGTTCGAATGACAAGGTCGATTTCGGGCTGACCGGCCGTATACAGGTGAGACGAAATGTTGTCGAGAGTGACGTCATCGGCCAGAGTGTCAATTCCCAGTCCGCGCTCTTCGTGTTCGCGAATGATGTCGCGAATTGCTTCCGTGATCTCGTGGCGGCCCCCGTAGCCGACGGCGAGGTTGATGTGCAACCCACCGTTGCCGGCAGTTGATTCGGCCGCCGTGACGAGAGCCGCGAGCAAATCCGCTGACAGTTTGCTGGAATCACCGAGATGGTGGACGCGCCAATCGGGAACCTCGGCGAGGTCAGCGGCAAGATCGGCAATGATCTCCTCGAGGTCGTGCAGTTCGCCGTCGTTGCGATTCGTCAGGTTGTCCGTCGACAGCAGGTACAGGGTGACGACCTCAACCCCGGCCTCATCGCACCAGCCCAGGAATTCGTGGATGCGTTCGGCTCCGGCACGATGTCCCTCGGCGACGGTCGCGCTCTCGTGCAACTGCGCCCACCGACGGTTTCCGTCGATGATCATTCCCACGTGGCGCGGTGGTGCGACGCGATGAACTTTGTTCCGGAGGCGTCGAGTGTAGAGCCCGTAGACGAGCCCCTTGATGACTCCTTTGACGCTCACACTCACACGCCTACTGTATCCGCCTGTCAGGGGATGCCCGTCGAACGCGATTACGCTGAAGACATGGCGAACAATGAACCGATGCACCTCCCGCTTCTTGAGGCCAGCCCACCGTCTGCCGCTGACGGGAAAACCCTCCTCCGCGGCTGGCTCCACGTCGGGGTCATGCCCGTCGCCGTGGTTGGCGGAATGGTTCTCATTGCGCTCGCCGACGGAGTGGCGGCGACGTGGAGCAGTTTCGTCTTCGTCCTGTCCTCTCTGCTGCTGTTCGGCATCTCTGCCACCTACCACCGGTTCAACTGGTCGCCCACGGTGAAGGCGGTGTTCCGACGCCTCGACCACGCCAACATCTTCATTCTCATCGCCGGAACGTATACGCCCCTTGGCGTTCTCGCCCTCCCCCCAGAGAAGAGCTTTTGGCTTCTGCTGGGCGTCTGGATCGGCGCTGGGCTGGGAATCGTGTTCCGGGTTGCCTGGCTGGGTGCGCCGCGCTGGTCCTATGTGCCGCTGTATCTCATCCTTGGGTTGGTTTCTGTCATCTACATTCCGGACCTCGCAGCGGCAAATCTCGCGATGCTCATCCTCGTTCTCAGTGGCGGCCTCGCGTACGTCATCGGCGCCGTGGTCTACGGGCTCAAACGGCCGAATCCCGTTCCGGGCATTTTCGGCTTCCATGAGGTCTTCCACGCGCTCACCGTTGTCGCATTCCTCTGTCACTGGACGGCGGTCCTGCTCGTTGCGATGAATCCGCTCTTCGGCGGCTAGTCCTTGCGCTCGTCCTCGATTGACTGGATGAGTTCGCCCACCGCAACCTCAGCGTCAACGTTCACCTTCGCCTCTTCGCGATAGCGCAATCGGCGCATGCGGCGCACCATATCGAGTATGAGCAGCAGCGAGGCGATCGCCACGAGAGCGGTGATGGCGAATCCGACCACACCGGGCGTAACGCCGTTGGGGTCAATCTTCTCGGCAACAAAGATGGCGGACTGCATGGGTGACTCCGTTCGCGTAGCCTAATAAAAGGATACCGACGAGACGATGGCCAAAATGACCGACCTTTCCGCGCGCTACGGGAATACCCGACCGCGCGATCATCTCGTTGCCTGGATTGTGGGAGTCAGCGCGGTTGTGGCATTCGTTGGTTGGGTTTTCTGGGTGAATGCAACCGACCGCTCCGCGGGCATCGAATGGGTTGCGTTTGAATCGACCGGTGGCGAGTCTGTCGCCTCTGTGACGTGGAACGTCACGACGGTGACACCTCAGCCCATCACGTGTGCGCTGCGGACGGTGGGGCCGGACATGGCAACCAACGGCTGGTTGGTCGTCAAACTGCCCGAAACGCCGCAAGTGACGTCAACGTACACACGCGAAGTCCGCGCAGTCGGCGAGGCCACCGGAATCGACGTCTATACCTGCTGGCGGACGAACCCGTAACACCGTTCGCCGACGTCGCTCCTCTCGTCTACCCTTGAGAGGTTGTGTTTTTTATCCGAAGGAGTACCTGATGGCCCCGATGTGGCTGACGCAAGAGGCGTTCGACCGACTCGCGCTCGAGCTCGAGACGGCATCGACGACGGGTCGGGACGAAATCGTCAAACGCATCGAAGCCGCGCGCTCGGAGGGTGACCTCAAAGAAAACGGTGGCTACCACGCCGCGAAAGACGAGCAGGGAAAGATCGAGGCGCGAATTCGCGAACTGACCGACATCCTCAAACACGCTCACGTCGGCGCCGAGCCCGTCGATGCATCGCGCGTCGCATCCGGAACAATCGTTACCGCGCACATCCACGGTGACGAAGAAAAGTTTCTTCTCGGGTCACGCGAAATTGCCGGCGACACCGCCCTCGATGTCTACAGCGAGAACAGCCCGCTGGGTGCGGCGATTCTGGGCCTTGAACCCGGTGACACGGCGACGTTCACCGCGCCGAGTGGCGCCGAGATTGCGGTCGAAATCATCGCAATCGAACCGTTCCTGGGCTAGTTAGAAGTCACTGCGGGGCTCGTAGCCCTCGTCACGCAGCGCGGTCAACACTTGTTCAGAGTGCTCGGGACCTCGCGTCTCAATATCAACCGACAGCTCGACCTGGCTAATCTGCAGCCCGACTCCGTGACGCGTGTGTAGGACCTCGATCACGTTGGCGTTTTGGTCCGCGACGATTTCCGAAACCCGCGCGAGTTGGCCGGGACGGTCCGGCAACGGAATGCGAATGTGCAGGTATCGGCCTGACGAGATCAGTCCGCGGGAAATCACGCGCTCCATGAGCTTTGCGTCGATGTTGCCGCCCGACAAGATGACCGTCGTGGGACCGGACGTCTCAATCTTGCCCGCGAGGATCGCGGCAACGCCCACGGCACCCGCCGGTTCGGCAATCAGTTTGGCGCGCTCGAAAAGCATCAAGAGTGCGCGGGCGATGTCATCGTCGCTGACAGTAACGATTTCATCAACGGTGTCCTTGATGATCTGGAACGGAAGTTCGCCGGGTCGTGCCACCGCGATTCCGTCGGCAATGGTGGGCTTGACTTCGATTGTGGTCGGTTTGCCCGCGGTAATCGAGGGCGGGTACGCCGCGGCTTGACTGGACTGCACGCCGATAACGCGAAGTGTTCGACCGGCTTCTGCTGCACGTTGCTTCATCGCCGACGCGACACCGGCGATGAGCCCGCCGCCACCGATAGGGACAATGACCGTGTCCACATCAGGAACCTGATCCCAGATTTCGAGGCCAACGGTGCCCTGACCAGCAATGATGTCGTGGTTGTCAAAGGGCGGAATGAAGATTGCGCCCGTTTTCTTGGCGAATTCTTTCGCCGCGTCGAGTGCTTCGTTGAAGATGATTCCGCCGAGGACAACGTCGGCGTCGTAGGCGCGCGTTGCCAGCAGCTTGGGCAGTGCGACGCCAATCGGCATGAAAACCGTTGCGTGGATGCCCAGTTCGCGGGCGGCGAGGGCAACACCCTGCGCGTGATTCCCCGCGGATGCGGCGACAACGCCGAGAGCGCGTTCTTCAGCGGTCAAC
>Ga0114975_10003130_pt1 | contig 11124 bp, 15 predicted proteins | sample S_130626_EF_Meta_FD_87031 | JGI IMG/M metagenome (GOLD analysis project Ga0114975, IMG submission 87031) | Freshwater microbial communities from Lake Simoncouche, Canada to study carbon cycling - S_130626_EF_MetaG | ecosystem: Environmental > Aquatic > Freshwater > Lake | place: Lake...
TGCTGGATTCTGTTCTATTGGATCCTTCTTAGCTTGCTTCATAACACTCCAAGTTGATGGCTTCATCTTCATATGATTGATAACCAAATATTCAATAACATCAATATTTGTCCCCTCAAATGACAAAATCCAATCAGCATATTGCTTTACATAATCACCAGATTTAGCATCGTGACCATAAGCTGTCGGATCCCCTGTTTTTGGATTAATAGCATAAGTATCCATTTTACCTAAATCGTGGAACAATGCCGCCATAATCATGTTGGAATCGTCACCAAATTTATTGTATGCTCTTCTTAAAACCAATATAATGTGTTTTAATGAATTGCCTTCTGGATGCCATTTTGTTGCTTGCTTTGCACCCCATTGGTCAAAAAATAATTTCTTTAAATCAGTAGGCATAGACCTAATTAATTCTTGGGCTGTGTTTGGAATTTGCTTTTTGTTCATATTTTGTTCTGTTAATTTTATAGCACCAGTATTCCCTTGATTACAATAAGGATATTTTAAACATTTCTTTTTTATCTGTACAAATTTACCACCAGGTATTTGCGTTTTTGATTTACCTCTCCAATCTTTCTTTTTTGTAGATTTAGCCCACATCCCAGGAACTTCATACGACCCCGTAGACGCACTTGATGTCGCTTCCTTGGCTTCGACCTTTGCTTCATTAAATATAGGCTTAAAATTAACTTCTGTCCATACATTCTCCTTTATTGGAACACAATTTGGGACCATCTTTCCATTTTTCATTTTACCCCCTACTCGCCTATATCCCTTCCAGCAAGCCTCAGTCATACTCTCAAGATTAGGAAATAAAGGCGCAACATAACCACCAGAAGATCCTGAACCAGTTGCTTCCTTGGTTTCCATCTTGGCTAGTTTGGTGTAATAGTTGGGGTCTTCCCATAAATGATCCTTAGCAATTTTTCTTGCAATCTTAATACTATCTGTATGTTCTTTCTCAACAGCAGCACCCTTGCGTAATTGTTTTTCCAAAAAATTAATATATTCTGTTGAGTCTTTTGTTTCGTTATGTTTTTTTTCAATATCAATTAAGGTTATAACTTTTTTATCCCTCGAACTATTTTCATTATTAATCATTCTCTTGTAGTTAAATCCATCACCAGCAATAGCTGGATTTTTACTAAATTCATCATCTATCGCATTGTTAAATAATTTGTTCACATCTTCCATATTCTATTAAGCGTTTTTTAATTTTGGTTCCCAATAACCTCTGTTCATCCACATAAATTGGTAAAATTCCCTAAACATTTTTATTGTAATGTCTTTAACTTCCCCCTCAAACTTGCCTCTTCGGAATTCCTTTTGTAATTTTTCAATTAACTTATTCTCATATTGAGCAAGAGTATTACTTTCAAAGAAATCTTTAATTTCTTTCCTCATCAAAACTTCAATTTCTTTTTTCTCCGATTGTGTTAATGCCATTATTTAAAAATTATTGAATAGGTTAATCCCAATATACTTAAACCTATAAATATTTGGTTTATATTATTTTTTGTTCTATCTCTTTTTAAACTATCTTCTAAATATTTTTTTGATGTTTCTAGTAATTCATACTTTTTATCTTGGTTTTTGATGAAATCAAGATATCTTATTTCTTTTTCTTTGTATATTGAAATAATTGAATCCTTTAATATTGATTTTTCATTACTTTTTATTACTAAATCATTTGCTATATCTAATTCAACTTTTACTGAATCACATCTAGTTAAATCTTTAACAATTTCTCTAGCAATAGTTAAAGAAATAATTTTATTCGTTGGGATTGAATCTATATCTTTTTGTGAGAAAAGAATCAATGGCATCCCAATCAAAAGTGTCGATAGCAATAATTTTTTCATAATAATATTTTCTTGAAATTTGTTTTTGTCTATTAATTTGATCTATGTTTTTATTAACATCATCTATTTGCTTAAAATATTTATCAATCTTGTCTTGAATAATAATTTGATTATCTTCAATTCTTTTATTTGATTTCTCCAAATCATTTATTTTCCTGGTAGTGGTTTCATCCAACTTAACTTTTTCTTTCGGCAATTTTATAAACCAATAAGGAATATAAATGAATATACCAATGATAACTAATTTTAAAATAATATTAATAATTGTATTTATTTTAGATTCCATTTTAAGTTTTTTTCCTTAACGAAAGTACTCTAGCCCATTTAGATTTAAACTTCTGGTAAAAATTTTCTAAGCTAGAAATTATACCTAAGAAATCCTCGTCCACTTTAACTATATCAGCACTAATATATACACCACCATTTTCACCAACAGTATATATAAACTTTAAATCATCGTCAATTAAATTACCTCCCCATTGTACGTTGTTTTTGTAAACATGAAGTTCATCAAAATCAACCAAATCAGAAACTTCGGAAACAAATTCATCCATTGTCTGCTGGAATGTTGTTTTATCATCAGTCGTTATATCTAAATCCATTTTACTCTTACCGTGTAAAACTAAAATGCCGCCAGATATTCTATACTTCTGGTATTTATCATCAGGATCATTTTCTGGTTTATCACCAACATCATTAGTATTATCATCATCCTGATTTTCAATACTATTATATATTTTATTCTGAATACTCTTACCAATATTTAATCTACCGAAATCAGAATCACTTTGAGTAACTTCAGATTCACCCTGGTTAAATTCTGATTCAGTATCTCTAAACTCTGGCTCTCTCTGCTCAAAAATTAATTTAGATTTTTTAAGTAAATCTTTAATTTCATCATAACTATTATTTATCATTTTCTAAAATTTTTTGAAAAAGTTTTATATTAAATGCTGGCGATATATCAGTATATGTATTTAGAACGTTAGCCCTAGTTATTATACCATTATATTTAATGTCAACATTTGCTTTAGTATTATGACCTATGAATTTCTTATTTATTTTCATGCTATCACAAATTTTATCGCACAAAAACCCCAAACTTTCTAATTGCTCATTAGTATATGGATCCCAGAAATCATAGTCTCGCCAATTCTTATAATAAGGTTGACCTCTATAAATATCACCAATCCAGTTTAAATTTAAATCCAAATCATTATTTTTCTCTACCCAGCCCAAATTTTCTAGTGAAATAAAAACACAATTTTTATTTAAAATTTGATTATAAAAAAAATTACCATAAGCAGAATCATTAAGTAATTTTAATATCTTACCCTCTTTTGTGATAATATAATTTGGTATCTTATCATAATTACCATTATACCTATACTTCAAGGAGGTTAGATATGATCCAACCTCCCTAGATGTATGCATTAAAACTATTTTATTTTTCTTCTTCTGTACACTAAATGGCTTAAATTCACCATATTTAATTATCTCTATCATCCCTCTTTCTATATGTCAATTTTTTTAGCGATGACTCTAAGTCTTCATCAAAATTTATATCTAATTTTTTTACCCTTGCTTTTCTCACTTTTGGGGTTGGAGTGGGGAAATTTTCATCATCAATGTCATCTGGGGTTGTCTCCACCTCAGTTGGGGTAACTCTTGGTTTTCTCTTTCTCTTAAACTTTAAATCTTCCTTTTCTGGTTCACTAAATTTAATCTTACTTAAATTATCCAAGTATTCTTCTAATTTACTTAAATCCTCATCAGTTGGCTTTAAAGTATTTTTAGTATTTTCATACTCAAACATCCCAGCCTTTTTGCTTAGTTCTTCTATGTCGACATTATCTAATGTTTCTACTTGTCCTTTTTCTAAGTCAGATTCTTGTAATTTAACTAGTAGATGTAAAAAAGATAATGATATGATAGGTAATAAGCCACCTGAAAATAAAGCCAGAATCCTTTTATGCCCCACGATATCCCCCTCTTCAATTAGATATTGAAAAAATACATTTGATAACTCAACCCAGTCCTTAAACATTTTTGAATTCTCATCAATATAACTATAGGAGTAAAATACATTCCCAACCAATTGTATTAATGTTACAATACCGAACGGTAGATATACTTTTCTCCCCATTGATACTGAAATAGCCGCTAGGGATGCTAATGCTGCTATCTCAACACCAAAGGATAAATATAATGCCCATTTATTAGTGTTTGTTAATCCGTACCAAGTAGTAACGTGAGATATAGATACAACTGCAACAGTAATAATGGGAACTAAGAATGCAAAATAGACAATTTTTTGTAAATTATTTTGTAACCAATTCATTATTCTCTTAATTTTTGTAATTCATAATCAATTTGAGATTGTCTATTAACATCTAAGATTTTTCTATCAGTTGATTGAATAAATCTCTTTTCGGTTTCCAAACTCATAATTTGTAATTCTTTATCCAGTTCAGTCTTTGTGTACGTGGAATCTTTTATTGCTGTAATTTCTTTACGTATCTTAGTTAATTCTTTTGATTCTGAACAACTTCTAAAGAATCCTAACAATAGTAATACAAAAACAATAACCACGAAATTTTTTGTTAAAAAGTTTTTTAAATTTTCCATAAAAATAATTGTTTTAATTTTAAATATAATCAAATAATACTTTTGACTCATTTCTGAGTTTTTTAAGTGCTTTTTCTTTAATCTGCCTAACTCTTTCTTTGGTTAGGTTAAAGTCCTCCCCAATCTCTTCAAGTGTTCTCATAGAACCATTTAGCCCAAAATAATCCTCAATAATTGTTTTCTCTCTATCTTCCAAGATGCCAATAATGTTCAATAACTTTTCTCTAAGAATCAATTTTGTATTGAATACATCTTCTGGATTGTCGGCATTTTCGTTTTTAATAACACTAACTAATGTGTCACCATCCTCATTTAACATCAAATCCAAATCAACGGTATGGGGTAGATTATTGAATTTCTTAGGAGTGCTATTATCGAACTCATTTAGAACTTTCTTAATCTTTTGATACTCTTGGACAATATTGACTGGAAGCCTTATTGTTCTTGCGTTATCATTTAGCGATTCAATTATAGCTTGTTTAATCCACCACACACCATAAGAAATAAATCTTAAATTCTTGGTCCAGTCAAACTTGTCAATTGCCTTCAATAGTCCATAATTACCTTCTGCAATCAAATCGGACAAATCTAAACCTTGGTTCTGATACTGTTTACATACACTAATGACAAATCTTAGGTTTCCTTCAATTAGTTCTTTTTTAACTAAATCCTTTTCCCTTTTTGTTGCATCAGGATTTAACATAATTTTGGCTAACTCACGCTCTCTTTCAGCATTCATAACCTTTAGTTTGCGAACATCTTTTAAGTAAGATGAAATTTCTGACTGGTTGATAATTGAAATTGTTTTTCCTTTCATAGTTTTTTTAAGCTGAATAGTTATCTAAAAAGTTACGTTCATTAGTCGTTAGCGACCATACACCAGACTTTGCAATCTTTTCTAAGAGTGTATCCAAATCATAAGTTACAATAGCATCTTTTTTAGGTGCTGTTGTTTGTTTTGTCGAATTGCCATACATTTCGTTAAGAGTTTCACTCTTCATAATTGCTAATATTTTCTGATCCCCTCGCTTCTTACTTTCAGACTTAACATTTTCTGGTGTTAAAGTTAGGTTGGCAAACTTGCTCATAGGCATATATGCTGCAACATCACTTGTGATTTCTGTTAAGAAATAACCCCCAACATTGTCAAACAATATTGATGATATGAAAGTAGATAAATCTAACAACTCCACATCTGTGCCAAATATGAGAACATAATTTTTACCCAATTTGGTTTCAAGCGGTTCTGTGTCAGAAACCTGTGCGAACTCCTCGTAAAAAGTTTCTAAGTTAAACTCGCTTTTAGCATCGAAAATAGTTAAATTGTAACTCTTCATTATTTATTTGTTTTTGCAAAGATAATAAAATTTTCCAGAAAAAAGAAATAATCAAATTATTTTTGAAATATTATTTTTCTTCTCCACTCTAATCGTAGTATTGGCCCAGTTGTTGATTAGGGGATTGTGTGAAATTAATAAAATTTTCTCAAAGTATCCTTTTAATCTAACAAAAAATTCACTTAATATGTCAAGATTTTCGTTAGACACTTTACCAAATACTTCGTCAGCAACCCAAATGTTTGGCTTTGGTAATGAACATATTTTACTTAAAACCGCTCTTAGTGCTAGCGACGCAACAGTTTTTTCATAGCCAGATCCTGTTGTCATTAGTTTCTCGACACCACTATTACTATCAATCATAACAAATTCAACCTCATTCTTATCGTTCATTCTAACATCTAACGAGAAATAACAAACTGTATCTAATAACCTCTGTAACTCTGAATTTATTACAGGCAACATAGTTTTCATAACCATTTTTGATATTCCGTTTTTACCAAATATATCCAGATATAATTTATAATATCTTTCTTCGTTTTGCTCTTTGTATATGTTTTGAATTATTTCCAAATTCTTTTCTTTCTTATCTTGAAAATTGGATGACTGAACATCAATTGATGTAATTTCTCTGTTAATTTTATTTTTCTCAAAAACCAATTCATCAATCTTAGAATTTGCTTTTATTATCAGTTTTTCTATATCTTGGTTCTTCTTTATTTTATCCTGAACTTCTGAATAACTTTTTAATTTGTTTTTCAACAAATCTAATTTCATTAAATTAGATTCATATGTTAATTGATGTTTTTGTTTTACTAATTTGTTTTTTTCAAACAAGTCATATTCCTTCTTTAAGTTATTCTGACTTTTATTTTCATCCTCCAGCAATTGAACCTTACCACTTATTCCCGTAAACTCTTTCTCCAATTCGGAAAGGCTATCAACTTTTGCTTTTGTAAATTTTGCATCTATTAGATTCAATCCGCAATGTTCACAACTAACACCATTCCCATAAGTTGAAATTAATTTCTTTACCTCGTCAATCTTACTCTTAATTATTTCTCTGTTTAATTTCATATTCATGATATCCTCTTTTATGTTATCATGATTCGTCTCATCATACGCCTTCTTTGGTTTACTAGTATCTATTGATAATACCATATCTTTAAACCTAATAGAATTGGCTTCAACAGTATTTATCTCTTGCTCTAAGGATTCTTTATTAATACCAACTAATTCTTTATCAAAATCATTATACTTCGATTCAAACAAAGTTTGTTTGTATTCATTACCTTTTAAAATCCTTTCATCATATTCTTTTAACTCCCCATTCAATACAATTAATCTATCTTTAAATTCTTCTATTGAATTTGCTAAATCTTCATTTTCTTTCTTTAGTTTCTCTGGGCTGTATAAATTAGAATACATTCTTTTGGTAAAGTCACTATACACCTCCTTCGCTAAATCTTCTTTTTTCTTTAAATGTTCTAACCCCAAAAATCGACTAAGTAGTTGACCCCTGGCTGTTGGTTTGGAGTCTAATAAGTCCTCAATATTACTACTTGTTGTTAGAATGGTTGCCAAAAAATCATCTACATTACCAATAGTATTCTTTATGAAAACTTCTGTTTCTCTCCTCTGTTCACCTTTAAGATTCTGCAAATCACCATTCTTTAATCTTTTGTCAAAAGATAAATCAGTCTTTATTTTCCATTCATCAGATTTACTAAGTTTTCTTTCTAATGTTCTGGTAATAATATACTCTTCGCCATCTATCAATATTTCTCCAACAACAGAAACTCGATCCTTATTTGTGAATTTGTTAAATACATCCTCTGCTTTGCTACTCTTTGTTGTTGTGTTAAAAAATAAAAATAATAGTAAATCAATAGTAAGCGTAGTCTTACCCCCCGTATTCTGGGGGATTGATTCGATTATGGTTATACCATTTAACTTATCAAAATCAAGAACTTGATTATCACCAAAAGACAAGAAATTACTAAACTTAATTTTTTTGATATACCATTTATTAAATTGTGTTGTTTCTGGATTCTCGGCCAGTAACTTATTTTCCACAATCTTATTAATCTCCATAACTCTATCATAAGAATCAGCATTATTGTTTTTTTCCAACATTTTTTTTATCAAATCACTTTGATAACTTACGTCTAAAATATTTGATGACACATCAATGGTTTGTAGAACCTTGTTATCATTTTTTATTTTTGTTATAACTTGAACAGTATTTGATGAATATTTTTTTGAAAAATATTGTCTAATGTCCTTTGTTTTCTCTTGTGTAATGTTTTCAGGGTAGTCCTCCCAGACTACCCTTATGCTTGGGTTCACCAAGTTTTTTTCTTCCATATTAATTTGATTTATTTTCGTATGTTTCAATAATGGCATTTATTGCCCAAACAATTCCAGATGAGAATATCCCATCAAAAAACCAAGATGCTTCATAGCATAATCCAAAATAATTCATCGTTGGGGAATAAACAAAGAATCCCAAGAAGAATCCACCCCAAGTGCTAAAACACATTGGACAAGATATAATTCCATAAAGGAATTTAAACATAGGCGAAATAAGTATAATACCTTTATTACCCACGTTTTTTAAAAAATCTCTAAGGTCAGAAAATATTGATCCGTAAACCATTATGTTCATAAGCCCATAGCTTGTTAATGCAAAAATAAAAATTTCCATGTTAATTTATTCTAATGTTTGACGATTTATGATATCTAGCTGAATTTTTTGTTGCCTCAAACATAGCCCGATATTCTTCTATTATTCTATTTTTCTTATTTACTTCGCTTGCCAAGTTATTGAACTTAACATTCAAATCATTAAATTGGTTCTCCAACTCAATATTATTAACTAAAACTTCTTTTAACACAAAAACTTCTTTGATAATAGGTACTTCTTTAATAACCTCAACTTCCCTAATCTCGACCCTTACATGATTGCTTGGAACTTCTTTAATCACTTCTTTATGTATAGGCACTTCTTTAATCACCTCAACTATCTTTTCAACAATTCTGTCAACTGGCACTTCTACTATCCTCTCAACAATTCTGTCGACTTCAACTATCTTCTCAATAATTATTTCTTTCGGTTGATTATTGTTTTTAGAATCATCATTCAATAAGCCATACTTTTCAATAAAGAAGCCAGACTTTAAACATTGGGAAACAAATTCGTCAATATCTCCAATATCATTCTTTTCGCAGAATCTAACAATGTCAATATAAAAAGAATCATTAGTTATTATTTGTGTTTTCATTTTATTTATTTGTTAAAATTTCATTATTATTTTTTATATCATCATACGAGTTTATCTTAAAACTTAGATATGGCTGGGGGTTCTCTAAATCAACAAAATCATAATTATCATTATCAATAGTGTAAACCCCATAGCCGTGATTTGTTATACTTTCGCCAAAATTCTGCTGGATTGTGCTACCAATTTGTATTATTGGTATTTTTTTAACTAATTTAACTTTTCCCATATTTTTTGTACTTTATTTTTTACATCTAATTTATTATTTTTTACGTCTGACCCCCAAAATCTATATATTTTATAGCCATTATCTATTGCAAAATTTTCTTTTACTTTATCATTCTCTTGAACTGATTTTTGAAAATCAGATAGGTTCTCAAAAATTGCCTCATTACCATGCCAATAATCACCATCAATTTCAAATAAAATATTTGTATTAACAATTAGAAAATCATACTCTCTATACCAAAAATTTGTTTTATTCTTATCATATATTCTGTATTTACACTGAAATGGTATATTACATTCTTCTAATATTTTTTCAAAAATAATTTCAATATCTGTTTTTTTACCATAAAAATGAGAATAATCCACTAACATTTGTACCGCACTTTTACCATAAAGTTCAATAGTGGTTTTGTCACATTTTCTTTCACCATATTTACCGTTCCAATTATGTTTAAACCCATATCTTTCAATCATAGTTTCATTTCTTTTTTCTTTTGTTTTACTATCTTGACCAGGGTAATGCCCATTGTTTTCAATAAATTTAGACATACCATCTTTTATCTTTTTTCTAAAGTCATCTGTCTGCCATAATTTTTTTAAAGTAATAGATGATTGTAATTTTTTATCATCACTTTGTTTTACACCATAAGCAGGATTATTTTCACCAATATATATAATTTTTTGATGACTATCCTTACATTCTCTACAACAATATTTACCTTTATTTTTTATTAATTTATTAGGCATCACAAAAAATTCTTCCCCACAAAAATTACAAATTGTTTTTAATTTTTCAACTTTAGGTTTTCTATATGATTCATGTTGACATTCAACTGAACAATATTTTTGTTTAGCATTTTTAGTGTCATAATTTTTTTCACACTGTTGACATACTTTATTCATAATTTTGTTGTTTAATACTAAATAGTATAGTTCAACAAAAAAATAAAGATTATTTAACTAAATCCCATCCATTTTTTAAATAAAATTCAATATCATTATCATCAACTTCTATTTCAGTATTCAAATATATTGTTTGCCTCTTATGTATATCACCACATAAAACAATATCACAGCCATTAAAGATATCTTTTTCAAAACCATCTTCAATGGTAAACCCCAAATCAGTTTTTAAACCCTTAACTGGTCCGTGGAATAACCCAATGTTAATACTACCCTCCATTTTCTTTGGTATATCTGGGGGGATATTATGTTGCATTAATGAATACACACACCAATTAACATTATCATCAGAATACACCCCCCTCTCATACAGAAAACTTATATTGGTATTCTTAATAGCATCAACAATAGGGGTTATAGCATCAAGTCTTTCCATGTTTGTTTCCAGGAAGTCATGATTACCAATTAAAATTATAGTCTTACTTATCTTAGCGCATTCTTCCAGAACCCAAACAATAAATTCAACCAACTCTGGGGTCATCTGGTTCTTACTATGAACCAAATCACCTGTGAAAACAATCCTATCAGGTTGTATTTCATTCCATTGGCTAAACGCGTCAGTTAATATTTGCTTGTATAAGTCGTGATCCTTATATAATCTTATATGTAAATCAGAAAAATGAATGATTTTATTTATCATATTGTTTTTTTTACAAACATAGATAAATAAAATCACTCTATCAATATGTTGTGTAACTAAAATACTTTAATTCTGCTGAAATAACCAAATAAAGGATCATTATCTGATTTTTTGAATGTTGCAGTAGCGGTAATTTCCTCACCAATTTGAATACAACTACCTATATTACCATAGACCTTCCA
>Ga0114975_10003131_pt1 | contig 11119 bp, 16 predicted proteins | sample S_130626_EF_Meta_FD_87031 | JGI IMG/M metagenome (GOLD analysis project Ga0114975, IMG submission 87031) | Freshwater microbial communities from Lake Simoncouche, Canada to study carbon cycling - S_130626_EF_MetaG | ecosystem: Environmental > Aquatic > Freshwater > Lake | place: Lake...
GAAGTCGCGCTTGCCCTTAAACAGGGTCAGGATTTGATCCTCAAGCCACTCCGTCTCAATGACATCGACATCAAGGTCCTCCATCCCCAGCCTCCTTCGCAGCCTTTCTTGCGAGATAGTTCGCCTGCTTGCTGGCCGCGCCCTTGCGCCCTGCCTCAGACGCCGCTGCCACGTTCGTCGCGTAGTAACGTCTGTCATTGGAAACGCTCTTCCCGCCAAGGCTGGCAATCGCCCGCCGTCTGTCAGAGTCCATGCCCGCAAAGCCCCTAGGCTTCTTTACTGGGTAGTCGGGTTCGTCGTTCATTGCTTCGCCCCTGCCATAATCAAACGCGCTCTACGGGAAATCTCAGCCTTAACCGTCTCGTCCTCGATGTGGTTCAAAGCGAGATATGTGATGTAACCAACATGCGTCAGGGTTTCCCGGATGTACTCCGCAGCCCTCTCCCCGTCAGGGTTGACAGGCTCAAGCCAGTAGCCGGGGCGGTCGTCGGCCTTCCTCGCCTGACGGGTCAGGGTGTTGGTGAGTGGGGTGTCGATCCTCATGGGAACCCCGCCATTCTCGGCATCGAAACACCGACCACGGTTTCAGAAGGGTCCGCAGGAAGCTCGCTGGAGGCCGCAAATTTTTCGGCTACCTCCGCCGCTGCCGCCTCTGAACGGGCGTCCTGCCCCACTGCAAACTGCAAGGCGAAGGCTTCGAGATTGATGTTCTCGATATAGTGGTAAGGACCCGTCGGATTGTACTTCTTGCGGGCGTCGTTCAGGCAACGAAGCACAGTCACAATGTCATAGGGTGTTAGGGTTTTTCCTAACATTAGGGTCGATAGCTGGGCCGTGGTGTCAAACACGGCTTCCGCAGGACCAAAGCGAAGGTCGTTCTCCTTCACACTGGCTACGCTCTGGCTCAGGGTTTCAAGATAGTTCATGGCTTGGCCTTTCTAGGTGGTTGGGGTTACTCGTGGTTACGAAACACGCTCCACGCATCGTAGCTGTCTTGACGCCAGTCAAACTCGTCGTCTTCGAAGGTCTTCACGGCGCTCATCGCCTTGTCCACGGCTTCCTCCATGTCAGAAGCCGGGATCTGGATAACGTGTTGAAGCTTGACCACACGCTCCACAACGATGGCGAAGAGCTGTTTGCTCCGGTCACGCTTGGGCTTGGGTTGGGGGGGAATGGGGCTGGTCACCATCACACAAGCTCCTTGGTTACAAAAAGAAGGACAGGCTTGTTGTCGTCCCGGCGATGTAACGCAACCAAGTCCTCGTCATGGATCACCGTCCACGGCTCAGGGTTGTTGTCACACATGCAACCCTTGATCGCCCAAGCCAACATGGCAGGACTGTCGGGATGCAGGACCTTGATCGCCGACAAAATGGCGAAGACCTCCTGACAATCCTTGGAGGTTAAATGGGCGATCTCGCCCTTGCGGGTTTCAAAACGGTACATGGTCCACGGTCCTTTCTACGGGTGAAACACGTCTTCTTTAGACAGTGTAAGTATCAGTGATTCGCTTGGCTGTGTCAAGCTGGGCTATGCGGGGGGGACGAGGATTATTTCAGAAGGGGGAAATAGGCCGGGGTATTTCCCCCTCTTTGGTTACAGAACTGCCGGGTCTATGAAGAAAATGCGGTACGTCCCACTTTTTTTGTCCTTTCGGCGCATACAACGAAAACCGACAAGTTTGTCAGGGTTCTGTTTCTGGTAGTGGTTCAAGCTGGATCGGATGCTCATTGCCTTGTTGGCGTCGGGAACGGCAATGCTCGACCCGTGAGCCACCAAGGAGAAGTCAACAGACCGAACAAGTACCCCGTACCCAGTAGAAGGGAGTGGGTGTCCATCTTCTATCTCATGTAAAAATTTCATGTGGTTTCTCCGTGTATTGGGTGACAGGTATATACTATCTAGATGACGGGTGAAGGTCAATGGAGCGAGGATCTCGCACCACGGCCACGGGGACTTCTCTATAAGGATGACCATGATATCGGACGGAAAGTCCCTAAGTACTTGATGATACGGATATATCCCAGAAAGGGCCTTTTCAGGAAAAAGATGGTTTAATCCACGGGGGGCGGTTTTTAGAAGTTTTGTGTGTGTTTTTCAAATTTGGGCTGATCTGGGATATATCAATATCTACAGGCACTTAGCCGATATCAAGCTGGTATATTAGATTATATGTTACAGTAAGTATTGCGGTAACTATGGTCCCCTACGCGAACAGAATTTTCTTGAGACGAAATGTTTTTGCAAGCCCCCCCCCGTATATCCAATATCCCCTTGATCTCCAGTAGGTTAGAGACTTTCCCCTTGGTATCATGGTCCTCCTTATAGAGAAGTCTGTTGAAGGAACCGAGCTGTCAACGTATGTTGATAGCTGCTTTTCGAACCCCCAGAAGGAGGGCTTTGTGGCAGCGAAACACCGAGTACCGATCCAAAGCCTCCGGATAATGGGGGAAAAGGCGTATGGGCTCACGCCTAAGCAAGAACAGTTTGCCCTTGTCTTCGCGACCGAGAACGTGACGCAGACCGAGGCGGCGCGGCGGGCTGGCTTTAGTAACCCCTCTTGGTCGGCATCTCGGCTCCTGAATGGGCGCGACTTCCCGCATGTGCTGCGCCGTGTTGTGGAGCTGAAGCACGAGCTGTCACGCCGGTTCGAGGTGACTTTTGAAAACCACGTGAAGAAGCTGGCCGAGATCAGGGATCTTGCCTTGGCTGACAAACAGTATGCGTCGGCGGTGGCTGCTGAGAAGAACCGGGGGCAGGTTGCGGGGCTGTACATCGCGAGGCATGAGGTCTTGATTGGAAAGATCGACCAGATGAGCCGCGAAGAGGTAATGTCGGAGATCAGGAAGCTTCAGGAGGAGTTCCCTGCCTTGGCTGACAGCGCGTCGATGAAGCACTTGGTCGAGGACGTTACCTTTGAAGAGCTATTACCCGAGCCACCTCCCCCTGAACCGAAGGTTGGACATGAGCAAGACGGCGAAGACGTTGGTGACAGAAGCGGGCGTGTGGAAAAGCCTGAACGCCGCTACTTCCCACCTCGTACACTGGACAAGGATTGAGGCCCGGATCGGGGCTGGCATCCCGGACATCAACGGCGCGATGACAGACATTGAGTTCTGGGTCGAGTTGAAGGTTGTCCGGACGGTCAAGTTTCTGACAGAGGGTCTGTGGAGGCCCGGCCAGATCGCATGGCAGATGCGCCGGGCGAGGGTGACGCCGGGCGGGGTGTGGAACCTCGTAAGCCACCCCTCTGGACAAGCTGTCAAACTTTACCGTGGGGCGAAGGTTTTCGATCTAAACACGGGCGTGACAGTTGAGCCTGATTTCGAAACGCATCTGCCACCAAACTGGTTTGCGATGCTTGACTACATAGGGCGACAGAATGGCGAAGCTTGATCCTGTCAATTACCACATCATCCTGCCGGAAGATTTCTACGCTTTCATGGGCGCGGCGATAGATCATGCTCGGGAGGCAAGGAACATTCGGATTTCGAAGCGGCGCGTCTGTCTGGCATCGGGTCTGTCACATGCGACCATGTGGGAGGCTGAGAAACATAACCGTGACCTTCGCTTTTCAACGATCATCCGGTGTTGCACGGTGTTGGGTTATGAAATGCGGTTGGTGAAGAAGCCTGAGCCGCGACAGATTGCGGAATATGATGAGGCGATCAGGGAAAGGCCGGGGGCGCGAAAGAAGCGCCCTACTGGCGGGCACAATTTCCCAAAGAAAATCACCGCACCCGTTTGAAGGGGCGCGGTGACAGTCAGTATCAGAGGCGCGGTGACAGTCAGTATCAGAGGCGCGGTGACAGTCAGTATCAGGGCCGTCGCGGGCGCGGGGCTGACAGGGCCTCCAGCGCGTCGGCGCGGCTCCGGTGGTGTGACAGATCGCCCCTCGGGGTGGCGACTCGCCAGAGGCGGCGCTTGGGGGAGTACACCGCCCATCCTCGGGCGCACCCGTTTTCTGTCACGACATAAGCTGAGGGTCCGTCCTTGTGTATTTCGATCATGGTCTACCTTTCTGCGGGGTTGTGACAGAACCTGCCGCGATGACAGGTCCTGCCGGGGTGTCAAAAACTGTCAGGTATGGGAGTAACCGTCGGGCTCGATGCAAACGAACATGCCGCACCACTGCACGCAAATTGCGCCTCCGGAAAACATGACAGGTTCAACTGTTTCTCTGAAATCGCGATAGCTGGCGGGGTAGGGTGCGCCATCGGTTGCGCGCTTCCAAAGGCTAAACAGGGTCTGGCGCTGCGGGCGGGTCGTCGGGGTCATGGGTTCACCTTTCTGGGTGGTGGTGACAGAACCTGCCGCGATGACAGGTCCTGTCTGGGGTGTCAAAAACTGTCAGGCGCGGCGGCGCGGGCTGAATGTTGACAGGCTGGCGGGGTGCGACTCGCCCCAGAAGTCGTTGAAAACCTCGATACAGTCGCGCAATGAAAACACGGTTTCGTCGGCCATGTTTTCGGCATAGCCTTGGTAATCCTCTCGCTCGTCTCCCGCTAAGTTAAGGAAAGCGGCGGCAAGGTAGTCTCGCGCCGTGCTGGCGTCGGGCAGGGCTTCGGTCTGGTTTTGGATGGTTAAGAGATACATGGTTTCACCTTTCTACGTGATTGCGCCGTCTGGCGCTGGGCTGGCGTCGTGCTGCCCTGTGAGGCGGCTCGTAAGCCGCCCTGCAAGGCTGTCGTGCGCCTCATGCTGCCTCGGTGACGGGTTGTCCGCCGTGGCGCTCCAGCATGGTCTGGAGCCACTTTTCGGGCTGGTCGATACACTCGTCACCCTCGAACGCTGCGCCGATGTAGAGGCTCTCTGTCGCCTCTGGGATGGCTCGGCTTAGGATTGCGTGGGCATGGGCTCGGATGAGTTTGGGGCCTTCAGCATACGGCCACTTCAAACTTCGCTCGTCGCCATGCGCTCCGCCGCGCTCGTAGCACAATCCGTAGAACATGCCTCGCGCTACGCTGGCATGGGTTAGCATGTGGGCTGTGCGGGCAAGGTCAATCGGGGCGGTGTCCATGCGACAGAAAACGTGCGTGGCGTCCTTGGTGCCTCCCAGTGTCACGCTGCAACCGATATACAGGCTGACGGGTCGGACTGCTGACAAGAGCCGAACTAGAGCGGTGATCGCTCCGCCGCGCTTCTCTAGCTGGGGGGCTCGGATGCTGCCGCTACTGGCAAGGTCCACGATGATCGCCAGCGGGGCGCTGTCAGTCATCTGGCGGCGGCGCTGGCGCATTGCCAGCGGGTGCCCTGCCAGCATCGCAGGAACGCAGGGCAGGCCTCCGGCGACGCTGGCGACGGTCACGAACTTGCGCGACACAAAGTCCCGCGCCTCCAGCTTTGACAGGTAGGCGTCGGACTTCGCTGCTGCGGCGTTGCATCCTTCATGTACGCGCTTCAGGCTGTCATCGTAGGCCATGCCTCCTGTCCAGTCGTTGCCCGCGCTACAGTTTCGGCGGCTCGCGTGGTTCTCAGGTACTGCGGCGAAGCGGGCGGCGGTCTGCGCCATGTCACCAATCAGGAACATATCCTTCGCCCGGCCAAGGCCGGGGTGGGAGCGGATGGCGTCGATTGCTGGAAGGTCGAAAGCGTTCATCGTTCAGGCTCCCTCTACCATGCGGCGCTGTTCCTTGCTCAGTCCAGCAAGGTAGGTCATGTCTGCGGCTTCGTCGCTGGTGAAGCCAGCGGCTATCAGGGCTGCGCCTGCCTGCATCTGGCGGGCGTCGATTAGGTGTTTCAGTCCGGCGGAGCGGGCGCGCTCGCGGGCGGCTTGCACCCTGCGGGCGAATTCCGGATTTCCGGAGATTGCAACCTCAAGAGCGGGGTCGGGGTTCCATTCAATCCTGACAGGGAACCTCGATATAAAGGCTTGGTCTAGCCTATTCCGTCCGACGTACTCCGCAGTGGCCCCTGTCCCGTGCGTGTTGGCTCCGCCGATGATGATGCAATCGGGGTGCCGTGCGATCATGCCGTCAGGAAATGAGGCGTAACCGTTTGCAAGAGCGGCGTTCAGGCTCAAGGTAACGCTGGCGTCCCAACTGTCCACCTCGTCCAGCAACACGACTCCGCCGTGTTCGAAGGCGTCACGGAACGGGGTGCGATGGTACTTGCCGGGGGCGTCAATAAAACCCATCAACTCGTGTTGCATCATCATCGCGCCGTGCGCTCCGAAAGTGCGGCCCAGTGCCTTTGCGGCCTGTCCTGCGCCGTGCGTCTTGCCGCTGCTGGTGCTGCCAACAAGGAACACGTTCACGGCGAAACCGTTCGCCTGCTTCACTGACAGGGCGCGCAAGAGGGTCGCAAGCTTGGGGTGACTGTGTCCGTCCACTTTGCCGATGCTGCCGTCTGCGCGGCCCACTTCGATCCGGACCGTCTGCGTCCCTTCAAGCTTCGCCTCGACCATGCGGTTAATTGCCGGGGCAAGTGTGCCCATGATGTGCGGCGCGATCATCGCGGCCAGTGCTGCGCCTGCGGGGTCGGATGTCACCGGGGCGGCTGTCACCGGCTCGGCGGCGGGCGCTGTCACTGTCACTGTCACCGGGGCGGCGCTGCCGGGCGCTCTGTCACGGGCAAGGCGGGCGGTGCGCTCGATGAAACCAAGCTGCGCAGGCGTCGCCCATCCGTCTTGACGGGTTTCGACGGTCTTGATGATGCTCTCGCATTTCTCCCGGCTGTCGGCGTCCATGCGGTCGGCCACTGCGTGGAAGTCTGTCACTGCTCCGCCAAAGGTGAAGGGGGCAACGCTGCGGTCTTTCATCTCGTCTGTTCCTTCTGTGCTGGTGTTGGTTGCGGCCAAGAAAGCAAGTCTTGCGGCTGTAAGCGTCTCTTCGATGTCGATGCTCATGATCTGACAGGCTCGGCGACACTCGGTCGCGTTCAAGCCGGATGCGTCGATGTGGTTCGCTTGCCGGTAGGCTTTCCACTCGGGGTGGCTCCTGATCGCGGCTCGCAGTATGTCGCGCTCGGCGACGGTCAAGGGGCGGTCGGTCATGCTCTGCCTTTCGGTAAGAGGTATGGCTTCAAATTCGACAAGCGGCGGAAGTAATCCTTCCAATCCTCGTTTCCGTGAAAGCCGTTGGCAAGCCATGTCGCATACTCTTGGCTGAAGCCGTAAGCGTGCAGTGCCATGCTGATTAGCCGACGGCTGCGTGCGGTGCGTGTGGTTTTGCTGCTGCGCCTGTCGAGCCGGTCGATCTGGGCGCGGGCGGCGGTCAGTGCTTCGGTGCGTGTCATGTTTAGCCCTCCAGCAAGCAAATCAGGAACACGCAAGCGGCCAAAAGGCTGCTCGACACTATGAAAGCTGTGCTTTCGATTTGGGATTGGCTCAGTCTTTTCAACATGTTAGCTGCCCTTTCTATCGGCTGCTTGGTGTCGGGGCGTGATTCGCCCGCCCCCATTCCTTAGACGGTTGTGGCTTGGCTGTCAACTGCACCTGTCAAAGTGATTGGATCGCTGCCTTTTCCCCGGCCCTGCGCGGCGCTGCTGCGGAACCTACATCAGGCCTCAGGGCCTCGCCCAATGCCCTCGGACACATGGTCCGTGGTCCACGTACCTCTGACAGAACCCCATAGCCGGTGGGCTTCTCTGCCCCGGCAATGCCCCATGGTCGGTGGTCCTGTCACCGTCTGTCAGGCTGTCCCGCATTGTGGTTCACTGTCCCGCATCGTGGGTTGATGGTGGGCGGCGCTCCTGTCATCTGTCACCGGCTCACGGTCCTCTGTCAGGTGACAGACCTGTCACGGTCCAAGGTCTGTCACCAAGGTCTGTCACCAAGGTATGTGTGTGTGCACACATCTATCGGGTCCCTTGGGCGATTCTGTCAGGTGACAGATTCGATGTTCGCGATGCGCGACCCCCCTTTTGCGGGCCGTGTCGCGTGGATCGGCCTAAATCACTGTTTTTGCCACAACCACAGCAACTCAAAAAGATCCATTGTCAGGGTTCTGTTAACGAAAGGCCCCTAGGATCCCCTACCCCGCCATAGATTTCTGTAGTAATCTCCCCTGATGAAGCACCCCTCCTCCTGTAAGTACGACTACAAGGATCCCCTCCCATGCCCAAGAACTCCGCTATTGGGGGAGCTCTTCGCCGTGGTTACCGGAGCCCTAAGGTTTGTCCTCCGTCCACGAAGGATGTGAGCATCAACCTCAAGAACCGTAACCATGCCATCAAGGAGTATGGTTACGGCCCCCTCAACCCTCTGGAACCCAGCACGGACTTCTGGAAGCGGAAGGCCGTGATGTGGAACACGAACGTCGCGGACGCGAAGACTTCCCGCTGTGACAACTGCGCGGCGTTCATCCAGACGAAGCAGATGATGGAGTGCATCGCCACGGGCATTGGTCTGGAGGCCGAGGAGCCCGCTCCCGTCCAGAACCTCGAAATGGGCCACGCCGAGGCCGTCATGAAAGCCGCAAATCTCGGCTACTGCCAACTGTTCCACTTCAAATGCGCGGGGGACCGAACCTGTGACGCATGGTTGATGGGCGGCCCAATCACGAACCTCTGACCTTTTCCAACTTCTGTAAACACTGTAGAAGTATAGAACCCGCCTCTACAGGAACCCCTCATGTCATCCATCGAACTTCTCCCCGAGGAAGCTGCGAGGAAATACGCGCAGCTTCTGAACCGTGCGGTCAAGCTGACCAAGCAACAGAAGGCGCATGACAGCTTCATTGATTTTGTTCGGTACGTATGGCCGGGATTTGTGGCCGGTCGGCACCACAAGATCGTTGCCGACAAGCTTGAGCGCGTAGCCAGCGGCGAACTGAAGCGCCTGATTGTGAACATGCCCCCGAGGCACACGAAGTCTGAGTTTGCGAGCTTCCTGTTCCCAGCGTGGTTCATTGGCCGTATGCCGACGAAGAAGATCATGCAGGCGACCCACACGGCGGATCTGTCAATCCGGTTCGGGCGCAAGGTTCGTAACCTCATGGACGGCCCGGACTACCACGAGGTATTTCCGGAGGTTAAGCTCCGTGCTGACAGCAAGGCTGCGTATCGCTGGGAGACGGATGACGGCGGGGAGTACTATGCGGCGGGTGTCGGCTCGAACATTGCCGGTCGCGGCGCGGACTTGTTCATTGTCGATGATCCGCACTCCGAGCAGGACGCTCAGTCGCCCACGGCCCTTGAGGCTGCTTGGGATTGGTACATGTCGGGACCTCGCCAGCGTCTGCAACCGGGCGGCGCTATTGTTCTGGTCATGACCCGGTGGGGCGACAAGGATATGACTGCCCGTCTGTTAAAGCAGATGGCGACGGACCCCAAGGCCGATCAATGGGAGGTGGTCGAGTTTCCGGCAATCTTGGACAGTGGCAAAGCCCTCTGGCCGGAATACTGGAAGCTGGAGGAACTGGAGAAGATACAGGCGTCCATTACTCCTTCGAAGTGGCAAGCGCAGTACATGCAGCAGCCGACCTCGGACTCGGCGGCCATCATCAAGAGGGAGTGGTGGAACATCTGGGAAAGCTCAAAAATCCCACGATTACAGTATGTTATGCAGTCTTATGATACTGCTTACTTAAAGACGAGGACTGCGGATTACACGGCGATCCAGACTTGGGGTGTGTTTTATCCGAAGGAGGATAGCCCGGCGAATGTGATTCTTCTGGATGCAAAGAAGGGCCGGTGGGAGTTTCCGGACCTGAAGAGGATAGCCCTTGAGGAATACAAGTATTGGGAACCGGACACGGTTTTGATTGAGGCCAAGGCTGCGGGGATGCCTTTAACGCAGGAGCTTCGGCAATTGGGAATACCTATTGTTAACTTTACGCCGAGCCGGGGCAATGACAAACATGCCCGTGTGAATGCTGTGGCTCCGTTGTTTGAGTCGGGGCTGGTGTGGAGGCCGGACGCTTCGTGGGCGGAGGAGGTTGTTGAGGAAATCGCGGCCTTCCCGTTTGCGGAACATGATGATATGGTCGATTGTGCCACGCAGGCGTTGATGCGTTTCCGGCAGGGCGGGTTTATCGCTCATCCTGAAGACTATCAGATGGACGACCGTCCACGGACCACGAACAGGGTTTACTACTAATGGCCGCACCTTACTCTGGAATCGCGCAGGCCCTTCCGAACAACCCGATGGCGATGGACGGTGGTCCGGGGATGGAGGTAGATGTCCCCGAGGATAACCTTCCGGAAGCGGGCGGCGATGTAACCATTGAGCCTGACGAGGATGGCGGGGCCACGGTGATCTTTGGCCGGGACATCGAGTCGTTGGATATGTCGTCCATAGGGTTTGGCGACAATCTCGCTACTGTTTTGGAAGACACTGATCTGGCGAAGATCAGTCAGGACCTTTGCGGATTGATTGAGGATGACAACAGCGGTCGTGCGGATTGGGAGAAGGCGTATGAGGAGGGGCTTACGTTGCTTGGCCTCATCTATGAGGAGCGCACGGAGCCGTTTAACGGTTCTACTGGTGTCGTGCATCCTCTTCTCAACGAGGCGGTGACGCAGTTTCAGGCGCAGGCTTACAAGGAAATGTTGCCTGCGAGCGGTCCTGTTAGGACGCAGATTGCTGGGAATACAACTCCGGAGAAGGAGGCGCAGGCCCAGCGCGTGAAGGACTACATGAACTACCAGATTACGGTCGAGATGGAGGAGTATGATCCCGACTACGACCAGATGCTGTATTACCTTGGCTATGGTGGATCGACCTTCAAGAAGGTCTACTATGATGGGGATTTGCAGCGGGCGGTGTCGCCTTATGTGCTTCCGAAGGATTTGATCGTGCCGTATTCGGCGCGGGATTTGATGACGGCGGAGCGTGTGACGCATGTGTTGAGGGTGTCGGAGAACAACCTTCGCAAGCAACAGGTCAGCGGGTTCTACCGGGATTTGGACATGTCGCCTCCTGCGGAGCCGATGCGTGACCAGATCGAAGAGAAGACGGACAAGATCACGGGCGTGGAGCCATCGGGGGATACTGAGGAGTACACCCTGTATGAGTGCCACTGCTCCCTTGATATCCCCGGCTACGAGGACAAGGACGAGAATGGTGAGCCGACTGGGGTCCAGTTGCCGTATATCGTAACAATTGACTCGTCGAGCGGCGACATTCTGGCGATTCGTCGTAACTTTAGTGAGAATGATCCGAAGCGGCGCAAGCGCC
>Ga0114975_10003133_pt1 | contig 11114 bp, 6 predicted proteins | sample S_130626_EF_Meta_FD_87031 | JGI IMG/M metagenome (GOLD analysis project Ga0114975, IMG submission 87031) | Freshwater microbial communities from Lake Simoncouche, Canada to study carbon cycling - S_130626_EF_MetaG | ecosystem: Environmental > Aquatic > Freshwater > Lake | place: Lake...
ACCCACCAGGAGGTAGGAAGCGGCATGGTCGGTGAGTTGGCAGAACCCATGGAAACAGGCCAGTTTCTGAAGCGAATCAAGGCTAATATGAATGTAGCAATAGTGCGTCATACCAAACTGATAGGTTCGCATGTAAAGCGCATAGCCGTATGTGGAGGAAGTGGAAGCTTTTTACTACCTGATGCCATTGCGGCGGGAGCGGATGTATTCGTGACGGCCGATTTCAAGTATCACCAGTTTTTTGACGCCGACAATCGAATCGTGATTGCGGATATCGGACATTTTGAAAGCGAACAGTTTACAATTGAGTTGTTGGGTGATTGGTTTAAGCGAAAATTCCCTACTTTCGCGTCCCATTTAACAGCGATTGAAACCAACCCTGTTTTTTATTTGTAACCACAATGGCGAAAAAACCAGTAAAGGCACCGGCAAAGAAAGCTCCCGCGAAAAAGGCGGCGAAGGCTCCTGTTGCCAAGGCTAAGACGACGGTGAAGCCGGCTAAGTCCGGCAAGGTGGTGAAGTCTGCGGTCAAATCGAAAAGTGCGGCAAAGCCAGTAAAGAAGGCTGCCAAACCGGTCGCAGCGAAGAAGCCCGTTAAACCGGTTGTTAAGAACAAGGCCGCTGTAAAAGCAGCGCCCAAAAAGATTACAAAACCTTCCAAACCGGCTGCTAAAAAACCGGTAGCCAAGCCTTTGAAGAAAGCAGTAGCGAAGAAGCCAGCTCCAAAACCGGCAGCTAAGAAGGTTACCAAACCGGTAGCCAAGAAGGTTGTTAAACCTGTGGCGAAGAAAGTAGCAAAGCCTGCTGCTAAAAAGGCTGCGAAGCCTGTAGCCAAGAAGGTCGAAAAAAAGCAAGCCAAGCCCGTTGCGAAAAAGGAAGTGAAGCCGATTTCAAAAAAGGTTGAAAAGCCCGTTGCGAAAAAGGCTGAAAAGCCTGTAGTTGTGAAGAGCCCTGAGCCTAAAAAGCCCGTGGTTAAAGAAGCTTCAGCTCCAAAGGCGCCGGCTGCTCCTGCACCGGCAAAGCCTACATTAGCCAAAGCAGCAGCAAAGGCGAGCAATGGCAAAGAGGATTTGTTTAAGCCCGATTTTCCAATCGATCTCGACTCGAATCGTCCGCTGCGCCCCAGGGTGCCTATGCCTTCGCCTGATGCACCGACCAAGCCCGTAGCGAATCCTATTTATGTACCGCCTGCGCCCGATGGCAAGCCGGGAATCAAGTTTGCACCAATAGCGATAATTGAAAAACCAAAAGAGAAATCTATAAAAAGCGAAGAGGAAGATATGAGTTCTAAAACAGCACCCCGTTTGGCATTCGCAGAAAGCGACGACAAAAAAGGTATCAGCGTTGAAGCAAAATTGCGCGCGTTGTATGCCATCCAATTGATTGACTCACGTATCGACAAGATCCACGCTATGCGCGGTGAATTGCCGTTGGAAGTGGAAGATCTTGAGGACGATGTAGCGGGATTGGAAGCTCGTTTGGGTAACCTCACGGAAGATGTAAAAAACCTTTCTGAGGAAATTACCGGTAAGAAAAATGGAATCAAAAACTCTGAGGCACTCATTGTTAAATACAAAGAGCAGCTCAACAATGTGAAGAACAACCGTGAATACGATTCACTGAATAAGGAAATCGAGTTTCAGGATCTGGAAATTCAACTTCACAACAAGCGCATCAAGGAATTTGAGATGAGCTTGACCACCAAGCAGGACTTGCTTGTTACTACTGAGGGTAAACTTCAAGAACGCAAGAATGACCTGAAACTGAAGCAGGCAGAGCTGGCTGATATCGTTGCATCGACCGAGAAGGAAGAGCAGATTCTTCGTAAGAAGAGTGAAGAGGCCAAAAAGCTTGTTGAGGAGCGCCTTATGAATGCGTATGAGCGTATTCGTTCAGGAGCACCCAACGGCATGGCAGTAGTGCCTATCGAACGCGAAGCTTCTGCCGGCTCATTCATTCAATTGCCTCCTCAGAAGCAATTGGATGTGGCTAGCCGCAAACGTGTTATGGTTGATGAGCACAGCGGTCGTATTCTAGTCGATGCCGAATTGGCTTTGGAAGAACAGGCTCGCATGGATGAAGAGCTCGCAAAAGCATTGAAATAAAAAGTTGTTTATATTGAAAAAGCCCCGCATTTGCGGGGCTTTTTTATTTTCGATGGATGGCTTCTTCAAAGGGAGCTTGTTCCAGCTTGCTAACTATCCAAGCATTGAAATCGAAGTACCTCAGGAGCGCATTGCCGTCTTCGTGTTTGGCCAGCTCGTTCAGTTTTGTGCGAAAATCAATGAACTGTTCTTTTCTTTCCACTGCGGTGCGGATTCGAATTAGTTTCTTGAACTGCTCAAGGATGAGCTTTTCTTCTTCGAAATCGCGCATTCTTTTTTGCAGGTAGCGTGATGTCGATTTGATGGTGTATTCTAGTAAATCTGAATTGCCCAATTCATAGTGCACCACGATATTGAAAAGACGCGCATAACCGTAGAGGTCTTGGCGCAAGTCATTTTCATTGTCGTTGATAACACGGTTGAGCCATTGAAGCGCCTTGCTGTGCTGGCCGGCCCCAAAATAAAGATAGGCCATGTAGTAGTACATCCGAAGTACAATTTCTTTGTGAAGTTGAGCTTCATTGGCCTTTACAGACTCCATTTCGGCTGTCATGGCTGAAACTCCTTCACTGAAGCGACCTGAGAAAATGTATTTCTTCAGGTTGCTGAGAATCAATTCTGTTCGAATGCGTGCATGTGCATCGGGTGTGTCGAAACCCTCCAGCTCTTGCAGCTGTTCCATTTCATGAATGCAGCCATCTGCCTCCTTGAATTGGCGTGTTTCGAGCAGGCATTGCACCATTTGAGAAAGTGTCCGTATATATCGTTTCGCTAAATCAGTGCGCAAATCGGGGTGGCTGTCGAGTATGTCCTTCACTTTCCGATACTTCTCCAGTGCAACCGACGTTTCACCTTTGGCAATGTTGCAAAACCCTTGGGTGTAGTAACAGATGGTGGCAGCGCGGTGCGAAAGGGCTGTGTTCTTTCCCTTGATGAGTGGATGCTCTACAATTTCATTGATGATCTGCGTATTCTCTTCGGTCCGACTATAGCCACCGCTTCGGAAAACGTAGTTGATTTTCGAGTAGAGTACGTGATAGGCTGTTAGGTTCTGAAGCTTGTCGAGAACACTCTGCTCCTCCTGTATGAGGCTGTCGAGGTCGCCAAATTGACCGTTTTCAAACGATTCTTCAAGCAGTGTTTTTTCCCAAGAGATCAACTCAAACAAGTAGTAGAATTTCTCGTAACGCACAGCAATCTTCTTGGCGCGCTCAATGAACTTGGTGCATTCATCGAAGAGACCTTTATTGTAAAGGATTTCGATGTTTTTAATGTCTTGTTTGAGCGCGCTGGCTATCGAAGTTTCGCTGTAGTAACTTCTCAGCGACTTTAAAATAAGCTTGTAGAGGTGGTTCTTTTCAGAAGGCAAGTGCTTAATGAACTTCTCGCCAACGAAGGTCTTTTTCACGATCTCTTCGTCATAGACATCCATTTTTTCAACCATGTCGAAGAGTCGCACGTAGTTTTTATCGCCGCTTTGAAGCGAACTCTGTAACTTAAAAAAGCGTTTTTCACTTTTCGTTAGTGTGCAAATAAGGTCAAATAGCTCACTGCTGGGTTTCATACATCGGCTTAGTGGTGTAGTTCTAGTGACTCAAATGACAATAAAAACGTTGCATACCCTACTTCAATTATAAATGATTCAATGCATTACTTTTGATGCATGCGGTTCATTTTGATCTTCTTGTTTCTTCAAAGCGCTTGGTTGCATGCACAGAATCATTCCTGCCAATCGGCTAAGCGATATGTGCCTCTGCGGGGTGGGGGTGGAGCCTCTGACCCGGCCAATATGCGAAGTGATACGATTGATGTGTTGCACTACGATATTTCCATCGACCTGCGTGGTATGGCGTCAGCACAAATCAATGCCGTTTGCCGGATTGATTTGGTCAGTTGGATGGATGATGTGTCAACGATTCACCTCGATTTGAAAGCCTTGCAGGTCGATAGTGTTCATGGAACATCCGGCAACCTCTCGTTTGTCCAGGGAGGTGAGTCGCTTTGGATTCAACCCGAAGCTCCATTGCAAACAGGCGACTCGATTCAGGTTTGGGTGGCCTACCATGGACAGCCGGCGCAAGATGCATTGTGGGGTGGTTTTTACTTCTCTTCCGGCTATGCCTATAATTTGGGCGTAGGTTTCGACGCAGTTCCGCACAATTTTGGTAGAGTCTGGTTTCCTTGCTTCGACAACTTCGTAGAAAGAAGTACCTATTCTTTTCATGTGTTGACTACAGAAATAAAGTCGGCATACTGCAGTGGTATTCGCGAAGGAGTGGAGGTGATCGGACAGGATTCAATACTGACCCATTGGAGGTTGGATCAGGTTATACCTACGTATTTGGCCGGCATAGCCGTGGCTTCTTATGCACATTCTGAGCTGAATTACACGAGCACGGATGGAAATCAAATTCCGATGTGGTTGATAGCTACCCCGGCTGATACCACCAACATGAAGAACAGCTTCACGCATCTCGATGATGCTATGGCTGCGTTCGAGAATCGATTCGGGCCATATCGTTGGTCGAAGGTGGGTTTCAGCGCAGTGCCTTTCAATGCAGGTGCGATGGAGCATGCTACCAATATTGCGTATCCGCGGTCGACGCTGGATGGCACTACGGCCTATGAAACGCTCATGGCGCATGAGCTTTCCCATCACTGGTGGGGCGATTTGGTGACCTGCGAAACGGCTGGCGACATGTGGCTGAACGAAGGGTGGGCGAGTTTCTGCGAAATGGTTTTTACGGAATCTCTTTATGGTAGCCAGGCATACACTGAAGCCGTTCGTGATAACCATAAAGATGTGTTGCTGAATGCCCATCGCAACGATGGCGGGCGATATGCTGTTTCGGGTGTGCCACTCGATATCACGTATGGCGACCATGTCTACAATAAGGGCGCAGACATCGCTCGCACTTTGCGCAGCTATATGGGCGATGAAGATTTTTTTGAAGCCTGCAGGGCATGGATGGCCCAACGTGCATTTCAGCATGCGAGCAGCACCGATTTGCGCGACTTCTTTCAGAATTATACAGAAGCGAATCTGACCTATTTCTTTGATCAGTGGGTCTTTGCACCTGGGTTTCCGGAGTTTCGGATACATTCGTTTACCAATGCAGGCACTGATATGTGGGAAGTGCATATCAAGCAATTCAGTCACTACAATGGCTTGCTCATGCTAGAAGTGCCACTGGACGTGACGTTCTTCGATGCTGAACTCAATCGAACTACGGTTCAAGTGATAGCCAATGGTGCGAACAGTTTTGAAACTGTGCAATTGCCGAATGGATTTGAGCCGGTGCATGCCTGCCTGGATTCAGCCGATCGACTGGCCCTTGCAGTGTTGGCTGAGGAGCGTGTCATTGATGGCGGCGGCCCCAACGACTGCGATTATGCCGAGATGGATATTGTTGTGTCTGATTTGCCCGAGGGTGATACCGTTTTTGTGAGGGTAGAAAATCATTGGGCGCAGGCTGATGAGTCTCTGGTGCAGGGCGATTATTATATTTCGCCCGATCGCTGGTGGAACGTGTTTCGGAGCGGGGATACCGGGACCTTGGCTGCAACCATTCGATATTACGGCGACTCAACTCAGTCGAAGTATTTCGATCCTTTGTTTTTTGAATACCTCGAAACGTTCGGATACAATGAAGACAGCATAGTGCTTTTGCATCGAGCAAATCCAACTCAGTCTTGGAGTTTATTTTCCGATTATGAATTGATAACCACACCGGGCATCGACAACTGGCAGGGGCGTATCAAGATTGGAAACCTTCTCAGCGGGCAATACACATGGGCTGTACCCAACTCACCTCTGCTGCATCCCGAGGTCGTTTCCGATGGGATTAAGATCTACACTTCCTCCGGCAAACTGCACGGTTACGGATTGGATGCTTTAGGCACCGTTGCAATTACGGATAATTCAGGACGCACCGTTTATTCAGGTGATTGCGAGTACCAGTTTACGATTGATACAGCGTCTTGGGCAAAAGGAATTTACCATCTACACATTGGCTCCATGCGGATGAACCGAATTCATACTTTTAAGGTTTACATACCATGAGCGCTTCACCTTTAACTCAAACGAGTAGCCGACGTGAGTGGCTGTTCGTGTTTCTCGCCGGATTTTTTATTACCAATGCGGTTACTGCGGAGCTTATCAGCAACAAGCTTATCGATGTTCCTATCACGTTTTCGTTTTTCGGTTCTGAACTCGGGCCATTTGTGACAGTAGTGGGAGTGCTTCCTTGGCCGCTCGTTTTTATATGCACCGACCTCATCAACGAATTCTACGGTAAAAAGGCCATCCGCAGACTTTCCTGGATTACGGCCGCTCTCATCAGCTACTGTTTTATCATGGTGACTGTGGCGTTGGCTATTCCTGCTAATACAGCTATTTCACCTAACACAGCCAATGACTTTGAGTTTACCAAAGTGTTTGGTCAAAGTCAGTGGGTAATTGTAGGTAGTGTATGCGCATTCATGTTTTCGCAATTGCTCGATGCCACTTTGTTTGCCTGGATAAAGCAGAAGACGGGCAACAAGCACATCTGGCTTCGCAGCACGGGAAGCACCGTGGTTTCACAGCTCATCGACTCTTATATTGTGATTTATATCGGCTTCATTCTTCCCGGCACGCTTCCTATGTCGGCTTTTTGGGAAATTGCACCAACGAATTATGTGCTGAAATTGATCATCGCGATATTGCTTACGCCGCTCATCTACCTCGGGCATTATGCTGTGCGCAGGTATTTGGGTGAGGCGCACTCAGAAGCGCATGCCAACGGATAGTAGCACCCGCACCTGCCTGTCGCTTACCGTTGCGGCATCAACCAAGGCGGGGTCATAGAGGTAGTAACTGTTTTTCGCAATCCTGCTCGACAGTGCCACATCGGCGAACAGATGATCGTCGCGGTATCCGATACCCGCCGTCCATGCGGATATAGCTGAATGAATACTGTTCGACTCATCACTCAGCGGAATCTGTTGTACGTTGTAGCCCATGCGAGCATAATAGGTGCTATGAATGCGCGCTTCCAGGCCCATTCGAAGTTGATTCGCACGGCGGAATAGCGTATCGAAGAGAGCGTTTTCGGCCTTGTAATCGTAGGTGTTTTCGTCGGTTCCGGTCATCGATATCTGACGAAAATCGCTTTGTATCCAATCGATGCTGAGCATGCCCAGCTTACCTGCCATGGCGGAAATGCCGAGGGTCCATTGCGAAGGACTGCGCAAAGAGTATTCAGCTATTAACTCAGGTGAGCTAGAGTAATAGTCTAAGGTGTCAACAGTTGAAGATGCGGAAGAAGTATAATAATCCTGAAGATAGGTGATTGTCTTCGTTTGATAGGCTGCCGATATGCGCACTTTTTCATGCGCGCGGTAGATGGCACCCAGTCGGGCAACGAACCCGGTTCCGAAGGTGCTCAAGTCTTCATCGTAGGCAAGCGAATGAAAGCGGTTTTCGTCGGGATATTGCTCGGTGTAGCTGCTCAGTTCGCTGAAGTAGATGCCAGTAATGCCGAGGCTTGCCCCCATGTAAAGGTTTGCTCCATACTGCATGGCAAGTCCAAAGGTTGTTTCGTTTTGTCGCCCTTTACGTTCTACTCGCTTTCGCTGGGTGGCTTCGCCTTCCGTTGCAGCCAGGTAGGTAGTGCCGGTAAGGTCTTGCGGGTCGATACCATATACTTCGTAGGCTAGACCGGCACCAAAAGGATAGGTGTCGTATAGCTTGTCGGGCGTTGTGCCGGCTGCCTGCCATGCAAATTGCTGCATGAGTGAAGAGTTTGCTTTTCCTTCAATGGTAAAATCCTGATAGTAGTTATTGGTTTTGGAGTAGGCCAATCCGTAGCTAACATTCAAGATGCGCGAAGAGCGTGGTTTTCGTGTGGCCACAAACCCTGCATTGCCCATGGAAAGGCGCGATTGGAGGTCCTTGTTTTGATCGTTGTTATAACTGGTTTCGGTTACATGGCTATCGTGTGAAAGCGCCATCTCCAAGGTGCTTCTCTTATACATCGCTATTCCACCCGGGTTGGTAAAGAAGCTGCTTATGTCTGCACCTACACTGCTGTAGGCTCCTCCCATGGCCATACTGCGCGCGCTCCAACCTGCATCGACAGAGGAGTAGCGGAGCGCTTCAACTTCGCCCTGAGCGATCAGGTCTTGACCGCAGCCGATAACAAGGAACACGATTGCCAAGAAAGTAAACCTCTTCATCATGACGTTATTTTCTGCGAGGACTATTGGTCGAACCACCCGAGGTCCGAGCGGGTGTTGATGGGGTGCTCGAGCTGCGCGAAGGAGTGCTTTCTATGCGCGGCGCTGTGCGTGGTGTTTCGCGTGAGGGCGTTTCGGAACGTGGTCGCGTTGCAGGTTCAGGTTGAACCGATGGCTTGTGATCACGACTAGGCGAATCGGTGCGAGGCATGGTGCCTTTGCCTGCATCGCGCCTTGGTGGCGCCGGATTGAAGCGGTCGGGCTTCGCTGTTGTTTCACGTCCTGGTTTTACAGCAGGTCGATCGTGGTTGGGTTTGGATGGCGTGTAAGAAGGACGCGGTGCATTTGGAGATACGGCAGGACGATCAGTATTGGGTCTCACGGCAGGACGTCCAGAGGCAGGTGTAACGGGCTTGGTGCTACTCGGACGATCGGCAGGCCGTGCGGTGGGTTGCGTCGGTTTTACGGTCGATTCCATTTCATTCACATAGGAGTGAGCCTTGCGTTTGGTGCCTGAATAAAACAGTCCCGTGCTGTATGAACTGCTAGTTGCACTGATTGCAGAGATAGGGTTGCGCGGTCCATGCACAATGCCGCCTCCCGTGCCGGAGTCATTGCCACCTGCGTTGTAGTAATTGTAGGGTGAATTCCAAGGGTTATAAGCCCAGCCTGAATAGTAGGACGGTGAATAGTAGGGGGTATACCACGAGCCGTATGGATTGTAACCAAACGAAGAACTGCAATATGGGTTGTAGAATGGATTGTATCCGTAAACGAAAGTAAAGTTGGTGTAGTAACCCGCGTATGGATTCCATCCGATACTTGGTATTACATAGGGCGAGTTATTCCAGTAGTTGCCGTAGTTGTAGTTGCTAAAGCCTGATCCGAATGAGTTGCCACACGCATTGTAGCCCGAGTTCCACGGGTCGGGGCTCCAGCTGTTGGAGTATGTGTTAGAAGAGTAAGCGGATGGTGAGGAATAATTGGGGTCGTAGTAATCGTCGGTAGAAGATGTGGTGGATGCGCTATCGGATGATGTTGCCATTTGCGCCTCATCATCGACCAGAGCAAAGTCTGCAATGTAGGTGTCGCTCGTGGTGTAGTAGGCATCGTCGCTTTCGTAGGCTCCCACTGTAGCATAGCGGCTTCGGGTACATGAATACAGAGATGATACGAGAACCATCAGAAGGAGTAGTTGTGTTTTCATGGCAGTGTGATTTTCCCTATTACATCAAACTTAGTGCAAAGATGAATGTGTGCTCACAATTTCTTTCTTCGACCAACTTCAATCATGTTGCTCAAGTTTGCAATGGGCGCGGCCAAAGGCTGGCGGTGTATTAAATTCGCGAACTCAATTTTAACAAACGAACCTATGGCCGACAAGTTAACTCCTCGCGCAACCGACTATTCCAAGTGGTACAATGAACTGGTTATAAATGCTGACCTGGCAGAGCACAGTGCTGTGCGTGGCTGCATGGTCATCAAACCTTATGGATTTGCCATTTGGGAGAAGATGCGCGATGCGTTGGACAAGATGTTCAAAGACACCGGCCACGTGAATGCATATTTCCCATTGTTCGTTCCCAAGAGTTTCTTGGAGAAGGAAGAGGGGCATGCCGAGGGTTTCGCAAAGGAATGTGCAGTGGTGACTCACTACCGTTTGAAGGTGGATCCCAATGAAAAGGGAAAGCTCATGGTTGATCCCGACTCGAAGCTCGAGGAAGAACTCATTGTTCGTCCAACGAGCGAGGCCATCATCTGGAATACTTATAAGGGCTGGATTCAGAGTTACCGTGATTTGCCTATCCTGGTGAATCAATGGGCCAACGTTGTGCGTTGGGAAATGCGCACTCGTCTCTTCCTGCGAACAGCGGAGTTTTTGTGGCAAGAGGGTCACACAGCGCATGCTACAGCGCAAGAGGCTATAGGCGAAACGAAAAAGATGTTGGATGTATATGCAGAGTTCGCCGAGAAGTGGATGGCCATGCCGGTTATCAAAGGAAGCAAGACAGAAAGCGAACGTTTTGCCGGTGCATTGGATACGATGTGTATCGAAGCGCTGATGCAAGATGGCAAAGCACTTCAAGCAGGAACTTCACACTTCCTCGGACAGAATTTTGCCAAGGCATTTGATGTAAAGTTTACCTCGAAAGAAGGAGTGCTCGACTATGTGTGGGCGACCTCATGGGGGGTTTCAACACGCTTGATGGGCGCTTTGGTGATGGCACACAGTGACGATCAAGGTTTGCGCTTGCCGCCGATGTTGGCCCCGATACAAGTGGTGATTGTACCTATCTATAAGGGCGAAGAACAATTGGCCATTATTGGTGAAAAGGTTAAGCCACTAATTCACGAATTGAAGAGCCGAGGGATAAGTGTGAAGTTCGATGACGACGATACTAAGCGCAGTGGTTGGAAGTTTGCAGAATATGAATTGAAGGGTGTGCCTGTGCGTTTGGCGATGGGGCCGAAGGATCTCGAAAACGGCACGGTGGAGATTGCTCGTCGTGATAACGGAACGAAGGAAACCGTTCCATTCGAAGGCATTGCCGACCGCATTCAACAGCTCATGATCGACATCCAAGACAACTTGTTTGCACAGGCCATGGGATACCGCGAAGAGCACATCACGCGCGTCGATTCATACGAGGAATTCAAGAAGCTGCTCGATGAGAAGGGCGGATTCTTCCTTGCCCATTGGGACGGATCGAAAGAAACCGAAGAACGCGTGAAGGACGAAACCAAGGCTACTATTCGCTGCATACCTTTTGGCATGGGCGAAGAAGAAGG
>Ga0114975_10003135_pt1 | contig 11112 bp, 9 predicted proteins | sample S_130626_EF_Meta_FD_87031 | JGI IMG/M metagenome (GOLD analysis project Ga0114975, IMG submission 87031) | Freshwater microbial communities from Lake Simoncouche, Canada to study carbon cycling - S_130626_EF_MetaG | ecosystem: Environmental > Aquatic > Freshwater > Lake | place: Lake...
AAATCCACTAAATACATTGAAGAACATGTACTCATGGAGATTAAAAAATGGCTCAACTTAGTTCACCTGGCGTAAGCGTAACAGTTATAGATGAAAGTTTCTATACCCCAGCGGCGGCCGGCACAGTTCCGTTAATTGTAGTTGCTTCGGCAGAAAACAAACAAAACGGAGCGGCAACAGGCACAGCACCTGGCACATTAAAAGCAAACGCTGGCAAAGTATACTTATTAACAAGTCAAAAAGATTTATCGGATACGTTTGGTATACCTAAATTCTATACTGATGCAAATAATAATCCAATCCATGCTGGCGAACAGAATGAATATGGTCTTGCTACAGCATACAGTTTCTTAGGTGTAAGTAATCGTGCATATGTTGTCCGTGCTGATTTAGATGTAGGCCAACTAACAGGTACACCAACAACACCAACAAGTCCAGCAGAAGATGGAACATATTGGCTTGACACAACTGACACTAAATTTGGCGTATTTGAATGGAACGCTAGTCCTGCAACTGTTGCAGACGGTCAAACATTTAATGTACGAACAGTAACAGTAATTACAGATTCTACTAAAGTTACAGCGGCACCTAACTATGTGCCGTTAGCCAGTGTTGGCGCAATTGGCGACTATGCCATGGTTGCAGTAACAACATTAAACAAATTATATTTTAAGAAATATACATCGGCAACTCCAGCAGGCACGTGGGTTGAAGTTGGTTCAACAGCATGGGCCGCAAGTTGGCCAGCGGCTACAGGAACTATTGCTAACAACTCAATTACATTGTTATCTAGCGATACAATGGTTATCAATGGATACACTGTTACCGGCGTAACTACATTAACTGCGTTAATTACTGCTATTGGCACCAACGTTACTGGTGTGACAGCCGCAATGATTAACGAAAAACTAAACTTATTCTCAACGGGTGTTGATATTGTAATATCTGGACTGTCCGTGGCTAAAGTTGGTTTGGCTTCAACAACATACATGGCTCCGGCTATGGTGATGGCACCGCACACCAGTGTCCCTACTTACAAAATTACAGACAACACATCAACTGCTAACGGTCGCCCAACCGGATCAGTTTGGGTTAAGACTACTAATGCAAATGCTGGTGCAGACTGGATTATTAAAAAATACAACCGTGCAACTAGCTCGTGGATTACGCAAAGCACAAGATTGTTTGCAAATAATCAATCAGCATTAGCAACATTAGACCCAAGCGGTGGCGGCATCAACTTATCAGTTAACACAGTTTATGTTAAGTATAACGATGATGAAGGCGGCCCAGAGATTGCTACATTTAAAATTTACAAGCGTAGTGGTGTTGGTGCAACTGTTATTACTAGCTCTCCAATAACTGCTAGCACATTTACCGCAGGTACAAATACATTTACGGTACAAGAAAGTGTAATTGGCAGCGGCACACTAACATCAGCTGTGACTATTACATTCACAGCCGCTGCCTCTACAGCAGATTCGGATGCAGTTATTGCGGCATTTAATGCGGCGTTACCTGGCTCTAAATTGGTTGCTACAAAAAATGCCAATAACTCAATTAACATTTCTCACACAGCAGGCGGCGATTTTAGACTAGTTGACGGATCCAATACTCCGTTAGCTGACATATTCTCTACAACTACTACTGCTAATTTGTATCCTAATCCAGCAGGCACTGCAAACAACTATGTTGCAAGTTTGTGGTCAGCTGTTGCAAACGGCACAGCAATTGCAGCCGCTAGTGCAACTCCTCCAACAAACATTGCCGCTGATCAACAATTATGGTATAACAATGACATTGACGAAGTTGATATCATGGTTCACAACGGCACAACATGGGTTGGCTACAGAAACTATACACAAAACGCAGTAGGCGGCGATATAACAGATCCAGCTGGTCCTAAAGTTAGTGCAACACAGCCCACTGTACAAAGTGACGGAACCCCGTTGGCTAACGGTGATTTGTGGATTGACACTAGCGATTTAGAAAACTATCCATTAATCAAACGATACAATTATCTAACTAAGAAATGGGTTTTGTTAGACAACGCAGATCAAACAACTGAAAACGGTGTACTATTCCGTGATGCACGTTGGAATACAGATGGCTTAACTGCTACTAAAGCAGAAATTGGCGATTTGTTAACTAGCAATTTCTTAGACTTCGATGCTCCAGATCCTGCACTATATCCAAAAGGTATGTTGCTGTGGAACTTACGTAGAAGCGGATACAATGTATTGAAATTTGCTAGAGGTTATGTCGATACTACAGCACGTAATACACGTATGAGCAACGCATTAATGACTAACTACTATCCACATCGTTGGATCAGTGCTGCCGCTAACCAAGTTGACGGTGCAGGAAACTTTGGACGTAAAGCAGTTCGTGAAGTTGTGGTTGCCGCATTGAACTCAGAAATTAATGCTAATCAACAAATTCGTGACGAAGAAAGCCGTGTGTTTAACTTGATTGCTTGCCCAGGTTACCCTGAGACAATTACTTCATTAGTTGCATTAAACTACGATAGAGGCATCAGCGCATTTGTAATTGGTGATACTCCAGCTCGTTTACGCCCAGATGCAACAACTATCAGCAACTGGGGCAACAACACTGACAACGCTGTTAACAACGGCGACAGCGGATTGCTAACAACAGATGCATATTTAGGTATGTTCTATCCATGGGGTTACACTACAGACTTGTTAGGAAACAACGTTGTTGTTCCACCAAGCTACATGATGTTACGTACTATTGCACTGAGCGATAACGTTTCTTATCCATGGTTTGCTCCAGCAGGAACACGTCGTGGTGGTATTACTAACGTAAGTTCAGTAGGATATATTGATTCCTTAACTGGCGAATTTAATGCAACTGCATTGAATACTGGACAACGTGATACACTTGCAAGTATTCATGTGAACCCAATTACATTTATCACTGGAACTGGTTTAGTAAACTACGGACAGTACACACGTCAATTAAGTGCTAGTTCATTAGACAGAATTAACGTGGCACGTTTGGTAATTTATTTACGTAGACAGTTCAGCCAGTTGGCAAAGCCATATGTGTTTGAACCAAACGACACTATCACACGTAATGAAATTAAACAAGCCGCTGAAAGCCTATTGTTAGAATTAGTAGGACAACGTGCATTGTATGACTATCTAGTAGTTTGTGATACATCAAACAATACGCCAGCAAGAATTGATCGTAGCGAACTATACCTTGATGTCGCAATTGAACCAGTAAAAGCTGTGGAATTTATTTACATTCCATTACGTTTAAAGAATACTGGCGAGATTAAAGGTCTATAATAATTAGGAGAACACAATGTCAATTGCATCATTATCAAGATTCACAGTACCGCTAGCTAGTAACCAAAGCTCAAGTACTCAAGGCATGTTAATGCCTAAGTTAAAGTACAGATTTAGAGTTAGCTTTGAAAACTTTGGTGTATCAGGTGGAACTGTAGAATTAACAAAACAAGTAGCAGACTGCGGTCGTCCTAATGTGAAGTTTACAGATCAGACTATCGAAGTTTATAACAGTAAGATTCACTATGCTGGTAAGCCAACATGGCAACCACTAACAATTAAATTACGTGACGATGTTTCTAACAACGTGACCAAGTTAGTTGGCGAGCAAAATCAAAAGCAGTTTGACTTTTTTGAACAAAGCTCTGCGGCAAGTGCTGGCGACTACAAATTCCTTACACGTATTGAAATGTTAGATGGCGGTAACGGAACTAACACTCCTACAATTCTTGAAACTTGGGAATTGTATGGTTGCTACGTTGATAGCACAAACTATCAAACATTAAGCTATACTGGTGCTGCCGATGTTATGACTATTGATATTACTATCCAATATGATAACGCACAGCAAATTGGCCCAGGCGCTGGTATGGGTATCGAAGGGTTTGCACAGAAACGTGCAGGTACATCTACAACTGGTGGTGGCGTTCCTTACAGATAATAAACAAACTAAAAACCCGCTTGGCGGGTTTTTTAGTGACTAGTCATTAACTACGTAGTTAATATTTAAGATAAATATTATTATGGCCTTTACACCTAACAAATATTTAAAAACTCATAGTCCTACAAGTCATGTCTACTTACGAGATCAGCGTCATGCATCTCGCCTATTTGTAGATGATTCTTTTAGGCTTGCACCCAAGTTTAGTCATTTATTTCATGTGTCATTCAGTATTAATCCTGGCGCACTAAAAAGTATTGATTTGGTACAACGTCATAGGAACGAAATTAATATGCTGGTTAAAAGTATATCGTTACCTAAGTTTACTATGGCAGCAGAAACAGCTAATCAGTATAACAGAAAAAAAGTTATACAGATGCAACACAAGTATGAAAATGCAACAATTAAATTCCACGACGACAACATGGGATTAATTAACCAGCTGTGGCAAAACTATTACAGCTATTATTATGCAGACCCTACCAGTGCAAAAAATGGAACTGCATACAATAGAAATGCAACTAAGAATTTTGATTTTATTACTACGCCGTTTGGATTAGATAACGGTAGTAGTGTTCCGTTTTTTAATCACATAACAATCTATCAAATGGCCCGGCATGAATTTGTAAGTTATAAATTGCATAATCCATTAATTGCCACTTGGGATCATTCGGGATTAGAATACAATGGCCAAGCTAAATTACATGACAACACTATGACCATTGCGTTCGAAGCGGTATCGTATGGCGCCGGCACTGTTAGTCCAGAAACCGTTGAAGGTTTCGGATTTGAACATTATGACGTTACTCCTAGTCCATTAGAAGGTGTAGTTGATGCAAACAATCTAAGTCCAAGTTTCGTATCTCAACAAAATGTCACTAGAAATAGTGCAGAAACATTAAACAACATTGTTGAATCAGTTAACACGTATCAAAATACTCAGGAAAAATCACTTCAGGGTACTCCTGGATTATTATCTACAAATTCAACGCAGACTATTGGCGGTATACAAGGAATAACATTCCCAGTTAAAACGGCCGAAGCAAATGTGACAGAAGCAAAAAAAGTTAATTTAGGATAATACATGGCTAATAATTTACCTCAAGCACAGTCCAGCAAAGTTGATGCTAAACAATTTTTTGATAACTTCTTTGTACACGAAGTTACTTTTCCAGCCAACGAAATTGACGCAACGGTTGGATTCTTCATGAAACGTGGATTTGACACAGACAGTGCAAGAAGTACTGCAATTATTCTGCTTAATCAAGCTCGTGTTGACGATGTAAATGTATTTGTACTACTTGACAGCCTTAAGGGGCTAACTGATGTTCAGCTTGGACAAGTTGTTGCTCAAGTGTTAAACTCTTACAGAGAAAAAACAAGCATACTAGGATATCATATTTCTACAATAGCAGACACGTACGAAAGTAGAAATATTTTAGTATAATATGGCATCCAAATTTGCTCGTGGAAAATTTGTAATGAAACACCCAGAAAAGTATGTTGGAAATAAAGTTCCGACATACAGATCCAGCTGGGAATGGAGTTTCATGAACTTTTGCGACAACAACAAAAGCGTACAAAAATGGGCAAGTGAAGCTATTCAAATACCCTACAGAGACCCACTTACCGGCCGGCAGACCGTGTATGTGCCAGATTTTTTTATTCAGTACATGGATAAAAACAGTAAAATGATTGTTGAACTAATTGAAATCAAACCTTCCAGTCAGCAGATTATTGAGCGTGTGGGCAAGAACAAATACAATCAGGCACAGTTTATCAAGAACCAAGCCAAATGGAGTGCCGCCAATCTATGGTGTAAACAACAGGGAATTAAGTTCCGTATTCTTAATGAAAATGATCTGTTTCATACAGGCACTGCATAAGTAATAATATGAAGAAACTTGAAGAAATTTTAAACCTTCCTGAAAGCAAGAAGCTGGTCACGGAAGAAGAAAAGAAAAAAGCCAAAGCCGAGGTTGCACAACCGTTCCTTCGCGACATAAACGAATTTGACAAAATTTCGGCAGCATTGCCCGCAGTTAAGGGCTTAGGCGATGCCAGCGATGCTGAATTTGATGCGCTTGCGCAACGTGCTACAGATGCCTACGATGATTTAATGGATCTAGGTATGAACGTAGAAGCACGTTATAGCGGACGTATTTTTGAAGTTGCTGGTGGTATGCTTAAAAATGCTATTGACGCTAAAGCCGCTAAAATTGACAAAAAACTCAAGATGATTGAGTTACAGCTTAAGAAACAAAAGTTAGATAATGATTCAATACAAGAAGACAACAGTGTCAGTATACCCGGAGATGGCTTTATTGTAGCAGATCGCAATAGCTTATTGGAAAAACTGCGCAATATGAAATAAATACATTATCAGGAATACACAATGAAATCATTTACACAATACCTAGTAGAAAGCAAACGAGTCTACGAATTTAAAGTTAAGATTGCAGGAGATTGTCCAAAGGACTGCGCCGCAATTATTAAATCTGCTTTGGATCAATTTCAAGTAGAATCATGCAGTACAGGAAAAAGTATTCCAATCCGAGAGTCCCCGGCGGATTTTCCTAATCATAAAAATACTGGCGTAACAGTATTTGATGTTTGCACAAGTTACCCTGCAACTAGCACACAAGTTGCCGCTCTGTTGGCAGAAAAATTACAAAGGCCTGCACACGACATTCGTGTTCGTAATCTTAAAGAAGAAGAAGAGATTGCTATCAATAATCAAAATGCTACTAAATCTGGCAAGTCTGTGCTTACTACTGAATACGAAAACAGCGATAATCAAGGTCTTGTAGGCGAGAAAAAGAAAGAAAACTTTCTTAAAGAATTGACTAAAACTAAAAAAGAATTAGAACAAGTTAAAGGTGTTAACGATACGTTACTGGCTAAAAAAGTTCCTGTTGAAAAACAACCTAAGCAATCTAAAACAAAATCTACTGGAAGTAAAAGTCCAATAGGAGGACAATAACATGAACTTTACTGAATTATATCAACGTATTAGAAGTATAGACGAAGGCACTGCTCCAGAGCCAACTGCACCAGGCGGCGTGATTAAAACAAAAAATGCTGACGGAACATTTTCTTACAAGCCAAAAGTTCCAGGCGAAAGACTTAGTGCTACCTTGCCAGGAAACCAAGCGGCCAAAACTACAGATAAAACAGATAACACTAAAAAAGAACCAACAACTGCAAATGAATCAATCGAAGAGTGTGGTCCTATGGGTATGATGGGCATGAACAGTCCTCAAGGTCAACAAGATTCAGTTACTATGAACATCAGTATGAATGGCAGTGGCGCTGGCGGCATCCGCGACTTGATGAGCATACTGCGCAACATTGAAAGTAGCGACAACGCAGACGTTCACAGTCATGATGTTAGCAAGTTGTTTGGCGGTGACGACATCGAAGTGGCATTTGATGAAGAAATGGACGGCGGTTTTGGTGCGGCTACAACACACCCTAACACTGCCACAGCAGGTATTGATGCGGTAACTGCTACTGGTAACGACCTTGCCAGCAAAGGTATCGAAGCACCCAAAGTCAATGGCGGCGGCAATCCAATGCACGAAGCATTAGCAAGTCGTTTATATCAAATGTATCAAGCAATCAAAGAAGATGCTGGACAACAAGATTTAGGCAATGGTTTTATGTTAACATCTATTGAAGCATTTGGTAGCACAAGACCAGCAGTGTTAGATACACAAAGCAATACATATTACATACTTAACCAGCACGAAAACGGTGGCGCTATAGCTAGAACTCCTGCCAAATATCTTACCATAAAAGATGGAAAAACAGGATCAAGTATGGGAGGGCCTCAGACCGATGCGGCATTCCAAAAAGCAGGACTTTTGAAAGAAACCAAAGAAGAAAAGTTTGATGCATTGAAACATGTTAAAAATCCTACTAAAGGTGAAAAAGCAGCCGCCAAAGATGTTAAGCGCGGTAGCTATGCTGACCGTGCCGCAATGTTAAAGTCGGCAGAAGCTGACGGCCGATTGAAAGACTAATTTTATCAGCAGTACCAAAAAGGAGCCTTCGGGCTCCTTTTTTTATGTAAATAATGTATGGCAAAAAGTTTAGATGGTGTAATCACCAAGAAAGCACATACTCGAGAAAAGTTCACGGAAGATCAAGTTGTAGATTTATTAGCTTGTTCAGATCCAAAGGACGGCTACTTGCATTTTTCTCGCAATCATTTTCACATTCAGCATCCGGTCAAAGGCAAGATGCTGTTCCAACCATTTGAATATCAAGAACGATTACTACACAGTTATCACGATTATCGTTTTAACATCAACATGTTGCCGCGTCAAAGCGGCAAGACCACTTGTGCATCAGCATACTTGTTATGGTTTGCAATGTTTCATCCAGATCAAACTATTCTAGTGGCCGCACACAAATACACTGGCGCACAAGAAATCATGCAACGTATTCGTTATGGATATGAACTGTGTGCTGATCATATACGATGTGGAGTAGTCAGCTACAACAAAGGTAGTATAGACTTTGACAACGGCTCAAGAATTGTATCAGCTACTACTACTGGTAACACCGGTCGTGGTATGTCCATATCCTTACTATATTGCGATGAGTTTGCTTTCGTACAGCCAAATATCGCTACTGAATTTTGGACTTCAATATCCCCGACACTAGCAACTGGTGGTCGAGCAATTATTACTTCAACGCCCAACAGCGACGAAGATGAGTTTGCCATCATTTGGAAAGAAAGTCAGGACACATTTGACGAATATGGCGATGTACGAGTAGATGGCTTGGGCCGCAACGGATTTCATGGCTTCCGTGCAGAGTGGAATGAACATCCCGATCGTGATGATGAATGGAAGCGTGTGGAACTGGGACGTATTGGAGAAGAGCGGTTCCGTCGAGAATACGGTTGCGAATTCTTGGTTTACGATGAAACCCTAATCAGTTCATTAAAACTGGCAGAGTTGCTGGGCCGCGATCCTGTTGAAAAAATGGGGCAGGTTCGATGGTACAAGCAACCAGTAGGCGGTAACCTGTACCTGGCTGCACTAGATCCTAGTTTAGGCACAGGTGGCGACTATGCCGCAATACAAGTGTTCGAATTGCCTAGTTTTACACAGGTAGCAGAATGGCAACACAATTTGACCATTGTGCAGGATCAAGTAAAGATCTTTAGAGATATCTTAAAGAATTTAGAAGAAAAAATTGGGCCAGGATATCCCAACAGCATCTATTGGTCTTGCGAAAATAACACACTAGGCGAAGCGGCTCTAGTAGTGATTAAAGACATGGGCGAAGATACTTTTCCAGGGTTGTTTGTTAGTGAGCCTGTAAAGAAAGGGCATGTTCGAAAATTTCGAAAAGGATTTAACACTACGTTTGGCAATAAAATATCAGCTTGTGCTAGAGTAAAATTCCTTATTGAAGGAAACAAGATGCGGATCCTTAGCAAAGGGCTAATCAGCGAACTAAAGAGTTTTGTTGCATCAGGAACTAGTTTCAAAGCCAAATCTGGGCAAAACGATGACTTGGTCAGTGCATTATTGTTGATAATACGCATGAGTGTTGTACTAGCAGATTGGGATCCTAGGGTGTTTGAAACTCTAAGTGTAAACACGGAATTTGGCGAAGAATGGGACGCACCATTGCCTATATTCATTTCCTCGAGCATAGGATAAATATAACATGGATGCTAATTTAGATAAAATTGCTTTGGATCTTTACGGCAAGATACAAACAAGGTTTTCCGATATAACTATCGGAGACGAAAATGCCAATGTGCTGAGTAAAAAGACAGATATTCCAAAAGCTAGATTTTTTGAATTTGAATACAAAGAAGACGGTGAAGACATTGGAACTGTTGCAATTACATTAGACACAGATGACGGCATAGTAATCGAAGTTAGCGGTGATATTGTAGAAAAACAACATCCAGGCGCATTTAAATTTATTAGAAGTTTTAGAAAATTTGCTAAAAACAGGCTGTTAAATTATGATGTTCAACGCATGGGTAAAAGCAATTTAGACAAAAGAGACTATCAGTTTCGAGCAAAAGTTAAGGATAACACAATTATGGAAAACAAGCTGTTTGGTACTGCTAGAATAAGCTACCAAGATTTAGGCGAAGCGCGATTAGTTATTAAACATAGTCAACCTGTTAATACAGAACTTGCCGCTGGCAGGACTATGCACATTGAAAGTATCTATATCGAAAATGCCGCTGGCGAACGTTTTCGTTATCCTACAAAACATATTAATGGTGCTCGCGCTCTTGCAGAACATATTAAACACGGTGGACATCCTTATGACGGCATTGGCATGCATATTTGTGGACTCAGCGAAGAACTTGCTAGCCTACGCAAATTTAAAAATTATGTTGGACGTCAAACACAGCTGAGCGAAGCAATGGATGAAGTTACCAGCAAGGTGATTGAGCGTATTGAATCAGTCAAAAAAGAAATACATAACCTACAACGTTCCACATACTACGAACAATTTGCAGAATCTTTTCAAAGTCAAGATGAGCAGATGATTCCTGAAGCAGTAATGGATGACTGGATTGACCGTTTGACTATTCGCACATTTAACGAAGAAATGAAATCAGTATTTCCATACATCTACAGACTAGTCGACGGATCACAATTACCAGTTAAAGAATTAACAGCAGATGATTTATTAGCAGAAGACGACAAAGAAGATGTTGCTCCTTGGTACAAAGACAAAACTGAACAAGATGCTGACAAGAAAAAATCTTCTTTCAAGAAACCACACAATCCCAATCGCACCGGAAGAGATGCTGCCAAAGCTCTTGCACAGAAAGGTATTCCCAAGACAGAAGCACTGGATCCAGAAGGCACATTTGAATCATTTATGAACGGCATTGTGGAAGGTGATGACGAAGGACTTGGAATTTTTGATAAGAATGAAAAAGTTAGAAACAACGCAATCCAAGAACTAAACAGAATATTCCAGTCTCCAATGACCGGCGGCCTTGGCGCCAATATCAATATTATTGACACACTGTCCAAGTATTTGCCTGAAGTGGATCCTGTGACAGGTGAGGCTTTGTTTCCATTAGATGAATTAAAAAAAGCTGATCCTGAACTAGATGTTCGCGCCACTGTGCAGTTA